>Ga0307477_10000844_pt1 | contig 29477 bp, 26 predicted proteins | sample atmos_gasesECM2C_FD_203316 | JGI IMG/M metagenome (GOLD analysis project Ga0307477, IMG submission 203316) | Hardwood forest soil microbial communities from Morgan-Monroe State Forest, Indiana, United States - atmos_gasesECM2C_515 | ecosystem: Environmental > Terrestrial > Soil > Temperate...
GAACGAAAAGGCCGCCGGCGGCATTGGGGGTCGCAAATTGCGTATGGTTGAAGAGGTTGAAGAATTCCGCCCGGAAATTCAAGCCCATGTTTTCCCAAGGCAGGGCGAATTGCTTGATAACGGAAAAATCTGTATTGACGAAGTCCGGTCCCGATAGCGGCGTGCGAGACGCATTTCCGAGTTCGCCAGCCGCGGGGGCCTTGAAGGCGCAGGGATTAAACCAGTTCGCGACTGTATGCACCCGGGCAGGCGCGACGCAGAGGGGATTGGCGGAAACGGGCCCAGCCTTGTTCGGATCGCCTACTTCGTCGGGACGGGTCAGGCCGTTGAAATTGTTGTTGAGGAAAGAGACACCGCTAGTGTTGGAAGTATCGACGACGAAAATCGGAAAACCGGAGGTGATTTTCTCAATGACGGTTACCTGCCAGTTCCCGAGTATGGTGTTGGCTGGGCCACTCCAACCGGAACCGAAGTGTTTGCCCTTGCCGAAGGGCAAGTCGTAAATGACGCTGGCGATGAAGCTGTTGTTAAGATTCAACCCGGAGAGGGCCCAATCGAGCTTATTAAATCCCGGGAGGGGAAGGTAGGTGGCGCCATAGTTAGAACCTAGACCGTCGGAAAAGCCATTGTCGTAAGTGCGGGAATAGGTATAGCCGACGAGTGCATAGATGCCGTAGCGGGAGCTCTTGGTCTCGGCTTTAATTTGCAGAGAATTGTACTGGGCGTTGCCCTGGTCGGTGGTATTGAAAACAGTGTTGAAGGGGAAGGCCGGATAGGGTTGACCGATAAATGTCCCACCCGGACCGCAGCCCCGAGTGTAGCCCGCGACGACCCCGCAGGCCGAGGGAGTCGACACATTCAGATTGTTCCCGTCAACCAGAATGTGGTGACCGCGAGATCCCGCGTAGCCCACAGTAAGGACAATCTGGCCGGGAAGCTGATGTTCCACGTTGATGTTGAACTGCTGAACGGTGCCGAGCTTGAAATTCGTATTTTGAGCCAAAATGGTGCCGGTGAAATCGGTGAAGTTGGGCTGAGTGGGCGGCCCCGTAATAATCGGGAATCCTCCGGTCCCACCGGAAAATGCTGTTGGGAAGATACTTACGGCTGATGCGTTCGGCGTAGCAGGGGTGAAGCAGGCGGCAGCGGCAAAGGTGCAAGCGCCGCCGAAGACAAACGCGTCCGATTCGTCATAGTACGGCGGATTTTGCCACAGACCCTGCGCGCCCTGGCTCCAGGAAGAGTCGTGATAGATGGCATAGCCGGCGCGCACGGCAGTCTTGTCGCTGCCCCAAGGCTTCCAAGCCAAGCCGATGCGGGGCTCAAGAGCTGTCTTGTCCCACTGAATGCCCGCGTATTTGTTGGCGCCCTGTCCAGCAACCAGGAATTTACCAGTCGCCGGATTAAAGTCCGCAAAGCGGTTGTCAACCTCGGATATCGGCGTCGCCAAAGCCCAAGCCAAACCAAGATTGAGGGTTATGTTTTTCGTCACCCGCCAATCGTCTTGCACAAACGGCCGGAAAATCTTCCAGCGGCGGCCAGTAGTAGGACCCTTGAAGGTCTGATCGTGAATGGCCACGCTCGTCAAACCGAGGAGCAAATCCGCTTCCGGATCACCGGTCCATGCGCCGCTCAAGGTCCAGAGCCCGTCCTGGAGACCTTTCGTCTTCACGTTCATCTGATTGGCGCGGATACCGACGCCGGCTTTAATGTCGTGCTTGCCGCGGATCATGTCCAAAGAGTCGTTGATAGAAAATACGTTCGTTCCACCCGTGAAAGGAGTGAAGCCGCGGTCTCCAATGGCGAAATAGGGTCCCAGAATCTGCACGCTCGTCAAACCGCAACTGACGCCTGAAGGTGCGCAAGTGTTGCTGGAGGAGCAGTCGAGATTCGCTCCGGGTATGCCGAACTTTGCAGCCGTACACGTTCCGCTGCCTTGAGAAGTGATGTAGTTAAAAATGCGGTTGTAGCCGCCGCTGATCTGGTTGACGGTGGTGGGAGAAAAAACGTGTGTCTCCGAGAGGGCGATGTTGCGCCCGTGGTTGAGGATGCCCTGATTGCTGGCAAAGAAAAAGGACTCGGTAAAATTGCCAGGGCCCCCTCCGCCCGGCACATAGGAAGATGCCTGATCGTAACTGAAACGCGCAAACGCGCTGTCAGCACTCGAGAAATTGTGATCGAGTCTAACGTCAAATTTCGTTTCATCGAGCTTGCGAATGGGCTCGTTCACGAAATTGGTGAAGTTACCTGGGTTATTGGCGTTCGCGTGGGGATAGAGAGCAATCAACTGCGCGGCAAGAGGATTGATCAGGCCCGCGGGAATCTTGTTGCAGGCTGTGCCGGCATTTTGGCTGCCATTGCCAGCGGGATTGGCAACGGTAGCGCCGTTGAGGGGCATTGGATTACCGGAGGCATCGCACTGGAAATCGGGCTTTCCAGTCACATTCGGATTGAAGATCGCGCCAATGGCCTTCGGCAGCCCAAGAGCATCGTTCGTAAAATCGCCGCCGCGCATGGCATCACTTGGGACCACTCCCGTAAACGTAACGCCCCTGCGCTGATACTTCTGTTCGCCATCGACGAAAAAGAACGTCTTGTTCTTTCGAATGGGCCCGCCGACGGAACCCCCAAACTGATTCAGATTGAACTTTTCCGGCTTGGTGGCGAAAAAGCTCTTCGCGTCCAATGAGGTGTTGCGCAAGAACTCGAACAGCGATCCGTGGAAATCGTTGCCTCCGGATTTGGTGGTGACAAGGACTGTCGGGCCGGCACGCGTGCCATACTCCGCAGAGTAGTTATACGTAAGGACCTTAAACTCCTGGATGGAATCGATGGAAGACAAAATGCCGATGCCCCCGGCGGTCAGTTCGTTGTTGTCGTTGCCATCGAGAAGCCAATCCGTGCTGTTGGGGCGGGAACCGCCGACGGAGAGAGAAAATGAGCCACGGGCCGAGACTTCGCTGCTGGGCGCGCCATTGAAAAAACTGCTCGTGCTGTTTTCCTGAGTTGTGCCGGGTGTCAGAGTCGCAAGCTGGACGAAATCGCGGCCGTTTAGAGGCAGCTGTGTGACTTGCTCAGAGGTAATGACCTGTCCGAGGGAAGGATTGGTCGTCTCGACGGCTACGGCGGAGGCCGACACCTCCACTTGTGCAGTGACTGCCGAGGGCGCGAGCGTAAAATTCAGTTCACGCGCCTCGTCGATCTGCAACCGCAGGTCTTTTGTTTCGACAGGCTGAAAACCCTGGAATTCGACGCGCAACGTGTAGATCCCTACCGACAACAAAGGGATGAGGTAGTGGCCGGCGTCATCGGTTCTTGCCTCGCGAGAGACACCCGTGCCCTGCGAGGTGGCTCTAACCGAAGCGCCCGAGATGACCGATCCCGATTTGTCTAAAACGGTGCCGGAGAAACTGCCCGTCGCCTGGCCGTACCCGGTCGGCGCGCACGCCAATGCCATTGCCACAACGAAACACACACAAAAAATATTCTTCATGTAGTCTCCCCCAGATTGCGTCCCCTCTTTCCGCAAACACAGGATTTCTCCGTGGCCGGAGAAGGTTTGCGAAAAGTTAACCCGTAAAGCTGAGAGTGTAGGCTGACTCCGCCCAAAAGCGCAAGTCTCAGACCTGTGGAAACTTTGCACGATTCGCGCAGAGTTGTAAATCGTTTGAATTATTTTCTGGGAAAGTTTTTACGATCTTAGAAACCGCGAAGGAACCCCGTCGTCACGATCGAACTCCATGTCAACAAAGGATGCAGCGATCCCGTACCAGTTGGGCGTGGCCGCGGGTTCCGCGCGCTGCACATGCGCCATTGTCGCTACGACCACGTTCCCGCGCCCCAGCGGCCGGCTGACCAGTACGATCTCCAACACGATAGGGACCCCCACCTCCAACGGCTTGGGACATAGGAAGTACACGCCCGTCGAGCTGATGTCCCGGGTGACCAGTGTCACAGGAAATTCTTCCAAAACGCGATTCACGCTGCGCAGCCGCAGCGGCAACCTCAGCGTCGCGCGCGGATATTCGCGGTGCTCCGGGTGCATGCCAACCGCGTACGTCGGTACGCGTGCAAAACGCCGGGGCTGCGTGTCCCGCAGAAGCGGCAGGACCTGCAGCGCCGGCGCTTGCACCGGTATCGCGATGGGTCGAGTGGCAGGAGCGGGGATAGCCGCGTGCGTTGTCGCCATTGCGGCCTCGCTCTTCAAAACAAATAAACTGGCGCGGTTTGTCGCGCTCATCTCGCCCCCAGAGATGCTTCTTCGTCGTGGCCGTCCCTGCCCAATGCGACTGACTTCTCAAATTGCCCTAAGTGCCCGATGCTGAGGAGTGGACCGCTAAAATGCCATTAGATGTTCTGGGCGTCAACCTGTGGAAAACTACTGAAGTGTCTTAACTTTCAACACTTAGTAATAGTACTCGCTCAGGAATCTCACTCATATTACGCCCTGTGAATTTCCCCACCCAATATGGTGCTCGACACGCCGGCTTTCTGCCTCTACCTTTTGATCTTTGGCGTCTTCATCATGTCTACAACCGCATTCGAAACCCCGCCCACCAAGGTGACTGGCCCGTCGCCGATAGGGCATTCCGCCGCCCGGAAATCTACGGTGATCATCCTCGCCTTTGCAGCGGTCTATATTATTTGGGGTTCAACCTACCTCGGCATCCGCATCGGTATTGAATCTTTCCCCCCTCTTCTCCTTGCGGGCGTGCGCCATTTCCTAACCGGTCTCGTCCTCTACCCGATTCTCCGTTGGAAAACAGGGATCCGGCCCACGACGACCCAGTGGCGCACTGCCGTGGTCACGGGCGTTCTTCTCCTCTTCATCGGCAACGGTGGAGTCTGCGTGGCCGAGGGGACTGTGCCCTCCGGTGTGGCAGCCTTGCTCGTCGCCACCGTCTCCCTGTGGATCGTCCTCATCGATTGGTTGCGGCCGGGCGGGGCACGTCCGCTTCCGCGCGTAGTTGCAGGCATCGTCATGGGCTTCGCGGGCCTCGCTTTGCTGGTTGGGCCGGCGCACCTCGGCGGATCGGGCCGCATCGACCCTAAGGGTTCTGGCATCCTCGTCATTGCTTCGCTAGCCTGGGCCTTTGGCTCGCTCTATTCGAAGCATGGCAGCCTGCCTAGCTCGCCGTTCCTGGGCGTCGCCATGCAGAGTCTCGCCGGCGGTATCGCCCTTTGTATTGCCGGCCTTTTCACGGGGGAAGTCAGTGCCTTCCATCTCGCGGCCATCTCGCTGCGTTCCTGGCTGGCTCTCGGCTATTTGATCGTGTTCGGCTCGGGCCTCGGCTTCACCGCCTACATCTTTCTCCTGAAGAAGACCGCCGCCGCGCGCGTTGGCACCTATGCGCTCGTCAATCCCGTCGTCGCTCTCTTCCTCGGATGGCTCTTCGTCGGCGAATCCATCACGCTTCGCACCAGCATCGCTGCCGCAGTGATCCTTACCGCCGTTCTCCTCGTCATTACCGCGCCGCATCCCGACCCCGAGCCCGCCAAGATCGCTCTGCCCGCGTCCGGCGAAGCCTGAGCGCTTTCCTCGTCGCCGAACAAGTGCGGCAGCCAGATTTCCACCACCTTCTCCGAGTGAGCTTTGCCGTACCTTTCCGGATAGAATTGATTTGCGGCCTGCGTTATTTTTGCTGTATTGACAGTGGCCACTATGAACACCATGAACCCCAAGAGCACATCCAGCGTATCCAACATTTCCCCGCGTGCCGCGGCTCGCTTCTGGCGCGCCACGCTCGCGCGCGATCCGCGCGCCGACGGCAGCTTCGTTCTCGCCGTGCGCTCGACGCGCATCTATTGCCGCCCCTCATGTCCCGCGCGCCGGCCCTTGCGTCGAAACGTACTTTTCTTCAACACGCAGGAAGAAGCAGAAAAACAGGGCTTCCGCCCCTGCCTCCGCTGCAAGCCCAATGAGGCATCGGGTGCGGTTGTTCTCGTCGGGCGCGCAACTCGCCTACTCGCCGATTCCGGTGAAGAAGGATTGCGTCTCAAAGCCATCGCAGAAAAATTGAGCACCACCACCGCAACGCTTCGCCGCGCCTTTCGGCAAGTCACCAAGCTCACGCCGCACGACCTCGCCGAAGCGTTGCGCCTCGAACGATTCAAAAAGATGCTCCGCGCGGGTACCCCCATCACGGACGCACTTTACGAAACGGGCTACGGCTCATCCAGCCGCGTCTACGAACGCAGCAATGCCCAGCTCGGTATGACACCCGCAACCTATCGCAGGGGAGGAAAAGGAATGAAGATTGGATACAGCATCACAAAGTCAGCACTCGGAAAAGTTCTCGTCGCCGCCACTGAGCGCGGCGTCTCCGCCGTTTACCTCGGAGATTCGGAAAATAAACTCATCAGTGAACTCCGCGAGGAATATCCCCGCGCAGAAATCTCGCCCGCGGCAGATGTTTTCGGGCGCTGGGTGCGCGAGATCATGCAACGCATCGAAGGCAAAGAGCCGCATTTCGATTTGGCGCTCGATCTTCAGGCGACGGCATTTCAGCGGCGCGTCTGGCAGGAGTTGCAGCGCATTCCGCGCGGCGCCACGCGCACGTACAGCCAGGTAGCCCGCGCCCTAGGACGTCCCCGCGCGGTCCGCGCCGTGGCCCGCGCCTGCGCCACGAATCCCGTCTCCATCGTCGTGCCGTGCCATCGCGTCATCCGCGAGGACGGAAATCTCGCCGGCTATCGCTGGGGCCTCTCGCGCAAGGAACAACTCCTCGCGCAGGAACGCACCTCAAGCGGCGATTAGCCGTAACCATTCTTTTTTAGGGAGCGTGAATTTTTCCGGTTGTGAGAAATACAAGAGAGCGCTGCGGCTGGGCGTAGCGCTCCCTTGCTCTTTGGTCTGGGAATTTGTTTGGGTCTCCGGAAAAAGCCCATCAGCCTCGTGGCTTGATGCGGCTTACGCCTTTCGGCCAATCCTGCTTGAACTTCGAATCGCCGATCTTGAGGTTCTTCATTAGATTCGTGTAGTGGATGAGAATGTAATCACCCGAACCCGTTTCAAAAAACTTGTGCTGGATCGGCAGCCAGGAGGATTCATCGATCCACATTTGGATCTTGGAGATCTGGTTGCGGATCTCATCCGATTTCGGCGTCAGCTCGATCACTACGGTCTTGCGTTGATCCAGCTCTTCTTCGCCGGACACCGCGATTAGATAGCTTTTCTTTACGTTATCAATGCGCGTCCCGAAACCTAGCAGTATGTATTGATCGACCATCGCGCGGTTCTTGCCCAGGTTGTATTCCTCGACGCGGTTAATTTTTGGCGTATACACAAAAAGCGAATCGCCAGTTCGCAATATCGTGCGAGTATCTGGCTTCGAGAATTCAATCCGCATCTTTTCATCCCGCCGCACGAAAATTTGGCCCGTCTCTGTAGACGCATCTTGTACAACCGCTGTGTACTTAATGTGCTGGATGTCGGCCGTGAGGCTGTGAAAGTCTCGCGTGGATTTGTCCATCATCGAGAGGACACCGCCGACGGTCCATTGCTGTGTGTTCTGTGTTGCGGGTGCTAGCAGCGCGCAGCACAGCGCGCTAATTGCAAGTAAGATCTCCAGAACTCTTGCTGGTTTCAATATTGGCCCCTGCCGGGCGGGCTTCACCGGGTCTGCAACGCTCCATCGAATCCTAATATGCCGATGTTGTCCCCAGCTTGGTCGGGGGCACACTCTCAATGGAATGCCTTGCGCTCATCCATGGTATAAGGACGCTCGAGTTCGAGCCAGCGTTTCGTGCGTGGAAGCGCGGAATCGTTGGTCGAGCGGAATTAGCGGTGAATCTCCACCTGGTACGCAATGACCGTTCCCTGGGCGTCGCGTTCCGCTTCGATCTTGGCAATCGCGAAGCGCCCATACCGTAGGTCCGGCAGCGATTTCTGCAGGGCATTGTGGAGATCATTTTCAAGTGCTGGTGTCTGTGCCGACGGCGCGAGCACCCGCGCATCCACGCGATAAATCCGCTGTCTGCCGTCATCCTTGACCAATCGCACCTGGCCCGGTGACGCCGGCAGCCCCACTTGCGGCTGATCCTGAAACCAACTCCGCGGCGTCGCCAGCACAAAAATCAGAATCGCCACGACTGCCAGGTCGTATTGCCACGTGCCGCGCTCATAGGACCAGAAAAACGTCCGAGAAAGAATTTGCCACAGACTCGCCATGTCAGTCTGCCGGGACGCCGTCCACAATCACGCCGTCCCGCATGTGCACGACGCGGTCGAAATACACCACCGCTTCCGGATTGTGTGTGATCATCACGATTGTTTGTCCCAGGTCCTTGTTCAGCCGCCGAAGCATTTCCAGCACGATTTCCGAATTCTTGGTGTCCAGATTTCCTGTCGGCTCGTCCGCCAGAAGTATTTTCGGTTCGTTGATGATCGCTCTTGCAATCGCCACGCGCTGCTGCTCGCCGCCCGATAGCGCGGATGGCTTGTGGTGCAAGCGGCCCTCGAGCCCCAGCATTTTTGTCACCACGTCGAAACGGTGCGGATCGAATCCATTGCCGTGGAGGAATTGCGCGATGGCGATGTTGCCCTTGGCCGTCAACGTGGGCAGCAGATTGAAGCGTTGAAACACGAACCCAATCTTGTGCCTCCGGAGCTTGGTTCGCTCCGCGTCGCGCATCGCCGTCAGGTCATTTCCATCCACCAGGACTCTCCCGCGCGATGCCTGCGCCAGGCCGCCGATCACGTACAGCAGCGAGGATTTTCCACACCCCGACGGGCCCATCACCGCCACAGACTCCCCGGGCTGAACTTCGAAGTTCACCCCGCGCAGCGCCGGAACTTCCACTCTGCCCGCGCGGTAGAGCTTCCAAAGACCATCCGTCTTGAGTATCGGCTCTGCGCTCATTAGCCCTGGAAAAACCGGCCTTTCGGTAGGTGCCCGTATTGTAGCTGCGATTGCCATCTCTGCCTAGCCGCATCGACCGCTGGCCGCGTCCTTCCTTTTTCTCCGCTTCGTTTTCTTTCTTCTTCCCGCCAGTTTCTAATTTCTATTTTTTCTCTTCTCTAGGCCCTCTGTGTTCGCCGCGACTTCTGCACTGATTCTTTTCTTTCTCCCTAATCGTAAGACAAAGCCTCCACCGCATCCTTCCGGCTGGCCATCCACGCGGGATAGCTGGTACCGAAGATCGCACCCGCCAGCGCGATTCCTGCCGCGCGCAGAAGCCATCCCGGGGTAATCAATATCGACAACGTCGGAAATCCCGCTAAGAACGCCGCGCGCACCGCATAACTCAGTCCTACGCCCGCCAAGATTCCCAGCCCGCACAGCGCCGCCGCCTCCGTCAGCAGAGCTCGTACGATGAAAAAACGGTCCGCGCCCAGCGATTTCAGCACTCCGATATCGCGCGTCCGTTCAATCACCGTCGTATACATGGTCAGGAAAATAACCAGCAGACCGATGGAAACGGCCAGCGCGATCATGGAATCGATGAAGGTTTCAAGTCCGGGAATATTCGTCGAAGTCATCAACGACAGAAAATCCTTCAACGGGCGCACTGGGTAGCCGGGGAACACCTGGCGCATCTGCGCCATCACGTCTTCCGTATGTTCCGGCCGTGTGCATTTCAAAAGAAATATGGACGCCTTGTCGTGCGCGCCCACCAGGTCCTGTAGCGTCGCTATCGGCACAAAGAGCCGCGCGCCTTTTCCGTGCTCGATAATCCCTGACACGTGCCAGTTGTGGTTTAGCAGATCCTTGTACGTGTCGCCAGCTTTGATGTGCTTGGCCTTCGCCGCCCAATCGTCGACCAGCAAGTCGTCCGGTCCTTCCATGTCGCGCCCTTCGAGGAATACAAATCCGCCGGAGACCGCGCGAAAGCTCTCCCTGTCGATGCCGTAAATTACGTCGACTCCGCCCGCAGAATTGAATTGCAGGAGCGCCGGCGCAACCGACTGTACGTACTTCAGCTCTTTGAGCTTGTCGGCGATTTTGACCGGCATCGGCGACCCGCTAAACGCCAGAAAAACTTGCGCGGATGGTGACTGCAACATAATGTCCGCGCCGATGCCTTCGATGCGCTTCGCAGTTTCCGTCAGCAGGCCTGTCGTCAACCCCACGATCAGCACCACCAGTGCGACCTCGACGGCCACTGCCAGCACACCAATCAGAGTGCGCAGCGGACGGTGGAACAGGTTGCGAACGATGAGTTCGCCCATCATGGTTTGGGTTCCTTCACCGGGTGCTTGACTTCCTCGGCCTCGCCCACGTTCACCAGCTCCGTTCCTGCCGGCTGTTCCAGCGTGAAGCGGTCGGCAGGAATCTCCTGGTTGAGCATGAGTTTCGTGATCGCAAGTTCCAGCCGGTAGTCGTCGTGCGGCCGCTCGATGCGGATCTCTCGGGGAAACGATGTTACTCCGCTGGGTGTCGCTCCAACCTGCTCGGGATCTCCCATAAGTGGCTGCCAGTCGGAGAAGTGGGAATCGGAAACCAAAACGCCCTTGGGCCCATAGCTCTGCTTCCGCGCCACCTGCAAGTCCGCCCGATCGAACCAGATTTTTCGCAAGATCTCGGTTTGGTAGCCTCCGCGAAGGACGGTCAACACGTAATATCGTCCGCCCTCGTTATTGAATTCTTCAAACAGAACGGCTTCTTCCTTCCGGACATCCGGCCATAAAAGAGCGTCCAACAAATGCTGCGGCCGCAAATTCTCAATCGGTTTGCTGCTGGCGCGTTCCATCGTCACGGGTCCAACAAGGAGTTTATTTTTCGACGGGATCAACACTCGAAACGTCTGGCCGTCGCTGGTCATATCGAAAATCGTCTTTCCGATTACTGGCGCTTGCCCAATCATTCGAATCTCCGCCGGCCGCGCCGCCAACAAAAACGCCTTTACCTCGTGATACTCCTCGATGACTCCGCTGTATTGCGAACCCGCCGTCGGTTTCAGCTCAACGGTTGCATTGATGCTTTTCACGCCCCGCGCTACCGCATTGTATTTTTCAAGCAGCTCTTCCCGCGAAGCATCCAGCGCCACCGGCCGGGCTGCCGCAGGAATATTTTTCTTTGTACTGACACGAGTGGCGTCACAACTGCACGAAATCGCCGCCACTGTCGTCACTACCATCCATCCGAGCGCACGTCGCATCAATCGTTTCCGTCCTCAAGCATACAAATTAAGCAATCTAACAACCACCCGGATGCCAGTCAACGCAAGGAAGTCACTGTAGTTGGCGAGTTACTCAGTGCGCGCATGCGATGTAGATGTCAAAGGGCTGCACGGCCGGGCGCACACGCCGGATTACTTCACTGGCCCAGAGAGTCTCACTCAACAACGTTACCCAGCCTTCTTCCGGCTCGCACACGGCGCAAAATGTGTACCGTGAGTACGCCGCTTGATAAGCGTCCAGCCCCCGCCTCGATAGCTCGCCCTCCAGCGGCGCATCGGCCGCCTCTGCCACCCCGCCCGCCCTCAAGCCAAACGTTTCTCCCTCAAACCGTTCGAAGAGCTGTCGCAATTGCTCATGGGAAGGCTGCGCAAGGACTAGGCAGCGTTCCGCCGCTTCACGAAAGACAATCTTCCTTGTTTTGCAGAATTCTCGCACGCGCTCGACATGACTGAAGAAATCCACGACGAAAAAATCGCTGCCTGCCAGCGCAGCAAGCAATGCCGCCCAGATTTCCGCCGCTTCTTTTCCTCTCACCGGCTCGCGGCTCTGGGTATCCAGCAGCTCGAGTCCGACAGCCTTGGCATCCCTGCCCAAATCCAGCGCTTGCACATCCAGCGAAAACGGCGGAATTACGAGCTCCCCGCTTCCCGAATCCGCCTTGTTCGCGGCGCTCATTCCTCATCCAGCGACGGAAATTTTTCCTGAAATTCCGCCGACTGCTTCCTCACGTCCAGCCAGTCAAAAAACGCGTCCGGCGTTTCCAGCCAGATCCGAAACCAATTGGCGATCTCCTCCTTCTCGGCGCGCTTGTGCATATCCACCTTGGTGTTCCGCGCGATCATCTCTGCGCGCCGTTTGCCGAGCCTCGCCACGTCCAGCACGCGCTCCACGGCCGCCTTCTCGCCGTGTGCGCGAAACTTTCGCATCAATTCATCCAGCCGCGTCAGGCTAACCTCGGCGTCCTCCAGCGTTTTAAAATGCAGCAAGTCTTCGAACTCTTCTTCGTATTCCTCTTCCGCCTCTTCCGGTTGCGTCAACACAACTTTCCAGCCCGCGCTCTTGAGCACTTCCGTGATGTAATCCGACCCTGTCTTGCCCGCTTCGCCGTGTTCCGCCAGCAGTCGCCTCCTCAACTGTTCGATTTCCGCCGCCGTCCATTTCGCTGCGGCGATCTCCCGGGCCGTGTCCAGGATCAGCGCCTTTTTCGTTTTCACTGATTCGTTCATCGGGCCGCGCCCCTGTGTTTTTTGCCACGTGGTTTTTTCTTGCTGGTCTCGGCAGGCGGCGGGTCCGCCGGTTCTCCCGCCAGCAACCGCCGGTACTTCATCACATTCTTGTTGTGTTCCGCCAGAGTCGCGCTGAAAAAATGTCCGCCTTGGGTGTTAGCCACGAAATAAAGATAATTTGTTTTCGCTGGTTCCATCGCCGCGTGCAGCGACGCTTCACCTGGATTCCCGATGGGTCCCGGTGGCAGCCCCGCGTGTTCGTAGGTGTTGTAGAGCGAATCGAAACTCAGGTCCTTCCCCCTCAGCGCACCTTTGTATTGTCCAAGCCGCTCCATCGCGTAGATCACGGTCGGGTCGCACTGCATCCGCATGCCCCTGCGCATACGGTTTTCAAATACGCCGGCCACCAGCGGCCGCTCATCGCGCTTCGGCGTTTCGCGCTCCACGAGCGATGCCAGCGTCACGACTCGCGATACCAGCCGATAGTCGCCTTCATTCCTCTGCCTGCCGGCCGGATCCGGCACGATTTTTCGCCACTCTTCCTTGAACTTGTGCACCATTTCCGCGGTCAACTCGCTCGCCGCAGGATGCCGAGGAAGTTCGTAGGTGGCCGGGAAGAGGAAGCCCTCGAGTGTCTGAGCTTCCGGCGCGAAATCGCGTATCAGCGCTGGATCGCCTGCGGCGTAGAGGAAATCACCCGCGGGCATGAATTTTCCGGCTTCCAGTTCGCGCGCAATGTCGAACATGGTTTCGCCTTCGCGCACCGTGAACGCCGCTTCGTACACCTGGCCATTCGCCAGCTTCCAGAAAACGTCGCGCCCAGTCGCCGCGCGATCAAAAAAATATTCTCCCGCTTGCAGCGTGCGTTTTGGATGCCGCCGCGCATAAATCTCAAATGCCAGGGCACTCCGTACCACGCCGTTTCTTTCCAAAAGATGCGCCGCGAACCGCCGCGATGCCCCGTGCGGCACATCCACAAAAACGCCTTCCGCCGCAAATCCTTGGTACGGCTTCGTGATGCCGTACCACAGCCATCCCGCCGCGCCCCCTGCCGCCAGCAGCCCTAGAAAAAAAAGCCGCAACGAATTCTTCACCGTTCTCGCGTTCTCTCGCCTCACGCCTCAACTCCGGGCTTTTCATCATTCGCTCGCTGCCCTTCCAAATATTCGCGCAAGATCACCGCCGCCGCGATTGCATCCACCGAATTCTTTCCTTCTTCTTTCTTCTTCCACCCTTTCTTGTGGCTTTCTCTTTTCGTCCCGAGCGGCGTCTGCGCATGAATGATCCTTCCTGCGAATTCTTCCAGCAGTCGCTCCGCCTCCCAGCTCGTCAGCCGCTCGTCCACCATCTCCACTGGCACTCCTATTTGCTTTTGCACGCGTTGAGCGAACCGGTCAGCTTCTTCGGCCATCTCGCCACGCGTGCCGTCCAGCCGCAGAGGCAGCCCCACCACGATCCGCTTCACACCGTGCTCGCGCACCATCTCCCGCAGCCGCCGCATGTCTTCGTTCCGATTGATGCGCACCAGCACTCCCAGCGGCTGGGGCAACCCCGCAACCGCATCCGCGATGGCCAGGCCGATGCGCGCGCGGCCATAGTCCATCGCCAGAATGCGCGCGCCATCGCCGTCCCTCTGTGAACTCGGTGATTGCATCACGCTTTCAGTATACCGGGAAGCGCTGCGCAAGACGCGTGGTGTGGCTGAAGGAATGCGTGCTCGATTAGCTCGGGGCGGAAAGCCGCCTCCCCGCAAAATTCCTTTCCGATCTCTGTGTTTTCTGCGCCGGAGCCTGCCGAGCCGAAGGGTGACTAATTCCTCTTTCTTACGGCTTGCGACCGCGGGCGCCGGATTGCCACGCGTCCCAGTAGCCGAGTAGCATCATTTGCTGACCGAGGCCGGTTTCTTTGATGAGGGCGTCGAGTTCCGCGCGCGACAAGCGCTTCCCGAGCGGCTCGGTGCGATCGGCGATACCCCAGGCGGTCAGCGCGGCTAGGGCGGCGTGGAGCTTCAGCTCGCGCATGTCGACTTTGTCGAACGTGTCGGATGCGGCGTGGTAGTTGGGCAAATAGTTCGCTTCCTCCTGATTGGCGACGAGTGTGGGCACGCCTTCAAGTAGAAAATCAAAATTGTCGGTGCCGAACGATGCGTCATAAGTGTGGTTGTTCACGTTCCACGATTCCAGTGGCTTCAAGACTTCGCGCACGCCCGCTTCGATGTCGCGGCGCCCGCCAAGCGAATAGCCAGTGACGCGGCCGATACCGGCATCGTAGGTTATCATGGCGCGAATTTTGTCCAGCTCCGTGCGGTGCGCCTTCACGAATTCGTAGGAGCCGACCGTGCCCTGCTCCTCGCCGCTGAAGAGCACGAAGCGGATCGTGCGCCGCGGCAACAGCCCGGTGGCCTTGATGGCGCGCGCCGCTTCGATCACCATCGCCGCATTGCAGCCATTGTCGAGCGCGCCGGTGCCAAACTCCCACGAATCGAGGTGCGCGCCGAGAATCACGCTCTCGTCGGGCTTCTCGCGGCCGCGAATTTCGCCAACCACGTTTTCCTGCTCGATCGGCCCCCCGACTTTGTTGGGCATGTTGAAATGAACGCGCACTCTTCCCGAATACGCTGCCGCGGTGCGCGTAAGGCGCATGGCGTCTTCGCGGGCCACCACGGCTTGTGGAATTTTGTCGATCTCGCCGGTCAGCGAATTGGTGTGACGATATAGAAGCAGCCGCTCCCGCGCGCCCATCCAGAGAAGCGCGCTCGCGCCGCCCTTCACGGCGCGGGAAATAATCTCCGGCGGGCGCAGATATTCGGTGAAGAGATCCGCCCACGTCGAGCCAATGTCGCTGTGCACGAGCAGGATCGCCCCTTTGATCCCGGCGCCCGCGCGCAGGAAGTCGTCCGGCGCGCCGTAACCGATATCCACGAGATTGGCTTCGATGCCGCCCACGGCTGTCGGCGGCGACCAGCCCGTGGACGCGAGGCGCACCGGAAATTTCATTGGCCCAAGGATCTCCAGCCGCGTTTCGCCTTCGCTCCAGGTCACCGGCAACGTGTACTTCTCCGTGTGGACCTCCACGCCCGCGGCGCGAAATGCGGCCACGGCCCACTCGATGGCCTTGGCCATTTGCGGCGTGCCGGTAACGCGCCCGCCGACCTCGTCGGTCAAGCGGCGCAGATTCTCTTCCATCGGGGAAGGGCCCAGCACCTGCGGCAGAATCTTCGCCGCTGCCTCCGCGCAGGAGGAGATTTCCGTCGCCGAGCACGCGCCGGTGCCCTGAATGGGCTGCACGGGTTTTCCAAGGGTGTCCGTCTGCGCAGGCGGGAGCTGCGCCGCAATGGGAAAAGACGAAGCAAGGAAGCAAAGAAGCAACGAAGTAACGCGAGGAAAGCCGCGACGCATCAATACATACTCCTGCGGAGGAATTGCCCAACCCTTCGTCCAGGGGGCAGTCGAGGGGCTGGATTATAGCGCAATGGGGTGCAAGCAGGTGGCAAGCAGGGATTGAAGGTAGTTTTTGAGAAATGCAAGGGATGCCAACCCCATACCCACTCCTCGGTGTTTTTTGTAAGAGTGCGCAAGAGCGCACACCCAAGGAAAGGCGCGCGGCACCCGGCTCCACTGAAAAGCGCAAAGCCAGGATTGGCTGTGCCACGCTACAATGGACTGCCGGATTCGGTCGGAGAATTTGCTGCGACCATGAAGAGCATTCGAAAGCGCCCCTGCAAGTGCGGCCACGCAAAGAGCATCCACGCGCGGATGTACTTCAAGGTGAAGCCCGTGAACCTCCCGAACACCTGCAACTTCCCCGGCTGCAAATGCAAGAACTATAGACCAGCCCCGACCGGGTCGCGATAAATTCCGCCCGGCACTACAAAGGCGGAAGCAGAAAATCTATGATGCCAGCGACGAGTGCGGACACGGATCCTTAGGAAGCTTCGTGGAGGCGAAATTCCGCATGCAGAGCGAGGAGCGCGCGCTGCATGGCGCTTTGCTCGACGACTAAGGAAATATTGTATTCCGAAGAGCCCTGAGCGATGGCGATGACGTTCACGCCCTCGCGGCCGAGCGCGCCAAAGGTACGGCCCGCGACTCCCGGAATTCCGCGCATGTTTTCTCCTACGACGGCAACGACGGCCACATTTGGATTCGCGGAAACGTGTTCGACGGTTTGCTCGGCGATTTCGGGGGCAAACGCATTCCGGAGAGCCGTCAAGATGCGTTTTTCGTCGGCGGAGGAGATTACAAAGCAGATGTCATTCTGCGAAGAGGATTGCGAAACAAGAAAGACGTTCGCCCGCGTTTCCGCGGTCGCGGCGAAGGACCGGGCGAGAACATCTGGAAGGCCGACAATCCCCGGCCCGCCGACGGTAACCAAGGTGACATCGCGAATCGCGGTGAGCGCCTTGACGCCCCCGCCGGTCGGCATCCCCTTGGCGGTGATTTTTGTGCCGGGCTTATCCGGGGCGAAGCTATTGCGGATCCAAACAGGAACGCCCGCAGCGGTCACGGGCCGCAGTGTGTTGGGGTGCAACACCTTCGCGCCAAAGTAGGCGAGTTCGGCCGCTTCGTTGTAGGAAATCTCAGGAATCGTGCGTGCCTGGGGAACCAGGCGCGGGTCCGCCGTTTTTACGCCATCGACGTCGGTCCAGATCACGGTCTCTTGCGCGCCGAGCGCCGCGCCCAGAATCGTGGCCGAATAGTCCGAGCCGCCGCGGCCGAGCGTGGTCTGGATGCCCTCGGGAGTCGCAGCGATGAAACCAGTGACGACGGGCACAATACCCTGGTTCAGAAGCGGACGCAGACGTGCTTCGGCGCGGTGGCGCGTCGGCGTCATCAGGGGCTCGGCGCGGCCGTGATGAGGATCGGTGACAATAACCTCGGTGGCGGAAACGGCGACGCTGCGCAGGCCAAGCTCGCAAATCGCGCCTGCCACCAGAGGCGCCGAGAGGCGCTCGCCGATTCCAGAAATGGCGTCGAGCGCGCGGGGTGTCAACTCACGAAGCAGAGACGTTCCGCGGAGGAGCCGATCCAGTTCGTCCAGGACCTCCTGACAGGCTTCCGCGGTCTTGCTGCGCCTCTGCGGGTCGCTTATCAGAGCTTCGAGAGCCGTCCTATGTTGCGTCCCAAGCTCGTCCACGAGTTTAGGAAAGAATTCCTGCTCGCCCGCCTCGGCGCTATGAGCGGCCTGGACTAAGCGGTTGGTGACTCCGCTCATGGCCGAGACAACGATTACGACAGGTCCTTGCGCGGCGACAGACTGAACAATCGCGGCGGCGCGGCGCACGCAGTCTGCGTCTCCCACGGAGGTGCCGCCAAATTTCATGACGCTCAGAGAAGGGCTCATTCGTAATGTTCACCTGACTGGGGTAGATAGTCGCACATTCGGCTTCGTTCGGTATCGAGCGATAGGCCCAAGCGTGACGTGACGCTAAATCTTCTGGCGCTTCCAGCGGCCGCGTTTGAACAGAAAGATGCTGACGCCAGCGATGGCGGCTTCAGCAACGACGATTGAAACGTACACGCCATTGGAGTGCATGCCGGCGGTAATCGCCAAAAAGTAAGCGAGTGGAATCTCCAGGATCCAGAAGCCGAAGAAATTCACGATCGTCGGCGTCAAGGTGTCACCCGCGCCGTTGAAAGCCTGGAGCATGACCATGCCGTAGGCGTAGCCGATGTTGCCGTAGCTGATGATGCGCAGGCAGGAAGCGGCCAGCGGCACGACGAGCGGATCGTGGGTGAAGAGACGCACGACCGGCTCGGCGAAGAGGACGAAAAAGATGCCGACGATGCCCAGGAATAACATGTTGTAAAAGCCGGTGCGCCAGACGGAAGTCTCGGCGCGCTCGGGCTGCTTGGCGCCGAGGTTTTGACCGACGAGCGTGGCGGCTGCGTTGCTGAGTCCCCAGCTCGGCAGAATGATGAAAACGACAATGCGGATGGCAATGGTGTAGCCGGCGAGGGCCGCGGCGCCGAAGATGCTCACAATGCGCACGAGGCCGATCCAACTGGTGTGCGCGATGGCAAATTGCAGAATGCCGGTGACGGAGACGCGGAGCAGGCGCCACAACACACCAAAGTTGATGTGAATCTGGCGGCGCAGAATGCGGATGCGCTCGGTGCCGCGGAGCAGGCGATAGAACTGGTAGAGCACACCGATGCTGCGGCCCGTTAACGTGGCGAGAGCCGCGCCGGTGACGCCGAGCTTGGGGAAGGGACCCACGCCGAAGATGAGGCAAGGGTCGAGGACGAGATTGATGATGTTCGAGACCCAGAGCAGGCGCATGGCGATGGCAGCGTCGCCTGCGCCGCGGAAGATAGCGTTGTTGAGGAAAAGCATCATGATGGCACCGCCGCCGCCCAGAGCGATCCGCGCGTAGCCGGAGCCCACGGCGATGACTTGCGTTGAGGCGCCCATGAGGCGAAGCAGATTGGGCGCGAAGAACACGCAGGGTAAGCACATAAGCGCTGAGACGGCGAGGCCGATGGCGATGGCTTGAACACCTGCCACCGCAGCGCCGGCGGGATCTTTTTCACCGATGCGGCGCGCGACCATAGCGGTGGTGGAGAGGCTCAAGCCGAGGCCCACCGCGAAGACGAGACTGAGCAGCGATTCGGTGATGCCGACGGTAGCGACGGCGTCAGCGCCCAGGCGGCCGACCCAGAAGACGTCGACGACGGCGAAGAGCGATTCCAGCACCATCTCCAGGACCATCGGGATGGCCAGGAGCAGGATGGCGCGATTCAGGCTGCCGGTGGTGAAGTCCTGATGCGAGCCGCGGATGGCTTCGCGGATGGAACTCCAGAGCGACGCGCGCGGCGGAGCGATGACAGCTTGTTCCAAAGCCACAAAAACCTGCGCCTTCTGCGCGAGCGCGATGGAAGAATCAGAAGCGCTGGCGCTGCTTCAACAATACTGTGGTAGAGGCGAGAAAGAGAATCTTATCCGCACTAGCAACGAATCGAACGGACGGGAGAATTAGAGAAGGTCAAACATGTTTCTTTTCCTTGGCGGAGGCTGCGCCTCGCGACTGCTCCAGAAGCCCGAATTACAACAGACGGTAATGCGAAGAAGCAATTGTAACTTGGACCGCGTTGAGCTGGCTAGAGGAAATTAAAGAGGCCAAGGACAAGAACACGCGCGAGAGTCGGAGCAGGCAAAGAAGGTCAGGCGCGGCGCCGGAGCGAGGCAGAAAAATGGAAGGGCTTAGGGCTCCGTCCACCACGGTCGTACGTCACGCCCGTTAACCGTGAGGAGCTGCGTTTCGGCAGGCTTTGTTGCGATTAGAGCTTGGTCGTCCACAATCGTAGCGTGCTCGATCACTCGTCTGGCGTATGCGGCGACGGTTTTTACGCCGGAGGCATAGGCAGGATTCGGGCTCCGGACCCCGCCGTTGTAGGCTCCGATGGCCTTGTCCAGGTCGCCCCCGAAACGGTCGAGCAAGTCTCGCAGCAGCAGGCCGGCATAAGTGGTGAGGACTTCATCATTCAACGAATTCAAGTCCAGTTTTTGCGGAGGCCGGAGACGGGCGGGGAGCAGTTCGTAATTACGCGTGTCCTTCAGATAGAGCAGATGAGCGTAACGGAGCGTCTCCCGTGAGATTTGCCATGTTCCGATGGAGTAGTCGCTCACCAGAACCCGTTTGCGGGCGCGCCTGAGAACGATGTCGTCCCTTTGAGCGCGTTTTTTCCAGACGGCATGCGTAAGATCGCCATTCGCGTCCATGTAATTGTTTTCCATGGCGCCGACGCCAAGAAAGTAATCGAGCGGGAGCGAGTAAAAATAAGCGACATCGAGAATATCGGCGGCCAAGTGGTTAGCCTGTTCACGCGTAAGCGGACGCGGCGCCGCCGCGCTTCCCCCGGCGACGCGGCTGTCAGTTTGCGACTTGAAGATCAGAAACTGGCCAAGAGCAGGGAAGAGTTGAAAGGAAGTGAGCGTTTCAAGCTTTTTTTCGGTAGGCACATTATACGCGGCTTCGAACATGTTGCTTTGCTGCCGGTAGTAGGCGAGGTCATTCTTCGTCCAAGTGTTTAGCTCGTAGTGAGCAACCAAGCCGCGGCTTTCCATTTGCGTGAGGAGCGGAATGGCTGTGAGCAGATCGTTTTCAACGAGAACGAAAATTTCATAGGACGGGCCTCTCTCCGTACGAGTGGCGGTTAGCAATATTTGCGAGGCGCGGTCTCCTTCTCGACCGCGCAAATATTCAAAATGCAAGAAAGCCTCGAGTTGGTCGTCGAAGGAGGCTACTTCCGCGGCTGCAACTTCCGGCGAAAACGGCAGTGCCAGCCGATGGGCCTGGATGGCGGGAGTGGGAAAGCGAGGTTGCAGCGAGAGACGGAGTTCCCTTGGCCAGAGGCGGTAGCCGGCCCATACACAGGCCACGAGGACGGCGGCCAGAAGGACGGCGCCGAACCGCAGAAGATTCTTAGAAATTATCCTGGCCGACATGACTCCAACTCCTGTCCTATTGGATGACGATCCTACTCCAGAGAGTTACAAGGCATATCGGTTGCCAAACTCAGGTGCATCGTGTGCTTGCCATGTAGGTGAGGCTGCGAGGTTTACACTCACTATCACTGACCTGGACAGACTATTGTGAAAAAAGGGCGCGTCCAGATAACCACATTCTGAGTCGCGGCTGGGACGTGGCGGCATCTGAAGGTGGGCCGCATGGTAGGCTGGGCGAACACTCGAGAGAAAAGGGAGTGCGGATGTCGCGAGGCACACACCCGTTTCCCGTGCTGCGCTGGATGGCGCTGGCCTGGATGATGGTGTGGTTTCCGGCATACATCCGTGTATGGGGCTGGGCCAACCTGCTGCACTTGTGCGATATCGCAGTGATCCTTGCGTGCGCCGGTCTGTGGTGGGCAAGTCCTTTGCTCATCTCCAGTCAAACGGTGAGTTTGCTGGTGGCTGGTGTGCTGTGGTGCGCGGATGTGGGCTGGCGGCTGGCCACGGGACGCTACCTGGTGGGCGGGACAGAGTACATGTGGGACGCGCACTATCCGCTGTGGGTCCGGCTGCTTTCGTTATTCCACATTGGGCTGCCCATCGCGCTGCTGTGGGCGCTGAGGAGGGTGGGATACGACCGGAGGAGCTTGGCGGCACAGTCTGCAATCGCAGCCGGGCTGCTGGTTGTATCGCGGTCCCTGCCTGCTGCTCTTAATCTGAACTATGCATATCAGGACCCGTTGCTGCATCGTGAGTGGGGCCCTGCGCCGGTGCACCTTGGCGCGACGCTCATCGTGCTGGTCGCGGCGGTCTACGGGCCCACGCATCTGCTGCTGAAGCAGCTTTTTCGTGCGCCGCACGCAGAGTGACGACAGCGAGTTGCCAGTCAATTGCGCGGACTTATTTGGGGATCGAGGAGGCAATCGGCGACGCGAGCGACTTGAACCATTTCCGCGACGTCGTGGACGCGGACAATGTGAGCGCCTGCCAGGATACAGGCGGTGACGGTGGCAGCGGTACCCCAAATGCGTTCATCCGGCGGAGCGGGCGTACCGTTTCTGGCTAGCGTGGCGCCGAGAAAGCCTTTGCGCGAAGTACCTACCAGGAGCGGAAAACCGAGTTTGGCGAGTTCGGGCAGTTTTGCGAGCAATTCGTAGTTCTGCGAAAAACTTTTTCCGAAGCCGATGCCGGGGTCAAGGATGATTTGCGACTTGGCGACGCTGGCTTGCCGGGCCCTTGCGACGGATGCGTGCAGACCTCGCGTCACGTCCTTGATTACGTCGCGTGCGAAGGGGCCTTGCTGCATGGTGCGCGGCTCGCCGCGCATGTGCATGAGGATTAGCGGGGCACGATGCCGCGCGGCCACCTCGGCGATGCGCGGATCGCTTTTCAGACCGGAAATGTCGTTGACGATTTCGGCGCCTGCGGCAATGGCGGCTTCCGCGACTTCGGCCTTTTGCGTGTCGATGGAGATGGGAATTTTCAGGCGGCCTCGGAGGCCCTTCAGCACGGGCACGACGCGCGCCAGCTCTTCTTCGGCGGGAGTGCCGCTCGACCCCGGGCGCGTGGATTCCGCTCCGATGTCGATCAGGTCTGCGCCCGCACGCTCCATCGCCAACGCGTGATCAATGGCTTTCTCCGGCGCGAAGAATTCGCCGCCATCAGAAAAGCTGTCTGGCGTGGCGTTCAGCACGCCCATGACGAACGTGCGCTCGCCGAGCTGGAGGGGCCGGGCGAGGCCGGGCAGTTTCAGGCGGAATGTCTTGCGGCGGATCATGGTTCAGGAGAAGTGTACCGCAGAGAGAAAAGCCGCAGGGCTGGCCCCCGCGCTACAGCATTGCTCAATCCAGGTCGAAATCGCGGATGGGTTTTTCGACGGGAGTGTCCTTGGCTTTCTTCATTGCTTCTTCGAACTTCTTGGTGAGGATGTCTTCTTTGTGCGTTTCTTGGAAGAAGGAATCTGCGAACTTGTCTTCGCGCTGCCGCTTCTGCTCCTCAAGGATGCTCGAAGCCTTCGTCAGGTCCACGTCCGGCCCCGGTCTTACGTGCGCTTCGTGAGAAAGAACTGCGCCGAAAACTGGATCAATCACCAGCTTTGCCTGGCAGCACGGGCAAGTGACTTGTAGGTTTTCGCCGGAACGATTTCCCATGAAATCATTCTACACCCCTTCGCCCCGGGCGCGTAAAACTGCATAAGCCTCGATGTCCCCTGCGGTTGGAAATGCCGTGCTCGCGGGGCACACTCGAGCGAAACATCTTTTGACAAGCTCGCTTCGCGCAGAGATGCTATGAGCAACACTTTTCTTGAGGTGCATCTATGTTTATATCGCCTCCTCGAAACACGTTTCGATACACGCTCTCCTGGTACGTCGCGGCGGCCCTAGTATTCGTTCCCTTGCTGCTCTGGGCCGCTTACGATTTCTACCGGAGCCGACAGGTGGACCCGGTATTAGGGTTCTTCACTGGCGCGTTCGGACTATTGTTTGCGTACGCCTGGCTGTGGACGAAAACAAGAGTTACGCTTCATGAAGAAGGGATCTCCTACAAGTCTCCCTTCAGAGAAAAGGATCTTCGGTGGGACGAAATCACGGAGACCCGCTACGGCCAGCAGCCAATTAACGCGGGTACCCATTTCGGGCTCCTCGGATGGCTTATAGCGGCAATGGCCCGAAGCAACAACAAGATGATCCGGTCCTTAGAATTGATCGGTCCGCAGAAAATCGTACTCAATTCCAACATTCGTGATGTAGAGGAGGCGGTGCGTCTAGTCTTGGCAGCCGTTAATCCCCGGCTGCGAAAGGATGCCGAGCAGATGCTTAACTCCGGAGGAGCGGTTTCTTTCGGGAAGATTTCGCTGTCGCCTGGCGGCGTAGTCTGGAAATCGAGGGAGCCAATTCCTTACGCGGCGCTTGTGAAATGCAAAATTGATGGCTCGATGTTGCGCATCAAAGCCGAAGGGAAATGGCTTGACAACATAGCCGTCACGGCCAAGAAGGTCCCCAATATATTCATTCTGTTGGATCTGATCGAGGAAAAACGTTCAACGGTGGCCGGAAAAACGGCTGTTGCAATGGCGGGTTCCTCGGCCAATCAATATTTATAATCACCGAATGGGCCGGCGCTCCGTTGGAGGACGTCAAGCTTTTGCGGGGTTTTCTCCGCGGGTGAAGCCCGGAGCGGGACGCAGTTCCGGACGGACCGCTTTTGGATCCGTGCTGGGCGCAACTTGTTGCGGCGGCGTGGGAGGCGTGCGCGGCTTTTCGGGCAGCGGCTTGCCTTCCATGAGCAGCTTCACTTCGTTGGCGTCGATAACTTCGCGTTCGAGGAGCGCCAGCGCGATGCGCTCGAGCGTATCGCGATTTTTCAAGAGGAGTTTCTTTGCGCTTTCGTATCCTTCATTGACGATGCGCTTCACTTCCTTGTCGATTTGAATGGCGGTGTCTTCGGAGTAGTCGCGGTGCTGCGCGATTTCGCGGCCGAGGAAGATGGCTTCATCTTTCTTGCCGTAGGCCAACGGGCCGAGCTCGCTCATGCCCCATTCGCAGACCATGTTGCGAGCGAGGTCGGTGGCGCGTTCGATGTCGTTGCCAGCCCCCGTAGTGATGTGGCCGAGGAAAATCTCTTCCGCGGAACGCCCGCCCATGAGAACGGCGAGCATGGCCTCGAGATACTCGCGAGTGTAGGTGTGCTTATCGTCCTCGGGCAACTGCATGGTGAGGCCGAGGGCCATGCCGCGCGGAATGATGGTGACTTTATGGACGGGATCGGCGAGCGGGGTCATCGCAGCGACGAGAGCATGGCCGGCCTCGTGATACGCAGTGTTTTTCTTCTCTTCGTCAGAGAGGATCATGGACTTGCGCTCGACGCCCATGAGGACTTTGTCCTTGGACATCTCGAAGTCCACCATCATGACGGCCTTGCGGTTTTGTCTCGCGGCCCAAAGCGCCGCTTCGTTGACCAAGTTAGCGAGGTCAGCGCCGGAAAAACCCGGCGTGCCGCGCGCGATAACGGACAAATCGACGTCATCAGCGATGGGCACTTTGCGGGTATGCACCCGGAGAATTTCTTCGCGGCCCTTGACGTCGGGACGCGCGACGACGACGCGGCGGTCGAAGCGGCCGGGGCGGAGAAGCGCGGGGTCGAGAACGTCGGGGCGGTTGGTGGCGGCGATGAGGATGACGCCTTCGTTGGATTCGAAGCCGTCCATTTCGACCAGCAGCGCGTTCAGCGTTTGCTCGCGCTCGTCGTGGCCACCGCCGAGACCTGCTCCACGGTGGCGGCCGACGGCATCAATTTCGTCGATGAAGATGATGCAGGGGGCGTTCTTCTTACCCTGCTCGAAAAGATCGCGGACGCGGCTTGCACCGACGCCGACAAACATTTCGACGAAGTCCGAGCCGGAGATGGAGAAGAAAGGAACATTGGCTTCGCCGGCGATGGCGCGAGCGAGAAGAGTCTTGCCCGTGCCCGGAGGTCCGACGAGCAGCACGCCCTTGGGGATGCGGCCGCCGAGCTTCTGGAACTTTTGCGGGTCTTTCAGGAACTCGATAATTTCCTGCAGCTCTTCCTTGGCCTCATCCGTTCCGGCGACGTCTTTGAATGTGGCCTTTTTCTGCTGGGCGGAGAGCAGCCGCGCGCGAGATTTGCCAAAGCTTAAGGCTTTGTTGCCGCCGGCTTGCATCTGCCGCATGAGGAAGAAGACGAATCCGGCGAGCAGAATAAGTGGCAAGGCGTTCAGAAGAATCAATAGCCAGTCGCCGCTGCGGACTTCTTTCACTTTGATCTGCACGGCTTTGTCGCGGAGCGTTTTGGCGAGGTCGGGAGCGGATTCCTTGAAGACGGTTACGTGAAACTTGCGGTTTGCCGGGCGGACATATTCTCCCTGGAGTTCGTAGCTGTTCGGCGACAGGTAGAGGGTGACTTCTTTTACATCGCCTGCGTCCACCTTGGCCATGAACTCGCTGTAACTGGGCTCGTCCTCGCGCGCCTGGGCCCCGTTGGCGGAGACCAGCTTCCAGAGCATGACGCCCAGGAAGACGATGCAGATCCAGAAGAGAATCGTTTTTGCCGTCGAACTGGAATTCACGTTTTCCTCATCTATAGTCTAAACGAAGAGCGCTTCGCCCGGCCTACTTCTTTCTGCGTTTGCCGCCCTTCGCGGAGGCTGCCCGCGCTCCGGCGGAAAGCTGCCGGAGGTTGCATCCCGCACCATTGGCGGCGGCCAAGCCGTAGCCAACCCATATATCCTTAGATGCAGTCCGGAAGCCAAAGTAATCGGGCTCCAGGCCGACACGGCGCCTTGCCGGTTTATCGAGCAGCACGGCCAGGCGAATCGACCGGGGCTGGCTCTCGCCGAGGCGGCGCAGGAGAAACTCCTGAATAACGCCGCTTTCGAGCACTGCATCCACGAGCAAGACGTCGCGTCCTTTCAATTCCGGCCGCGACCCGAAAAAAACTTCGCGCCGCGCATGACCGGCATGTTCGACGTCGCGGACATCCTCGCGCACGAAATGGCAAACGACGGGCGCGCCAATCTGCCGGATCAAATCCGCGGCGAAAACAAAGCCACGGTCCAGCGTGACCACCACGTCGAGTCGCCGGCCATTGCACTCCCGAGTAATCTCTCGCCCCAGCACCGCAACGCGTGCAGCGATGCGCGCGGCCGAAAAGGACGCCCCACCTCGCGCGCTCACAACTGTTCCTCGGCGATCACGATTCCCGCTCGGGTCCTTTCGTCAGCCGCAAATTCGGCGGCAACCGGAAAGCCGCGGGCCCAGGCAACAATCCCGCCGCTCGTCAGGACCGGCCAGCCATCGCGCTCCCAGCGGCTGATGCCCCTTTCGTTGAGCAAGCGCTTCAGCTTGTGCGTGTGTTGGCGCCCAAGAGCGTGCAGCGTGTCCCCGGGAAGCCAGTTTCGCAACACGAGAGGCGAACGCAGCCGGTGGCGGTCCAAGACCGCCCCTCTTTGACTAGTTTCTCCCCTCTTTCCGGGCCAGTCAATCACTGTGAGGCGGAATACGCACCCCAGTTGCGGAACGCGCACGCTCGTCTCGGCGCGGGCAAGATCGACGTCGTAAGCGAAATTGCGAGAGGCCGCCTTTGATTCTCTGACGTCGCTCGCGACGCTGGCGCGAGCGAGAAATACGAGCGCGTCCCGATCACGCCGGACTGCGACACTTCCTGGCAGCTGCAGAGATTTGCCGCTCTGGCCGTGGCTCGCGAGGGCGAGGATGGTGTCGACGTGCAGCGAGGTGAGCTGGCCGCCACGCGGCTTTACGTTTTTCACGATTTGGCGCACGAGCCGTGCGCTCAGCGCTTTGGAAAACGCCGAAGTCAGTTCTTTGTGAGGTTGCAGCAAATCGCCGGCTTTGATCCGGATGCTGTCGTCATGCTTTTCCGCCAGTACGTGGAAGCGTTCCTTGGCGATGGCATCGAGGAAAGCTTCATCTTCGCGGGCGAGCTCGGCGAGGGTCGCCAGGTGTTCGACGACGGCGGGCTGAAAATGTTTCTCGAGGAGAGGAAGAAGTTTCTTGCGGATGCGCGCGCGCATCTTCGTAGTGTCGAGGTTGGTGGCGTCCTCGCGCCAGGCTTGCCTGCGCGATCTGAGGTAGGCACGGAGTTCCACGCGGCGCACATCCAATAGTGGCCGCACGATGTGTCCGGCAACAGGATGAATTGCTCCCAGGCCGGCGAGTCCGGTGCCGCGCAGGATATGAGCGAGCACAGTTTCCGCTTGGTCATCGGCAGTGTGCGCTACGGCGACGTGCGTCAAGCGGTCTTCCTCGATTAGCCGCGCGAAAAAGGCATAGCGTGCGTGGCGCGCGGTCTCCTCCAGGTTTGCGCGCTCCCGCTTGGCTTTCGCCGCGACGTCGGCGTGGCCCACGTGGAAGGTCAGTCCATGCTTGGCAGCGAGCTTCGCAACAAATTTCTCATCCGCGTCGGACGACTTGCCGCGTAACTTGTGGTTGAAGTGAACGACGCTCAGCACGATTCCGAGTTTCTCCCGCAGCTCCAGCAAGAGCAGAAGGAGCGCCGTGGAATCCGCGCCTCCGGATACACCCGCGCCGACACGGTCACCCGGCCGCAGGGATTTCTGCGATTTCAGGTGTTGCAGTAGCTGTTGGCTCAAAGAAGATCGCACGGTTCAGGGATCAGCGCCCCTTCCCGTCATCCTAGCAGTCACACGCACAAAACTCACGCAGCTCAAAAGGAACGCCTATCTCTTGACGCCACGTATAGGGAGAGTTATAAGGCTTCGTGTTTCGGAGTTCGGTCGAATCCTCAGGCATAAGGGAACTCGCACATGAAGAAGAAAAAGAAGACTCGGAGGAAGGCCGCTAAATCCTCTCGCAAGAAGGCAAAAGGAAAGGCTGGCTCCGGCAAGCGCGAGGGAAGGATTTTTCTTAAACGCCGAGAAACGTGGCCGGTATCCGGCGAACGGATCGACGTCTTGTTCAAAAGTAGGCCTGCCAGACAAAGTACACGGAAGCCGGCGGAAGCAGAAGAGGATAAGGAAAAGGGACCGGGTTGGCATGGCCCTCGCATCCGATAGGGGATATTTCTGCAATGTCTACTCTTGACGACATTTACGAGGAGTTGGACTGGCTTACGGATAGGCTGAGCACAGAAGTGCGCACGGTCGCTTTGGGCGTGCTGGCTCTGGCTTGGGGGCTGCTCATGAGCGACAAAAATCCGGACCAGGCAGTCGTTTTGAATCGCAAATGGCATCTCCTTTTCATCGGGGGTAGCTGTGTTCTCGTGATGTTTCTGGACTACCTACAATATTTGGCGGGATACTGGAACGCGCGCGAAGTGCAAAAGTCCTATGAGAAAGACCCTCCGGTGCAGGCCAAGTACACGGACAAAAAGGTGTCGTTTTTCTTTCGACGATTCTTTTTTGTCACGAAACAGATTGTTCTCGCAGGGGCGGTAATTTGGCTGATGGCCGTTCTTGGTCAGTGGCTCTGGGAATATCGGTGACTCAATCGGCCCATAATCCGTCTAAGGATGACTGTGGAAAACGTTACTCTGGTGTTGACATTCTGGGGAACTGCTCGTATACTCATCGGGCTGTAGAAGTGCCTTTCTGCTGGACAGGGGGGCTTATCGCTCTTTGACAACCGATACGATGTGCCAGAATCCGTTCGAAACCATTCGGCCTTTTCGAGCCCGAATGGTCTGAGTAAATCGAGCGACAATAATTTGCTTGGGCAGGCTGGCTCCGACGAAAATCGGAGCATTTTTTTCGCCCAAGCGACCAGCTTCAAACGAGAGTTTGATCCTGGCTCAGAACGAACGCTGGCGGCGTGCTTAACACATGCAAGTCGAGTGCGCGTTTCTGTAGCAATACAGAAATGGCGCACGGCGCACGGGTGCGTAACACGTGGGTAATCTGCCCTCTGATGGGGAATAACCCGCCGAAAGGCGGGCTAATTCCGCATAACATTCCTTGGACTCCGGTTCGAGGATTCAAAGGCGTAAGTCGTCGGAGGTGGAGCCCGCGCCCGATTAGCTAGTTGGTGAGGTAACGGCTCACCAAGGCAATGATCGGTAGCTGGTCTGAGAGGATGGCCAGCCACACTGGAACTGAGACACGGTCCAGACTCCTACGGGAGGCAGCAGTGGGGAATCTTGCACAATGGGCGAAAGCCTGATGCAGCGACGCCGCGTGGGGGATG
>Ga0307477_10000845_pt1 | contig 29455 bp, 21 predicted proteins | sample atmos_gasesECM2C_FD_203316 | JGI IMG/M metagenome (GOLD analysis project Ga0307477, IMG submission 203316) | Hardwood forest soil microbial communities from Morgan-Monroe State Forest, Indiana, United States - atmos_gasesECM2C_515 | ecosystem: Environmental > Terrestrial > Soil > Temperate...
GGGGCGGCGGTCGGGCGGATTTTGCGCAGGCCGGTGGCAGTAAGCCCGAGGCGCTCGATGCGGCGCTCGAGTCGGTGCAGGCGTTCGTGCGCGCACGACTCGCTGCCTGAGGGCGCCAGCGCTCGATCACTTTGCCGCAGCGAGCCGCTTCAGTATCATGGCCGCCCCGCACGCTGGGCAGCCGGGACAGCCGCCGGCCAACTGACAGACAAGCGTTCCCAGGGCGCGGAGAGATGGCCGAGTGGTCGAAGGCGCACCCCTGCTAAGGGTGTAAGGGTCAAAAGCCCTTCGAGGGTTCGAATCCCTCTCTCTCCGCCAAAATTATCATTAAATATCAATAGTTTACAGGATTACCAGCTGAGATTCGAGTGGCTTCGGGGCGGTCGCGCAGTCTCACTGAGTCTCATAACGTCTCGATCAATCTCAGGCTATCTCGCGCCAGAAAGCCTGGACCCACGGCGCAATATTTCTCGAGCGAATTTTGGCTGCCCGCCGTTTTCCGATCGAAGCATCGAACAGCAGTCGATTGTTCCGCGCGCGACGGGCCATCTGAAAAACTGGAGCGACCAGGGCAATTCCGAGAAGCGGTGCGGTCGCTCGTGAACGGCTTCCAGGCAGGTCGCCGTTCTTATTGCAGAGCTTCACTTCGCCTCGCGCGGCAATTTATTGAAGACGGCGCGTCAGCGCGGCGCCTTTGCGCGTGTAACCACGAAATCTCGCGTGATCGACGCGGCAAGGGTGCGGTCCAGTGGCCGGTCGATCTATCCGGAAGGCCACCGCGCGGCACCACTCAATGGTTGCCGCAGGCGCGACGATGCAGCCACTGCCAACAGAAAAATGAAACTGGTATTGCCGGCCTGACTGCTCGCCGTGATTGTATAAGGAGCCAGCGGAGTTGCGGCGCTGGGCGTACCCGCGATGACGCCGCTCCTGCTATCGAGCGCCACTCCCGGGGGCAGAGCCGGCGTCACAGCGTAGTGTTCGACGGTGCCTGCGACTGTTGGAACCAGTGGCGCGAGGGGCGTTCCCACAGTACCTGCGGCCGGGCTGGGGTAAGACAAATGGTTCGGGGGCTCGGTCACACTCAGCACCAACGGAAAGGAGGCGCGCACTCCGGCGCCACGGGCATTCACCAGGTAGGTCGCCGACCCACTTGCCTGCGTAGGAGTACCGGAAATGACTCCACTTTGCCCGTCGAGCGAGAGGCCCGGCGGCAAGGGGGGACTTACCGTGTAGTGGCCGATGGTCCCGGACACAGCGGGCGTGAGTGCCATCGACTCCCCGATCACCGCCGGAAATGGGATTGACCCATTGTAGGAGAGCACGGGCGTCGCCATCGAAGCTTGCTTACCCTCGCCGCAGGCGACGAGTGCGCACAAGGTCATGAGCGCGCCGGTGAGCTTCATCGACCTAATCCGGGCCGAGCTGGAGCCAGGCTCCGCACCAACCAGGCGCCCGTGATCGATGCGCGGTTCCATATTGGAGCGTTTCCGGGCTTTCAAAACGTCGCGATGAAATCCGGGTGGTGACCTGCCGGAAAGGGTGAGCCGATCATAGGGGTCAGTGCGCCCGTCGAGGCGTCCAATCTGAAGCCGGCAATTCTCGCGGCGCCATCGTTGGTGACATAGAGAAACCGGTTGGGGGGATCGATAGTTATTGAATAGGCATCCGCGCCGGTAGCGACCGGGAACCCCGGCAGCCGCGTAAGCGCACCGGTGGTTGCATCGATGGCGTAACCGACGATGTCTGCGCCCGAGGTGACATACAGGTAGGCGCCGGTTTGATCCGTGGCGATGTAATGACTCACCGACAGCGGAAATGGGGACCCGCTGAGCGGCGACAATACCCCAGTAGCCGGGTCGACGCTGAAGCCCGAAATGCTCGGGTTCTTGGCGTCGGGGTTTGCCGAGTAGAGGTACGTGCCTCCCCCGGCCGCGACCGCGAGCGCCAAACTAAGCGGGCTGCCGCCCGCGGGAAACGGCGAACCGGACAGTGGGGTCATGTTGATATGAATAGATCCGTCGGGCATTTGGGACGCGTTCGTAGTAAATGCTGAAATGTCATTCGAGCCCCCGTGGTTCGCAACGAAGACAGCGCCGGCATTGCCGCGTTGAACAACAATCGACGTCGGGCTGTTGCCCGTGGCAATTGTCGATGGCGCGCCCAGTGCTCCGTTCGCATCGATGGTGTAGGCGGAAACATTGTTGGAGCCCGCATTCGCAACGAAGAGATAGAAGAGTCCATAGTCGATAGCCATGGCCTGCGGGTCGACACCGGCAGGAAAGGGGGAGCCGGGAACAGCGGTCAATGCGCCCGTTGTGCTGTTAACGGCAAAGGCGGAAACGTCATTGCTCCCTTCGTTGCCGACAAAGACAAATTTCGTGTCATTCGTGCCACAACAAAAGCTGTTATGGAGACTGGCAATTGCATGAGGGGAGGTGCCCGTGGGCGTCGGTGTACCAACGGCTGCGAGCGTACCGGTGGTCGCGTCAACGCCATAGGCCGAGAGCGTATTGTCCGCGGCATTGGTGACATAGGCATACTCCGTACAGGACACCGTGATGCTGGTGTCATTGGCGTCGCCGACCGTGTTGTTACTGATTACGCAGTTCTGCGGAGGAAAATTAGGCTGGTTGGCAATGACGACGAAGTCGCCCGAGTAACCCGCGGGAAAATAAGGATCCAGGGTGAACGTGAACGCGCCGTTGGCACCGACCTGCAGCACACTGTTGCAAATTGGAGGGTTAATTCTCCTGGAACTTCCCCATCCTGGTGTGCAATTGGTAAGTGTCAAACCTGAGCCCACCAGCCCCGATACCGTGCCTTTGACCGTGTAACCCGCCACAGTCGAACAAGCGACAGCCACGGCGGTAATGTCCGCTGTCCCGACCGTGCCAGAGCCGTTGGTGACAATGCAATGCTGTAGCGGAGTAGAGGGCTGCGTTTGCACGGTCACCGTGTAGGCGGTTCCGCTGCCAAGTCTGTTGGGAAAGGTGAACGCACCCGCCGCGGAAGCTGTGACAACGTCACCTGCGTTGGTTTGCAGTACCAGGCCGACGGTGCCGGTCAGTCCCGTGACCGTCCCGCCGATCTTGTAAGTGGCCGTGGGCGGGGGTGGGGGTGGGCTCGAGGCACTACCACCGTCTTCTCCTCCCCCGCACGCGACCATGAGCAGAGCCAGGAACGCCACGGATCCGATTGAGCGCAACATGATGATCCCCTTGCAGTGGTCTACCGATGGGGGTCATTTGTCGCTCAGAGCACCCGGACGTGCATGAACGTGGGTGAAGAAGGGTTCCTGTTTCCTTGAAGATTCATGAATGACGTCGGGCATCGTGGTCGAGGGCGCCGCAAATCACCGTCGGACAGACTCGAACCTGGCTTACTGCCCCCAGCGCCTCACAACTTGCAGCCTGACTTGCCTGCCCAGCAGACTGGCATTGGCCGGGTCGTACCCCAGGTGCCCGTAGGTAGCAGAAACGGGTTGACGCAGAGGGTGCTGGTCGAGAGCGTTGCTTATCCCGAGATTGAGTTGCGTGTTTGCGTGCCAGCCGGCGTCGAATTCGCTCCGACGGCCGCGGTTGCCACCTCGTCGCCTTCGACCCCGCAGTGGCCACGCGTCAAAAGTTCCGCGTGAGGGATAGCCCCAATGTACGGGGTCTGATGAACATTGCGCCCTCGCTGTTCGGCGTCACATAGATGCGGTTGTATACAAAGAGCACGCCGCGCTGATCGGTGAGGTTGTTGGCAAACAGACCTGCGGTCCACAACCCCCAGCGCAAATCCGCATGCAGATCAAGCTTGGTATAGCCCGGCAGGTCCGGCTCGCGCGGGGCTCCTCCGGTGACGGCGAAGTCGGTGGCACGCGACCCGATGTAACTGCCCACGGCCCCGAAGCTCGCCGTCAGCCCCTGCCCCACAGGCGTACTCTCTTCAATCGAGATATTCCCGGAGAAGGGGGCGGCGTACGGCAGTCTGTCGCCCGACACGCCGACCGCGCCGCTGTTGGCTGGGAAGCCCTCCTTCAGGACCGCATCGTTCCAGCTGACCCAGGCGGCAAGTGTCAGACCCTCCGCCGCTCGCCATTGGCCTGAGAGCTCTACGCCCTGACTCTTAGCTTTGCCTGCGTTCGCAAAGTAGGAGCTGATTGGATTGATCAGCGAGATCTGTATGTCGTTCCAGTTGATGTAGTAGACCGACGAATCAAGGGACACCCGACGATCCGGCGAGCTGGCCTTAAGCCCGAGCTCGTAATTGACCGAAGTATCGGGCTTGTAGGCACATGGGGCGGGAAAGAGCGTGCAGGTCCAATTCGGGCCGCCGGGTCGATAGCCCGAGGCGACACGGACATAGGCCATCAGATCGTCCGACCAGCGATAACGCGGTGTAACAAGGTAGGTAAACGAGTTGTCAGTTGTGTGTACGAGGGGCTGCGTCGCAGAGAACGCCGGCCCGGTGAATATCTCTGTGTAGCTCTGCTGGTTCTCACTCTTGCGCGCACCGAGCTGAACATCGAACTGAGGGGTGAAGTGCACGGTCAGATCGGCGAAAGCGGCGCGCTCGGTGAAGGTGGTGGGAAATGCGTCGCCCAGAAGAATCGCCGCCACCGCTCCGGTCGGCGGGTCCGCTGCGTAGTTGATGGACCCGTCCTTACTGTCATCCTCATGGGTGTAGTAGAGGCCGGCCAGCCAGTCAACGTGCTCCAGAAACGAGCCCGACAGACGCACTTCCTCGGTGAACTTGTCCGTCTCATCGACATCGTATTGCGCCGACCCATGCACCCCAGAGAGCATATCGGGAAGCGTGCCAAAGGCGTTGGTCGTATCGACGCTGGAATAGGACCGGACTATGTTGTAACTCGTGATCGAGGTCAGAGTTGCCGGCCCCAGGAGTCCGGTTACGGTGCCGACACAGGACTGATTGCGATTGGTGTAGGCACCGGCGCCGCGAACGGTCAACTGCTGGTCCAGCGGGTTAATGCCTGGCTGCAGCGTCCCGTCGTCGGATCCGCTCGAGCGGATGGTCTGAGACAGCCCGCTGAGCTTCACACTCCAGCGGTCGCCGAGTTTCAAGAGCGCGGCGAATCGGCCGCCGTAGGCATCCACCTTGTTGACGCCGTGGAGGTTGTAGAGCGGCACGTCGAGGTAACCGGGGTCGTGCCGGACAAAGGCGCTGGCGCGGATGGCCAGCGAATCGGCGACCGGAATGTTGACCGCGCCGCGGACCGCACCGCCGAGCCCATCGCCGTGCTGGGTTCTACTGCCGTCGGTCTCGATCTGGCCGCTGAAGCCGGCCGTGGAAGGGTCGACGGTCACGAACTTGATCAGGCCGCCGATGCTGCTTGCGCCGTAGAGGGTGCCCTGAGGACCCCTGAGGACCTCAATGCGGGCAAGATCACTCGGATCGATATCCGGCGCCCCGGGACGGGATGCGCCGCTCGCCGTGCTGGAGCCGTATGGGGCATCGTCGACCACGACACCCACGGTCGGGGTACCGACGAAACTGGAGCTCATCATGCCTCGGATCGAGATCTTTGCGTTCCCTTGCCCGGCGGTCGTGAGACTCAAGCCCGGCACACGGGTGTAGTAATCCTGAATACTCAGCTGGTGGTCGTCGACGAGGGTCCGGGCATCGATGGAGGTCACCGCCAAAGGCACGTCCTGAAGACGCTCTTCCTTCTTTTGGGCGGTAACCACGATTTCGTCAAGCCCGCCCATAGATTCCCGAGGCGTCCGGTTGAGGGTCGACTTGTCCTGCTCCTTCTTGACGGGCTCTCTATTCGCTCCCGCGCGCTTGGGCGCCGTGGTCTTCTCATCCACGCGATCCGTCTTCAACCCGGTCCGCACTAGCAACTGCTGAAGGGCCGCGCCAACAGTCAACGTTCCACTGACGGCCGGAACGTTGATACCCTTGGCTAAAGACGGCTCATGGATTATCGGTGCGCCGGATTGGTCGCCCCGCCTGTCCAGCGCATCGGCTAGACCACCAGCGGGAAGGCCGATTTGCGCTGACTGATCCGCGACCTCGGCAGCGGCGGCTTTATTACCTCCCACCATGCAAAAGAGCAGAAGGGGTATTGGCGCCCCACTAAATATCGACGCCGCCCGCAGGTGAATCGTGCGTCTTATCGTGCGGACGCGTACCGACATCGGTGTTGCTCCCAGGTTTAGTGGCCGATGAAGGCCAGCTGCTAGCCACTCGCTCCCTGACGCGGCCATTTACGAGCGTCAGCGTCGTACCGCCACCCAGCCCCGCAATTGCACGTCAGCCCCGTGATTGAGGCTGTAGAACCCTGAATCGGGAGAGTCCCGAACCGCCGCATTAGCCCGATCGAAGCGCTGCGCCGCGGTTGCCAACACGTCCTCAAATCGGCCGTAGCCACTGGCATCGATCCGTTCGCGGCCGATGAGGATCAGTTTCGATCCCGCGGCTTCCGGTCCGCGGACGTGACTTCCGGTCACAACGATTTCCTCAAGGTCGTCTGCGGCTGCGTTGACCACGGTCACGGTACCCAGGCTCAGCATCAGCCCCAATCCTGCGGAGCGAACGCCAAGTGTGATATCGCTCGCTGACACGGCCGTCCCGGATCAATGCGCAGCGGCCGGGTGATCGCGCCTCGGGACAACGCCCTGCCGGCGCAGCGCCTCGAGCTGGCTGCGCTGTGCATCGACATAGCGCCGCACGTCGGTTGCGATGGCCTGGAATCGTGCGTCGCCGTGCAGCGGCAGCCACAAGGGATCGTAGTTTATGGTGTACCACCAATGCGCGTAGTATCCCAAACGGAAAGACTCCTTCAGCTCGGCGAGCGCCGGGTCCGGTTTGCGGTCAAGCAGCAGAACCGCGGCACGCACGCGGTGTGAATCGCCCAGATACTTGGCCTCGTTGGCATCGTTCCACGATGACGCGGCACGCCGCAATGCGATCGCCTGGTCGGCTTGGCCGGCCGCGGCCAGGAGCTGCGAGAGATAGACGGCGGCGCGCCAATTGCACACATCTAAGTGCTCCGCTGGAGCGTCGCCCAGATAGAACTTCAATTGGATGAACGCAATCGCGCGGCTCAACTCTCCGGTCTTCAACGCATAGTCGCGCAGCGCTTCGCCCTGCCACAAATCGCAGATGTCGGTGCCGCGCGTCCAGCCCTCCTCATCGTATGCCGAGAGGCCCGCACGCCGCCAATCACCGTCGTGCATCGCGAGCAGTCCCGCTGCGCGCGCGCTTCGCGGTATTCCGGCGACCACCGCGCGTGCCGCCTTCACATCGCCCAGATCGAGATACGCCGTCATAGCGAAGTGACGCGCCAACGAATTTTCCGGATCGAGCGCGATGGCATGCTCAAGGATCTGGATGGCTTCGGCCAACTTTCCCTCGATCTGCCAGCGGATCCATCCATACCACAGCAGCGCCGGAACGAAGTTCGGATCGAGTTCCAGCACCTGCAGCGTCTTTTGCTCCCAAGCCTTGGCGCCGCTATCCGCGATACTAAAACCCGCATCCGCGTAATGCGCACTGGGCGACATCGGATCGACCCACAAGGCGCGCTTTAGAACGCTTTTGCCTTCCTCGGGCCGTTGCAGATCGTTATAAAGAAACTCGGCGTACGCCTCGAGTCCGCGCCCATTGCTCGAATCAAGCGCAGCGCCCTGGCGAAAGTCGCGCTCGCGCGCAACGATCAACGGGTTGTCCGATGTTGCGCTCGCATCATATGGCTCCTCTGCCCACATGGCACGTGCGAAGTATGCGGCCCCAGACTTGGCATCTAATTCAAGCGCCCGATCGATCAAATGACGGTAGCGCCGCCTGACCGGCGTCAAATTCTCGCGGCGTTGATCGGCCGCTTGCATCCTCGCGTCGTACAATGATGCGTAGGCGGGCGCGAAAGTGGGATCCAACGTAATCGCCTTCTCAAAATACGGCGCCGCGGCTTCCGACTCGGCGACGGTGAAGCGTCCCAGTAAGGTACGACCCTTCAAGAAGGCGAGATAAGCCTCCAAATTTGCACTGCGGGCACCGGCCAAGGGGCTGGGTGCCTCCGCTCCGATTCGCACCGACAAAGCGTCCGCGATTTGATCGGCGATCTGATCCTCGATACTGAAGATATCGTGCAAATCGCGATCAAAACGGGCCGACCAAATCAGAGTACCTGCGGCCGAATCCACGAGGTGCACGGCTACCCGCAACCGATCTGCCTCGCGTTGTACGCTGCCGCCAACTAGGTATCCGGAATTGAGACGTCGGCCGATCTCGCCTGAATCAATGTTTTTGGTTGGAATTGCGAATGAGGAATTGCGCGCGATGACCGACAGCCCCTCGATTCGCGACAGGCGGTTGAGAATCATTTCCGGAAATCCCTGCGCCAGATACGCGTCGGCGGCATCGGCGCTGATATTGTCGAACGGCAGGACGGCCACCGTGCGTGCGCGCGAGTTGATTGTCCGTGTTTCGCGCAGCGGATTGACCGCAATCGGTTGAGCGCCTTCGACGCGAGACTTCTGCACCGCACGCATGCCAATGGCGATCGCGGCAACGACCGCCAATAGAACCGGTAACAAGAGCCACCACATCCGGCTCGGCTTCGTGGCGACTATTCCAGGCTTAGTTGCCAACGTGTCCCGTGTCGACAACTCGTCAAGTTGCGTGACGACGACCGACGCCGGATGTATTGAGGGAGACACGACCGCAACCAGCCGATAACCGCGACCTCGCACCCCGGCGATGTAGCGCGGCTCTTGCGCGCTATCTCCGAGCGCCACGCGCAACAAGTTGACCCGCTTGGCTACGGTCTCCGGGGTCACGATCTGCCCGGGCCACACGCGTGCCATGAGCGAGTCGTTGCTGAGGAAGTTAGGCGCGACTCGAATCAGTGCCAGGAGCAGCTCGAACGATAGATTGGGCAGGGCGATTTCGATGCCCGCACGCGTGACGCGCTGCTGCCCGATTTCGACGTGCAGGTCGCCGACGAGAATCACCTCGCTGTCACTGCCGTGAATCTCGTTTGGCATGCGGGTCATCTTGGCAAGCAGCCAGTGCCTGTTGTACCCGAAAGGGCGGCTTTCGGGCAGGCTTGTAGCCGGGTGGACGGCCAGCGGGAGCTACACTTTGACCACCTTGACGATGCGTTTCAGGGCGCTGAAGTCGGCTGGGTTGCGTGTGTAAAGCGGCAGACCATTCGCCGCAGCCGTTGAGGCGATGAGCAGGTCCGCGAGCCGCGCGCGGCTTGATTGCCCGGCGGCTCGTGCCGCAGCGAACATGCGGCCGTACATGCGCGCTGATTCCGCATCAAAGGGCAACGGATCCCAGGTGGCGGTCGCCCATTGCAAGCGATCCTGGCGCCGGGCACGTTCATCCTTGCTCTCTGTTGCATGCGGACCCGCAGCGAGCTCGGCCAGCGTGACGGCGGTAATTGCGGATTCATCAGGAAGTAGGCCAGCATCAATCAGGTCGTGATCGATCACGACCGATGTGTCCAGAACGCCCCGCGTGGCTTCAGCCATCGGTGTGCGGATCAACTACGGCATCGAGATCCGCACGAAATTGAGCGGCATCGATTCGCGCGGCTCGTCCCGCCGCATCGGCGATGGCAGCGCGCGGCACAAATCGACGTCGCCGAATGGGTCGCAGTTCTCCGACCGGTGTGCCATTTCGGGTCACGATGATTGTTCGCCCGGCTTCTACCTCACGAAGTACCGCGCCGGACTGATTACGAAGCTCCCGCTGGGTAATGGTACGGCGTTTCATACCGAGCAGCGTAGCACCTGTAGCACACCGTAGCAATGGTGTCGGCCAATGTCCTCACGCCTGATCGACCAATGCCGCCTTGTGGGGATATCGGATGAAGCGCCTGAACGCCGGGGCACTTGATGTGAATCCAGCACTAACCTCTGTTGGTACTTTTTTGGTACATCAAATCTTAAGCCCCATTAGAAGCGTGGAAATCAATAGGTTGTGGGCTGATGTGAATCCCTCTCTCCCGCCAACTACCTTTCTCATTTAGTTTCATACCGTCTCAAAAATCTCCTGAAACCCTGTAACAATAGCTACTTATCTTTCTCATGCCGTCTCACTGGCGGCCGTGATGCCTCAGTGAAGTGTGGGTATAAATGGGTACTGGTGCATTAAGGGCACGGACCTAGAATTCGGGCCTTTTGTGAGAAGGCCGAATGACCAGAGCCATCGCGCGGGATCCGATCTATCGGGGTCGCAGATTCCAGTCCGAACTCATTGAGTTATGCGTGCGCTGGTATCTCACGTATCGGCTCAGCTATCGAGATCTCGTCGAGATGATGGCCGAGCGTGGCGTCACCGTATCCCACTCGACCATCCTGCGGTGGTGCAGCGGTACGTGCCCGAGTCCGAGAAGCGCTGGGCTCGCTACGCCCGGCGTATCCATTCATCCTGGCGGATGGACGAGACTGCCGTCTCGGAGCGGGGCGGTGCTCACTACCTCTACCGGGCCGTCGATAAGCACGGCAAGACCGTCGATTCCCTGCTGTGCGCGGATCGCAGCGAGCTGGCTGCGCGAGACTTCCTCAGCAAGGCCCTGAAGGCCCATCAACCACGGTGGCCCCGTAAGGTGAGTCTCGACGGCAATGCGGCAAGTCACAGGGCGCTGCGCTTGTTGCGGCAAGAGAATCCCCGCTGGCAGTCCGTGGTCATACGTAGTCGCCGTTATCCCGCGCTATTCACGAAAGGTCTCGGATGGCGGGGGGGGCTGTACCTGCTGGTGACGCCGAAAGGCGGACGGTGCTGGCGGTACGCCTACCGTTTTGCGCAAAAGCAGAAGACGCTCGCTTTGGGAATCTATCCCGACGTTTCCCTCGAGCGCGCCAGGTCACGTCACGAGTTCGCTCGCAACCTGCTCGCCCATGGCCTCGATCCGTCGGCGTTGAAGGCCGCACTCGGAAAGCACACCTTCGCGGCGACGATACGGGAGTGGGAGAAAGCACGAGGTGACATGTCGGCGCTTCCTCTTCGCAGTCACGCGAGAAATCGCGCCGACCAGATCCGGTTAGCAGACGGTCAAGATTGATGAAGCGGACACTGCACGCTGAAGACTCGCCTGGACGCGGTTATCCCCTCATCCGGGGCTGCTTCGGCTAAACCCAACCATTTGGGCTAAGCTGCCGCCCCACGGAGGCGATGAGAAGACCTCCGACGGCCTGTCAGGGGGTGGTCCCGCCGGTGACTGAGCCATCGCACGCGGTATTTCTAAGCTACGCCTCTCAGGATGCTGAGGCGGCCCAGAGGATTTGCGAGGCACTGCGCGCAGGCGGGATCGAAGTCTGGTTTGACCAGAGCGCGCTTCGGGGCGGCGACGTCTGGGACCAGACAATCCGCAAGCAGATCAAGAGTTGCGTCTTGTTCATCCCCGTCATCTCGCAGCACACACACGAGCGCGACGAGGGGTATTTCCGTCTCGAGTGGAAGCTCGCGGTCGATCGATCGCATTTGATGACGACTGACAAGGCCTTCCTGCTGCCCGTTGTCATCGACGATACGCGCGAGGACGACGAGAACGTCCCGGATAGGTTTAAGGACATTCATTGGACGCGCCTGCGCGGGGGTGAGACGCCGCCTGCCTTCGTCGAGCGGGTCCGACGCCTGGTGTCGCCGGGGCCGTCTCATGGGCCGATGACAAACCGATTGCTACCTGACCCGGTGGATGGCGCGACAAAAAGCAATAAGCCGCGTCGATCATTTTGGCGATCAAAGAGCGCGTTGCCGGTGATAGCCGCCGTAGTGCTCTCAGGCGGCGCGGCTTACTTCGCCATCGACAAATTCTCGATCTCAAATCACCGACTGTCGCCGGCTACCCTAGCACCCTCTCCCGCCAGCCTAGCCTCCGCCGCATTCGCGCCGCCGCCACACTCCATCGCAGTACTGCCGTTCGTGAACCTGAGCGGAGATGCGAGTCAGGACTACTTCTCCGACGGGCTCACCGAGGAGCTGCTCAATTCTCTGGCCGAGATCAACGAGCTGCGGGTCGCTGCCCGCACCTCATCCTTCTCATTCCGCGAGCACCCAGACATCGCCACCGTCGCGCAGAAACTCAATGTCGCTACTGTCCTTGAGGGGAGTGTGCGACGCTCGTCGCATACCGTCCGCGTCACCGCACAGCTCATCAATGCCGTCACGGGATTTCATATGTGGTCGAAGACCTACGACCGGGACCTGGGCGACGTGCTGAAGCTTCAGACTGACATCGCGACCGCAGTGGCGACCGCCCTCAAAGTCACGTTGCTCGGGGATGTGGGGGCGAAGATCGAGCTGGGCGGCACCCGCAATCCCGCTGCGTTCGATGCGTACTTGCGCGCGTCGAAGGCTTACTCGACATACCAGAGCGAAAAGGACGCGCAAGCTGCCATCGCTACCTACACCGAAGCAATTCGCCTAGATCCCGACTATGCTCTGGCCTACGCCGACCGGTCGCTCGCGCTCGGGAACTTCGCCACAAACTGGGCGAGCGGACCTGCCGTCAGCGCATATCAGCAGCGTGCGCGGGCGGACGCGCGTAACGCAATTGCGCTGGCACCAGATCTCGCCGCAGGCCACCTGGCCTTGGCATTTTTCCTTGAGACGTCTCTCGAGTTCACAGCCGCAATTAAGGAATACGAGCGCGCGCTGGCGCTCGGGTCCGGCAATGCAAGACTGCTGCGACTGTATGGTACTTTCGCCGCTCTCATGGGTCAAAAAGAGGCTGGCCTCAGCGCCGCGCGCCGCGCGGTAGCATTGGATCCGTTGAATTCCAACTCCCATGTCTCGCTCGGGTTGACTCTGATTGCCCTGCGGCGCTACGACGAGGCGGTAGTAGCCTTCAGAGACGCTAAGTCTCTCGCTCCGAACGACATCTACGTCAACGGGAACCTCGGAGTCGCTTACTACCTGAGCGGTAACTTTCAGGACGCCCGCTCATCATGCGAAGCCGAGTCGGACGACGAAAGTAAGTACTTTTGCTTGGCCATGACGTTCGACAAGCTCGGGCGGCGCGCTGACGCGGAGACCGTGCTTGCCAAAATGCGGTCGAAATGGGGAAACTCGGACGCCTCCTTTTACGCCAGGATCTATGCGCAGTGGCGAGATACTACCCGCGCACTTGATTGGCTCGAAATCGCAATGCGCCAGCGCGATCCCTCGTTAATAGCTGTGAGAACGAGCCCGCTGCTGGATCCGCTGCGCAAGGAGCCACGCTTCCAGGCGATCGAGCGGGAATTGAAATTTCCGAATTGACTACCGCCCAAGGCGCTTGCGCAAGGCACTGCCGGATTGAAGTCATTCGATCGTCCGCTCTCGCGAATTACCGGCTGTCGATGAATGGCGGCTCCTGGGGCTGCGGCCTCATCGGCCGGTACGGCCGTTCTTGGCCCGGAACCGGCATTCCGCTTACTCAAGGTTGGCGCGATCTCGCCTCGGAGGCGTCCGTAGTTCTTGACTTCCGTGTGCGAGTGCTCTGGCGCTGCGATCCCACGCGTGTGTGCACTCCACCCCTTTGTATTACGGGCGAGGCAAGAAGTCCTCGATGGTGAAAGGGTAGGCCTCTTCCTGGCCGGTCCCTCCGCCGTCCGGCGTGGTCCAGAAGCTGACTCTTTGCAGACGCGAATTCAGGGCCGCTTGTGTCGCGAATCCCTGACCATACTGAAAGCGCTGCGCGGGATCGGTCAGATAGTACGTCTCTGCTGCGCCGTACAGTTTTGGCGCACCTAGCGACGGCAGAGTGGCATCCGCATCGTCCAAGATGTGCTGCAAGATTTGGTCATAGGCCGCGCCTGTTGAAATCAGATAGCACGAGAAATCGATTCGCGACGGGAGTGGCAGTCCATTGTCGACCATGTTTTTCATGCTGCGGTAAATCCAGAACATGGAACGGCGGCCGTCGAGTGTGGGGTAAAGCGAATCAACATAGGTGCTGTCGAAGACGTTGTTTTGGTTCCCATCAGCCCAGAAATAAACCGACGGCCGAATGCCTGCCTGCGTAGCATCGGAAATGAACTGGGGGTAGTTGTTTGTGAGAAACCAACTCTCATTAGCTTTGCCATCGGTTTCTCCCGGGCCTGGGATCATCACTTCGTCGTCGAAGAAAATGGTGTCCACCACGTGAACCCCGTCAGGGCGGGTCACGTTGCTTACCGCCGCCAGAACTTTGCCGGTTGTCGTTTTGATACGAGAGATGAATTCCGTAGCGCTAAGGTCTTTGTTATAGCCAAGACCGGTTGTTGGCGAACCTATCGTGTAGTCGGACGCGCCGAGCCATTCAAGAGCAATGTCCAGCCGCAACCGGTTGCCCCCAGCGCCTTGGATCGCCGCGACGTCTTGAGCATAGGCGCGGAGATTGGCTGCTTCCTGGTCCGTCACGGGGAAGGTGGCTCGCGAAGTGTCGCCAAAATTAGTCGTGCCAGGATACGTGACAAACCAAATGCTGGTGTGAACAAACGTTGCGCCTCGGTCAGCCATGCCTTGGAGTTGCGCCTGCACAGTTTGGCGCACCTGGGGCTGATTGTAGATGGTGATAAAAGCGGTGCTCTTGATATCGCTGCCGTAGGCGTGGTAATCGACGCCCACATCGTACCCAGCGATATGGCCAACCGGGATGAGAGTGACGGAGCTTGATTTCGATGTTCGCCGACGGCATAGCAGGGGCCGTGTAAGTTGTAGGCACTCCGCTCAGTGTCGAAGCGGGCAAAACAGATCCACACAGCGCCATGGGGCATGACACAGACCACTTGACTCCGCTGTTACTCGAGTCGTTGCTGACGTTGGCCGTGAAGTTCGCGATAGCTCCAGCCTCCACAGTGGCCGCAGTTTGGGAAAGCGACACGCTGATGGGTGGGGGCGGAGAGATGGAGGAGCCACCACCACCGCATCCCGCAAGAAAATTAGCCATGAAATACGTGAGGCCGGCAACTAAAAGATTGAATCTTGCTCTCATTGACTTCCCCAGACAGGCAGAAAAATGAAGACCCAACCATTCTTTGGCCGAAAGCGTAGCGGGAAAAGGTAAGAGAAAAGAAGCGTCCGGAGCAGTTCGCTCGCGTTCGTCGCAGTCGTCTTGGTAAGCCCAAACCCAATCCGCTCATCAGACGGCCGGTGCGCTTGCATCCGCTAGAGAATGACCGCAATCGACTGCTCAGCAACATCCGTAAGTGAACACTAGGTCACTGCAGTGCATACGCCGGCCCCACGACGCACCAGCTCTCCGCAACGCGACGAGCAGGAGACTAAGAAGTGCACCGAGTGTGAGCGCGTCAATGCCACCTCCGCCGCCGTAGCCACCGCCGGATCCGCCGACGCTCGGGCCGCCGCTCGAAACGACGAGGTTAACCGTAGAGCCGCTCGCCACATTGGTACCGGCCGACGGGCTCTCGCTGATGACGTCACCGGAAGCAACCGTACTGCTTGACTGCTGCGTTACCGTACCCATGACGAGTCCCGCACTCGTGATCGCCGTAGTGGCCGCCGTTTGCGTCTGACCAGCCACGTTTGGCACTGCGACTTGCATGGAAGCCGTCGACTTGAAAGTCGCAGTGACAAACTGGTCCGCGGTCGCCATGAGATCACACGTACTGGTCCCGGCGCAGGGTCCGCTCCAGCCGGAAAACTCAGACCCGGACGCAGCCGACGCGCTAAGCCGGACCGCCGTTCCGGTAGCGAAGCCGGCGGTGCAGGATGTTCCGCAGTCGATGCCCGAGGGATTACTCGTCACGGTCCCTATGCCGGTGCCCGGCAGCAATACCGTGAGCGTGTGCATTGTGGCCGTGCCACTACCGTTAATTATCGTGAGGTTTCCGCTACCGGCGTTTGCCACGTAGATCTGGTCAGTCATCGGGTCGACGGCAACGGCAGTGGGGTTGTGCGCATTGGGGTCGATGATTGTTACCGCAGAATTGGTCGCCCCGTTGATTATTGTGACGCTGCCGGGGTTTCTGCAGGGATCGTCCACAAAACATCCTTCGTTCGCCACGTAAATCAAGTCCCGGACCGAATCCACGGTCACGGCGTGTGGAAACGCTGCGTTTGGGTCCCTGACGGTGGACATGACGTTCGTCGTGCCGTCGATTACGGTCACGCCACCAATTCCGGTCAGTGCAGGATCATTTCCATTCGCTACATAGATCTTGTTCGTGGTTTGGTTCACCGCGACGGATTGCGGATACCACGCATTTGGATCGGAGAGTGTGGCTGCTGAATTGCTGGCGCCGTCGATGACCGTGACGTTGCCATGGTTGGCTGAAGATGCCCCTAGGTTCCCTAGGTTGGTGACATAGATCTTATTTGTTACGGTGTTTACGGCCACCGCAATCGGACTGAATGCATGCGGATCCGTAACTGTGCTGGTCGAGTTAGTGGCGCCATCGATGACCGTGACGTTACCGGGATTGTTTCCGCCGTGATCAGTACTGTTATTCGCCACATAGATTTTGTTGGTCACCGGGTTGACCGCGACGGCGAACGCACCAAGACCACTCGCATTCTGATCGGTGACAGTTGTGGTGGAATTGGTAGCGCCGTCGACCACGGTCACGTTCCCACTTAAGCGGTTCCCTACATAGACCTTGTTGGTCGCAGGGTTCACGGCCAATGAACACGGCCACTTCGCGTTTGGATCGATGACCGTCGTGGTCAAGTTGGTGACGCCATCAATCACGGTAATGCTACCGGCGCTGAAACTGTTCAACAGGCGGCCACAATTTGCGACATATATCTTGTTCGTAGCTTCATTCACCGCCAGGGCGCGGGGATTCGCTCCGACCTGCGCGGTCGTAGTGGCGTGGGTTGTGCCATCGATAACGGTGACGACCCCGTTGGGACCACCTGGTTTGACTACATAGATTTTGTTGGTCACCCGGTTGATTGCCACAGCTGTGCCCCCAACAGGCAGAGTGGCCGTGATGCTTTGTGACCAGACCGAAGGGCAGGTGAGCAATAGGGCTACCGCGAAGGACTGAGGAATCCCAAGTAGCGATCTGCAATCATTCGAGCTCATGGCAAATCTCCCCTCCCGATGGCACGACGGTCTTGGGCTCCGCAGTCATGCTCCTTTTGCGCTGGTGCGAGCAGACTCTGCGAAAAGTGGCCGCGAACCTTTTGTTAGGTGACGATCGCCGTCCGACTCAGACTTGGCGCTCTAGCTCGAAGGCGACTATCCTTCGGGAACCAACACCGCCAGCTTGCGTCCACCTAACTCTCCGGAGATCTTGAAACTGCCAACGGGGCCCGGAGCTTCAAATGCTCCAGCGATGTGTAGAGCCCCTTCAGCAGTCCCTGATCCACTCACAGTTAGGTCAGCCACGAGTGACATGTCGCTTCCCCACGTCACCGTGCCGTTTACGATCACATCTGTAGCGAAGGAGCAATTTCCAAGACTTGTTATCTGGTTCCCATTGGCATCGACGGTACTTTGGAAGGCGCCTGCCCTCAGGCCCAATCCATTACCGCTCCCAAGGGTGCTGCGTTTGAGAGCGTCGATCACAGTCGCAACAGCGACCGTGACCACTTTGCGCTCGGGAACACCGATTTCATTTGCCCCGGCTGGATCGACCTCTGCCGGTCGCGCGTCAGCGGCTATCAGCGGGAATCGCCCTAGCGCTGGCCAGACTGTCTCGGGAGTCTCGGCGCAACGGGTGTCCCCGACTTGCTGAGTTTCCAAGAACTGCGACTGGAGGTTTGCAGAACATTGGCTCCAACCAAAGGTCACGTGGCCAGCTTCTGCCACCGTAACGAACGTGCTTTGCGGGAATAACGCGGCCACTTTGCGTACCTCTTCCATGGGCACGAGGGTGTCCATATCGCCACCCAGCACAAGCGTGGGCACATTCGGGTACGTGGGATGGGATGAGGTAACGGGCGAAGACGGACTGGGCTTTTGCCACCACAGACATTGCTTCTCCAGGCTCACTCCCAAGCTCGTGCCCGCTACTTTGGAGAACGGCGCGAAGTTATCCGAGGGGAGGTCCGATACGGCGTCGGCGAACTGCCCTAGTCGCTCGGGCATGGATGCTGACCATTCCCAGGGTTCGTGTGCGTCCGCGCACAGGGTGGCGAAGTAGTCCCCCTGCGAGGAGCTCGTAGGATCACCATAGTCAGTTACCAGAGGAACGACTTCCGCCCCCAGGCGGAGCAGAGGAGCAGGATCTCCATGCGATAGTGACTCGCCCGCGGCCAGCAGCTCACCCGTACCGACGAACCTGCTACCCGGAATCGACCCGCTAATCGCAACATACAGAAGCCCACCTTCGTCCATTGTCACGAGAACTGGTCTGCTGTTGGGGTCATAGGCCCAACCTTGTACCGGTTCGCTACGGATGGCTTCAATCAATCGCGCAAAATCAACTTCCGGGTCGGAATGATCGGCGGAGCAGGTGGGCGAACGCAGGCAGTCGAGCCGTACCTCGCGGACTGTGGACCGGGCCTGGTTGCCATCCAAGGAGAACGCCTCTAATCCCGGTGTTCCCTCCGGCGCGTCCAGCACGATCGAGCGTAGGTGCTGTCCGAAGCGGGTCGCGTACGCGGTCACATCTTCTCCCCCGTAGGACCCTCCCCAGAAGTCGACTTTGTCGTATCCCAGAGCGGCACGCACGGCGTCGGTGTCCATGGCGACGTCACCGGTCCCGTACCAGCTATCAGCGCCTCCTAGTTGAGCCGCGCAGTCGCTTTCAGCGTCCACGAACTCAGCCGTGCCGTGCTGCAGTTCCTCGCAGCTGATTGCGCCTGAGGAGCCGCGACCCCGATCGTCGATCAGCAAAAAGTCGTGCGCATCGAGGTTCTGCCCCAAGACAGCCAGAATGAGAGCCCTGAAGGGGGTCGTCCCCAAGCCTGGCCCGCCAGGGTTTACAAGGATTGCGCTCTCTGGGGGGCCTGGATTCGTGTGCAAGTAGACTTCGAAGTAGATTTCGATCTTTGCTCCCGCGGGGTGCCGGCGGTCTAGAGGAACCGGCAGTTTTCCGCATGTTGCCCCCAGGGACTGCGCCTCGGGCGAACACTGGACCCAGATGACATCCGGAGAGACCATCGTTCGCAGACGCGGCGACTGTGTGCGCGGAGTTAAGGCCTGCCTGCTTAGGCTGTTCGGCTGGGTCTGCGGAGATCGGACTCGGGACGGTACAACTGTTTGGGCCTGTGCCAAAACGGTCGCCAAACTCGCGATGATAATCGCAGATAGAAAAATGTTTCTTTTCATAGATAGACTCCGACATCCCATGACAAACGCTGGACCGCGCGTGGCTGCGCCCCCTTTGTCATCCAGGTAAGGGTCCGGCAGAGCTTTGACGGGTTGCCCGGCCCGAAATCACGGCTCTTCGAAGGATTAAGAGTCCGCTCGGACCTCGGCCGGGTACGGCAATTCCGGATTTAATGCGTGGCGTGCACGGAGGCCGGCGCTGAGCGTCGGTTCAGCGCAGAATTCCGCGACGAGAGGGTGCATAGCCGTACCCGAAAGCTTCATCGCGGCACTCTATTGTCTCAAGAGACTGCCGGGACAGTCGTATACGCAATGGCCGGCCCAAGACGCGGGTTCGTGGAGAAACTCTTTGCAGAGCACCGTCGCGCCCTGCAGGCGTACTTCTATCGCCGCATTCGCACGAAGTCATGGCGCAAAGGGAATGATGCCGTGGCACCGAGCGACGAAGAGATCCGCACCGCGATCGCCGAGCAAGCCGGGGAGTGGTTCATCGCCAACCAGGCGGGTTCATTCGCTGAGGAGGACAGTGCTGCCTTCCTTGCGTGGCTAAAAGCCTCCCCCGTCCATGTGAGGGAGTATCTGGGAGTTGCGCACATCGCCCAGGCCTTGCCAGCCGTCATCGGTAAGCCTCAGGTGCCACTCGAGACCTTTCTCGTGCAGGCCGCTGCCAGCGATCCCGACACCGTGGTATCGATGCCGAGGCGCGCGCCTGAACAAAAGCACTCCGGGGTGCGGCCCTTGTCATCTCGGGCATGGGCGATCGCCGCCTCGCTGCTAGCGCTGGCGGTAGGAGCTCTTTGGTGGGCTCATGATGGCGAGCTGTTCGGGATTCCGAAGACGTATCGGACGGTGCACGGTGAGCAGTGTATCGAGCGGCTGCCCGACGGCTCGGTGCTGCGGCTCGATACGGACTCAGAAGTGACATTACGCTACTCGGGCCGTGAGCGCCTGGTCGAGCTCAACCGTGGGCAGGCGCTGTTCGAGGTCGCCCACGAGCGCTATCGGCGGTTTCGCGTGGCGGCCGGCAATGCCGGGGCGATTGCGGTCGGCACGCAGTTCGATGTCTACCGGAAAACCGGTGCGATCGAATTCATCGTTGTGCAGGGCGAAATCGCGGTATTCACCGGAGAGCCGACATGGTTGCGCAACGGGGAAGGCTTGCCACCTGGGGTGCAACGCGTCACAGCGAGCTATCGGCTGCGCATTGACGCAGAGGCTACGCCGGCGCAACCTGCTCCGGTCGATCTGGGCCAAGCACTCGGGTGGGTGCAGCACAAGATTGTGTTTGAGCACCGGCCTCTGGGGGAAGTCGCGGCGGAATTCAACCGCTATGGAAGGATTCCGGTGGAGATCGAGGATGAGGGGCTGCGGGCGCTGCCCGTGAGCGGCATGTTCGACGCCGCTGATACGGAATCGTTCGTGGCGTTCCTGCAGACATTGCCCGGTGTCAGGGTGGAGAAAACGCCTGCGCGGATTCGCGTGATCAGGATAACACCTACGAGCTGATGGCCAGCCGCCGTGAGCGCGGAAGGTCAACGTGACGTTGCTGCGCAAACTCCTCCTCGGGTTTCTGGTGGGGAGCTCCGTGGCGGCATTGGCCGGCGGCGCGGACCCTGCGGTCATGCTGTCCGCGGATATCGCGCCGCGACCACTCACCGAGGCCCTGGCGGCGTTCGGCCGGCAGACCGGGCTGCAACTGATCTACGTGTCGGGGATCGCCGAGGCGCAGCACTCGAAAGGCGCACGCGCGGGACTCACGGCATCCGCAGCCCTCACGCAGCTGCTCGATGGGACGGGCCTCACATTCGAGTTTCTGAACGGCCGCACGGTGAGGATCTTTCCGGCACCAGCCGTGCCCGCAGCCGTCGCCCCCTTGCCTGCGCCGCAGCACGCCCCTCAGCGAAGTACGTTCGCGCTCGAAGAGGTGATCGTCACTGCAACGCGGCGCGAAGAGGCCGCGAACAGGGTTCCGATCGACATGGTCGTCTGGACTCAGGATGCTATGCAGGCCGCCGGAGTAAAGGGTATGAGCGACCTCGGTTCGCTGACGCCCGCAATGCAGTTCCAACCATCTCCGAGCATTGCCGGCGGTTTCACCTATCTCACGATGCGCGGCGTTACGGGCCGGTACGCCTGCACGACCGGGTTATATCTCGACGACACGCCAATCCCTCCCGTCCTGAGTGACATTTTGCTGTACTCCTTTCCATTCACGTTCGACCTCGACCGCGTGGAGGTCTTGCGCGGGCCGCAGCTGCAGCTGTTCGGCGAAGGCAACGAAGGGGGAGCGATCAGGTTCATTTTCAACCAGCCCAGCCTCTCGACATTCACTGCCCTCACAACGAGCGAGTTCGCGACGACGAGGCTCGCCACCTCGAGTTACGATTTGGGTGCGGCGTTCGGCGGGCCCGTGATCCCGGATACCCTCGGCTTCCGACTCAGCGCTTGGGCCCGTTCGGAAGGGGGCTACGTGGACCGGGTCGATCCCTTCAGCCAGGCCCCGGTAGAACGCAATGCCAACCACTCGGTGAGCGCGAGCCTGCGGGCTGCCCTGACGCTCGCGCCGAGCGAGGCGGTGACGATCACCCCGTCGCTGACCTACACGTCTTACAAGCCGCACGATCAACCGCACTTTTTCACCGACTTATCGGATGTCAGCGTGCAGCGGCTCAAAAACGGCAGCCTGTTGGGCCAGCCTTTTGATCTCGCGTTCTACCTTGGATCGCTCAAACTAACCACCACTCTGAGCGCCGCGCGATTCACCGCGGTGAGCTCCTATTTCGAGCGTACCGCACACTTTTTGCGCGACGATACCAACGTTTTCGATTGGGGCAGTCCGCTAGGCGCTGGATATCCGGTCAACCACGCCGACGCCATAGCCGACGGGTGGGCCATTCGACAACGGATGTTCATGCAGGAGCTGCGCCTCACGTCACCTGATTCAAGTGCGGCGTCCACGTGGGATGCTGGCGCATTCTATTCCACCTACCATGTTCGATGGGCGGAGCACTTGACGGGGGCCCACGGGGTTCCCGGAGTCTGGCCTGCGCCAACTGACCTCGAACAAGTGGCCGTTGGTGCGCAAACCCGGCTCGCCACTTTCGGACAAGTATCACTGAGGTTGACGAAGCGGCTGACGTTGAGCGCCGGAGTGCATGGCGAACGCACGCGCTACGATGCCGCGAACGAACTTTCCCCGATCCTGTCTGCGGCAGGCGCCGACTCGGGCGTTATGCCGCGAGTCAGGTTTATCTACCAGGCAGACGAGCACGAGCTCTTCTACCTCACGGTTGGGAAGGGATACGGCAGCAGCGGCCCCTTAAACCCGTACCTTTTTGCCAACCAGCCCCCGACGGTGTTTGGCATGGACACGCTTTGGAGCTACGAGGTCGGGGCGAAGAGCACGCTGCTCGACGGACGCATGCAGCTCGCTACCGGCCTCTTCCACATCACCTGGATCAACGGCGCGGGCTACCACTGGGGCACCGCGGCCGATCCCTCGCCTGCTGGAATCCTGGGCAGCAAGGGCGCGGCGGCGAGCAACGGGTTCGACCTGTCGGTGCAGATGCTCCCGAGCTCCCACGTCAAGCTGGACATGGATGTCGCGTACACGGACGCGCGATACACGCGAACGATCACCCACGATGGGGTTGTGATCCTGCGGGAGGGCCAGGCCGTCAACCCTCAGTTCGACTTTGGATCCGAGTCGCCGTGGAACCTCACGGCATCCGTGGATTACCTGGTGGAACTCGGCCACGACGCCACTGCCGACTTCCGGGCGCAAGACATCTTTCGGAGTCAAAACCCCGGTCCGTTTGCGCTCCAGGACCCGGGGTCACCGTACTATAATCCGGGCTACCGACCGGACCCCGCAACCAACCTGCTCAGTCTCCGCGCCAGCTTCCGCTGGCGGCGCTACGACGCGGCATTGTTCGTCAACAATGCGTTCAATTCCCTGCCTACGATTCAACGAACGAATCCCACCTTCGTGGTCACCCCCAACGCCATCGCAGCAACGTTCAGGCCACGCACGATAGGCGTCTCGGGGACCTGGAGCTTTTAAGCGGTCGGAGTGCATTTTGTGGGTCGCGCCGGGTCGCGGTAACGGCCTTCGAGCGAGAACTCGAGAAATCGTTTAGTGTGGTTGAGCGCGGCTCGGGCGCAAGGATCACGCGCGCGCGAGCTAAGAATTGACGGCGAGAACTGAGACAGTCCGAATTAGCGCTGACCGATGGGGTGATTCCATAGCAAATCTCTCCGATCCGACCGTCCTTTAAGCTGACCAGGTTGAAAGTGCCGGCCTGATGCGGGGGCTCTTTTGTCAGGGACCCCGCTTCACGGGTTTCGCAGGAAGCCGTGAAACACACCGCTGGCGTCAATCTCCCATCCGGTGATCGTTCCCGCGGGGTTATTGCTAAACGGAAACGTGCCCTGACCGGAGCCTGTACCTGCGCCTGGAGCGTCGAAGCTGGTGATGGTGTCGTGATGAGCACGCCGGAAGCCGTGACTCACACCGCTCGAATCCACGTAACTTCCGGCGATCTCTCCGCGCGGGTTGATGTTCGCGGGCAAGGTGCCCTCGCTGGAACCTGTGCCCGCGCCGGGAGCGTCGAAGGTGGTGATAGTGCCGTCGGGAGCGCGCAGATAACCGTGATCTACGCCGCTCGCATCTGCGTAGTACGCCGCAACCTTCCCCTGTGGGTTGATGCTTATGGCGTAGGTACCCTCCAAGGCCCCGGTTCCCGCATTCGGTGCGTCGAAAGTAGCGATGGCGCCGTCGGGAGCGCGCACGTACCCGTGTGCGACGTTGCTGCCGTCAAAGTAGTATCCCGTGATCTCCCCGGCGGGGGTAATGCCTGAGAACGTGGCGACCAATGTGCCCTGGCCGGGACCTGTGCCCGCGCCCGGCGCGTCGAACACAATGATGGCGCGATCGCGAAAGCGGATGAAGCCGTGCCATACACTGCTCGCGTCCGAGTACTCGCCCGTGATTTCCCCCGTCGGGTTGATGCTCTCGCCGTAAGTACCTTGACCCGGACCCGTGCCTGCAGCTGGAACATCGTAGGTCGTGATAGCGCCGTTCGCAGAACGCACGAAGCCGTGAACCACATTGTTCGCGTCCATGTACTGGCCTGTGATCTCCCCGGCCGGGTTGATGCCCCAAGGGATGGTGCCCTGGCAGCTTTCCGTGCAACCCGGCACGCCAGGAACTGTACCCGCGCCCGGGGCGTCAAAGCTGGTAAAGGCGCCCCACGGAGCACGTATGAAGCCGTGCACGACGTTGTTGGCATCGATGTCAGCTCCCGCGATCGCCCCCGCTGGAGTGATACCGAGGCCGACGGTACCCTGGAGGAAACCTGTTCCCGCACCGGGAGCGTCGAACACGGCGATGGTTTGCGCATGAGCGAGGTATTCGTTCTTCGAGGCATCGAAACTTGAGACCGCAGTCTCCGCGTCCCCTGTGGGTGCGTCGGCACGGGTCGTTGCCACGCCCAGCGCTCCCACGGAAATAGAAAGCAGCAACACGAGCAGTCGGATCGATCGTTCTTGTGAGCGCATTGTCTTTCCCCCGGATCCCAAGATCACGACTCTTCTGAGGATTAAGAGACCACTCCGAGCTTCCTCGGGTACGGCAATCGCGCATTTAATGCGCAGGCTGTAAGTCGGCCGGCGCTGAGTGTCGAGTCAGCGCAGAATTGCGCACCAGGGGTCCTTAACCGTACCCGAAGCCCATGGCGCGACACTCTATTAACTTTTAGGAAGTGCTACGGGGACAGGGCAAGCACGCAATGGCCGGCCCAACGCGCGGGTTCGTGGAGAAGCTGTTTGCAGAGCACGGGCGTGCCCTGCAGGCGTACTTCTATCGTCGGATCAAGACCAAGTCCGACGCTCCCGACCTCGCCCAAGAGGTCTATGCACGGATGCTGCGGGTGAGCGACACCGAGGCGATTCGCAACCCGCAGTTCTACCTGTACACAGTAGCCAGCAACCTCGTCAAAGAGTACGCGCTCCGGGAGCAACGCCAGGGAAAGCAGCAGGAGCTCGAAGAGCCCAGCGTCCAGCAGCGGCTCGGAGAACTGCCCCCGTTGGACAGCCAGCTCGAGGGCAGTCAGATGGTCGAGCGCTTGGGCACCGTGCTCGAGCAACTGCCGGACAGGTGGCGTACCGCGCTCATCCTGCAGTATCGCTACGGGCTCACCTACCAGGAGATCGCCGACCGGCTCGGAGTATCGTCCAACATGGTAAAGAAATATCTGACCCAGGGACTGGCTCACTGCCGACGCCGAATGGCGCAATGGGAATGATGCCGTGACGCCCAGCGACGAAGAGATTCGTACGGCGATCGCCCAGCAGGCCGCGGAGTGGTTCATCGCCAACCAGGCAGGTCCGTTGCCTGAAGAAGACGGTACAGCATTCCTCGCGTGGTTGAAGGCCTCACCCATCCATGTGCGGGAGTACCTCGGCGTTGCACGCGTCGCGCGCCACTTGCCAGCGGCTGTCGGCACGCCTCAGGTGCCGCTGGAGACCTTTCTCGCACAGGCGGCCGCCCGCGACGGTGACAGTGTGGTGTCGCTCCCGAAGCCTGCATCTGAGACGAAGCCCCCTGTTGTGCGTCGCTGGTCGATGGCCTGGCCCATCGCTGCGTCGCTCATCGCTCTGGCGGCAGGGGTTCTCTGGTGGGCCCATGACGGTGAGCTTTTCGGGATTCCGATGACGTACCAGACGGCACACGGCGAGCAGAGCGTCGAGCGGCTGCCGGACGGCTCGGTGCTCCGGCTGGACACGGACTCACAGGCGACGGTGCGCTACTCCGCCACGGAACGTCTGATCGAGATCAGGCGCGGGCAAGCGTTGCTCGAGGTGGCACACGAGAACAGACGGCGGTTTCGCGTCGCGGCCGGTGATGCCGGTGCCATTGCCCTCGGCACGCGGTTCGACGTCTACAGGAAGAGGAGCGCGACCGAATTCACGGTGGTCTACGGCGAGATCGCCGTATTCACGGCGCAACCGTCCTGGCTGCGCGGTGGGGCGGGCATACCGGCCGCGGTGCAGCGCGTCACGGCGGGCTACCAGGTGCGCGTTGACGGCGGTGTCCTCTCCGCGCACCCTGTACCGGTCGATCTGGAACAGACACTCGGGTGGTTACAACACAAGATTGTCTTTGAGCACCGGCCTCTGGGGGAAGTGGCGGCGGAATTCAACCGTTACGGGAAAATCCCGGTGGAGATCGAAGATGCGGAGCTCCGGACGCTGCCGGTCAGCGGCGTGTTTGACGCCGGCGACACCGAATCATTCGTGGCGTTCCTTGAAACCTTGCCGGGTGTCCGCGTCGAGAGAAGCCCCGAGCGCATCCGCATCATCAGGATGAGACCGACGAGCTGACGAGCACGGGCAGCGAACGTGAGCGCAGACGAGTCATTCGTGGCGTTGCTGCGGAAGCTCCTCGTTCTGTGTCTGATGGGGAGCGCCCTGGCGGCTTCCGCCGGCCCGGCGGACAGTGAAGTCACGCTGTCGGCGGATATCGGACCGCGGCCGCTAACCGAGGCGCTGGCGGCGTTCGGTCGCCAGACCGGGTTGCAAGTCATCTACGTCTCTACGATCGCCGAGGCGCTGCAATCGAGAGGCGTGCCCGCAGGGATTACCGCCTCTGCAGCGCTCGCGCGATTACTGGAAGGTACGGGGCTCAGGTTCGAGTTCCTCAATGCCCGGACGGTCAGGATCTATCCCGCCCCCACTGTCGTACCCACCGCCGTCGCCTCGCTGCCTTCGCCGCGGGAGTCAGCCCTTGAAGAAGTGACCGTCACCGCCCGGCGGCGCGAAGAAGCTCAAAGCAAGGTGCCGATCAGTATGGCCGTGTTGTCGACGGAAGACCTGAGGAACTCGGGCGTCACGAGCATTGATGACATCGGTGCGCTTATACCCTCGGCTCAGTTCAGCATGTCGGCTGACCTCGGTGCCGGAGCGCTCACGTTCCTCAGCATCCGCGGCGTCAGCGACCGCAACACCAGCACGACCGGGCTCTATATCGACGACACGCCGGTCCCGCCGGTCATCGGCTACACGAACCTCCGCTCATTCCCGTACACGTTCGACCTCGATCGCGTCGAGGTTCTGCGCGGACCGCAGCTGCAGCTCTTTGGCGAAGGCAACCAGGCGGGGGCGATCCGATTCATTTACAACCAGCCGAGTCTCTCCACATTCACCGCGCTCGCACAGAGCGACGTCGGAGTCCCGGCCTTCGGCGACATCAGTTATGGCGCAGGCATCGCCCTCGGGGGTCCGCTCATCCGGGATGTGCTCGGCTTCCGTGTCAGCGCCTGGAGCCGGGTGGACGGTGGCTTCGTGGATCGCGTCGATCTCGTCACTGCCGCGATCCTGGACAAGAATGACAATCGCACGGTAAGCGAGAGCTTCCGCGCCGCACTGGCGCTGGCGGTCACCGACTCGGTGCAGATTGCGTCGTCGCTCGCGTATTCATCATTCAGCCAGCACGGTTCGCAGTTTTTCTTCACCGAATTGTCGGATGTCGGCGCCGGAGAGCTCAGGAATGGCACTCTCCTGCACACCCCATACGACGACTCGTTTTATGTCGGTGCGCTCAAAGTCACCGCCAGCCTCGGCGCGGTGGATTTCAGTGCCGTGAGCTCCTACTTTCACCGTGCGGAGAACGTTCTGGTGGACATCACGACCCTAGTGCCGGCCAACTACAACGATGCTGTTGGGATGCAGCGGCTCTTTCAGCAGAAAGTGTTCATGCAGGAGTTGCGGCTCCGGTCCGCCGATCCTGATGCATCGTTCGCCTGGAATGGCGGCGCGTTTTATTCGAGCAAGCGCCTTTGGGATACCGAGAACCTCACAGGCCCATTCTACCAGTACACGCTGCCGGGCACGGTCGGGACCGATACGGCCCGGAGCGATCAAAGCCGAATTGCTGGATTCGGTGAGGTGTCGGTCCGACTGGCGAGGCGGCTGACGTTGGAAGCCGGCTTGCATGGCGAGCATGCCAGCATCACAGCGGTCACCGAGGTTCCCCCGATACTCAGATCAGCGGGAACCGACTCGGCGGTGCTGCCGCAGTTCAGGTTGTCGTATCAGGCCTCCGAGCATGAGCTCCTCTACCTCGCGGCCTCGAGAGGCTACGGAACCGGCGGCGTATGGGGGCTGATCCTGCAATGCAGCCCAGTCGAGCCGCCAGCGCGGATTGCCGAGGACACGCTGTGGAGTTACGAGGCAGGCGCGAAGAACGGCCTGCTCGATGGACATCTCCAGCTCGATGGCAGCGTTTTTCACATACTCTGGAATAACAGTGGCACCGGATACTCGTACCTCAATCCCATACTCTGCAACCCGGTCTATCTCGGAAATGCGGGGCCGGCCGTTAGCAACGGATTCGATATCAGTGCCCACGCGCTTCTCGGCATGCGTCTCCTGACCGGCGTTACCGTCGCCTACACGGACGCCCATTACACCCACACAATCACGCAGGACGGCTTCGACGTGACTCGAAAGGGCGAGGCAGTGGGCACCCTGCCGCGGGTCGTCTCGCCATGGAACGTCACGGCGTCGGTGGAATACTCGGTGCCGCTTTCAGGGGACGCCGTTGCGACGCTGCGAGCCGAGGGCATCTTTCGTAGCCGCAATCCGGGGCCCTTTCAGGATAATGATCCCGCTTCACTGAACTACACCCCTGGCAACGTGCCTGACCCATCGACGAATATTCTCAACCTGCGGGCCACACTTCGCCGCGCAAGCTATGACATCGCGGTCTTCGCCAACAATGCGCTCGACAGTCGCCCCACGATCGTGCGCCGATACGACGACAATCCATGGCCGCCCAGCGCCTATGCCACGACGTTCAGGCCGCGCACTGTGGGATTGAGTGTCAGCTGGCGGTACTGAACGACTGCGGTTATCAAACAGATTCGACTGTATTGGCCGTCTGGCTAGCGAATGGACCAGGACGAACGCGAGCGAATTGCAGCGAATTTGCTTTTCCGTTACCCGTCTTACTGGGACACTGCGGGTTGGCACATCGTGGTTGAGCACCTGGATTTCTTCGGCAGATATCATTCGTGAAAATCACCACGGAAGCGGAATCGCAGTCGAACTTCCGGTCTTTAGCAACAGCTCTGAGGTACCGGTACACCTTCGGTAGACCTCCAGAGCTGCGACCAACGACCTACATGTGCTCAATGGGAGTCGAGCCACATCCGAATATTCGCGACGGTCTCTTCGTAGAACGTCTTGTAAAGACCGCGCGATACGTAACCGATATGCGGCGTGGCC
>Ga0307477_10000846_pt1 | contig 29443 bp, 24 predicted proteins | sample atmos_gasesECM2C_FD_203316 | JGI IMG/M metagenome (GOLD analysis project Ga0307477, IMG submission 203316) | Hardwood forest soil microbial communities from Morgan-Monroe State Forest, Indiana, United States - atmos_gasesECM2C_515 | ecosystem: Environmental > Terrestrial > Soil > Temperate...
GCGACCCCTTCGAAAATGACGGGACAACACGAAGTGGTGGCACTGGCTGCGGCGCTGGCCGGGGATCCGAATTCGAACGCTGCGCTGCGCAACGGGGACGTACTGACGATTCGGCAGCTCCCGGGGTGGAACGATCTTGGAGCTTCCATCGTGCTGAAAGGTGAATTGAAAAACCCGGGAACGTACGGCATCCGTCCCGGGGAGCGGCTCAGCTCCGTTCTTGAGCGAGCGGGCGGTTTCCAACCCAGTGCCTATCCGTACGGCGCTGTCCTGCAAAGGCAGCAAGTGCGTGAGTTGGAGTCCAAAGCGCAGGCAGAGATCATTACACGTGTAAGGGATGTGCAAACCAATCTCGAACTCTTGCCCGAGAACGACGGCAAGCAAAAAGAGGCAAAGGCCCTCGCCCTCCAACAAGCGCAGTCAAGCATCGAGCAATTGAGCGCCAGCCCGGTTCTGGGCCGCGTGACGGTTCGCATTTCTTCCAAAATCGATCGTTGGAAAAACACGCCGACGGACATCGAAGTCAGGGCCGGAGACGTTCTGCTCATACCAAAGAGGCCGAGCTATGTCATGGTGACCGGACAGGTCTTCAACGCCACAGCTGTTTCCTTCCGGCCAGGGAAAAGTGCGAAGTGGTATCTCGGCCAGTCGGGAGGCCCGACTCAACTTGCAAACAAGAAGGCGATCTTCGTGATCCGGGCCGATGGCTCGGTAATCGGCGCGAAGGGCAGCCTATGGAGCGGGGAAACACTGAGCGCCGCGCTCCAGCCGGGGGACACCGTGGTCGTGCCAGAGAAGGCATTGGGCGGCGGCTTGCAGTGGCAAAGCGTTCTGCTGACCGCGCAGGCGGCGTCTGCCATTGCCGCCACGGCGTTTATCGCACTGCGTTACTGACCGGCGAGGACCGAACATGCCTCAAAGGAGAGCTGCGTTCTCGATTGCTTGTTGGTTGCTGGTGGCTCTCGCTACTCGGTGCGCAAATGGCTACGCAAAGCAGCAAGAACAACAGTCAAGTGACCCGCCCGCGACACTGAGAACGGAAGCAGGGGACAAAGATTCGGAGAAGGATGTAGCAAGGAAACAAACGGACGACACGTATGAACCGGTCGCCGAAAACAAGAATTCCCTTGGAGTGCCGTTCTTGAAGAATCTGGTGTCGGACCAAAAGGCCATCTGGACGAGTCCAGCACGCCTTCGCTGGGCGGATGGGACATGGTTGTTTCCGTTAGCAGCGGCAACGGGAGGCTTCTTCGCCACCGACCGGGCAGTTCCTCCCGCCCTTTCTGCAGATCCGAAAAAGCTCAACCGATACACGAGCTTTTCCAACTACGGCGTCTACTCGTTGGTTGGTGCGGGCGGCGGCCTTTATGTGTGGAGCAAGCTTTCACACGACGATCACCAAAGGGAGACGGGCATTCTTGCTGGAGAAGCTGCGATCAATAGTTTGGCAGTTGATACCGCATTCAAGTACGCGTTTGGAAGAGAACGCCCCAACCAGGGCCAGGGGCTCGGCAACTTTTTTCAGCATGGCGATTCGTTTCCGTCGGACCATTCGGCCGTAGCCTGGTCCATCGCGAGCGTCATCGCCCACGAGTATCCGGGGCCATTGACTCAGATTGCGGCATACGGACTGGCCACGGCTGTAAGTGCGTCGCGTGTCATGGGGAAGCAGCATTTTCCTTCAGACGTTGTCGTAGGGGGAGCGATTGGATGGCTGATTGGTTGGCAGGTTTATCGCGCACATCACAACCCGGAAGCGGGCGGTGGCGGCTGGGAAACCCTATCGGGAAATGACGACGGCGAGGAACATCGGGATCGCAAGCACATGGGATCTCCATCAGTTCCTCTCGATAGCTGGGTATATTCAGCCCTCGAGAGGCTGGCTGCACTGCGGGCCATCAATACCCAAATCATGGGCGTCAAGCCTTGGACGCGCATCGAATGCGCGCGCCTCGCGGAAGAAGCCGCCGAAAGATTGCAACAAGGTCAGACCTCGAACGATGAGGAGGCAGCCCGGATTCAAACTCAATTGGCGCAGGAATTCACTTACGAGATCAATCTGCTAAGTGGGGGGCACAATCTCACTGCAAACCTCGAATCGGTTTATGCGAGAGCAGTCTCGATTAGTGGGCCGGCCCTGACCGATGGCTTTCACTTCGGACAAACTGTCTCCTACGATTTCGGCCGACCGTTTGAGCGTGGAACCAACGGGCAGGCGGGTGGATCATTCAGTGCGGCAGCAGGTCCTCTAACACTGTACGTTCGCGCAGAATACCAGCACGCACCTTCTGCTCCTGAACTTTCCAGTGCTGCCGTCGGTGCAATTTCCACTGCTGACCGGGTGCCTGCCTCGGCCGTGCAAGGCGGTCCATTCAAACCGATTAATCGACTTCAAGTGCTGGATGCCTACGTTGGCGTAAATCTAGGCAACTGGCAGATCACCCTAGGGAAGCAGAGTCTTTCTTGGACTCCCGCGCCCAGCGGGTCGATGATTTGGAGCGACAATGCACAGCCAGTGAATATGGTTCGCCTGGTCAATCCTGAGCCGATTCGCTTACCCTCTATTCTCCGATTTTGGGGACCAGTTCGCATTGATCAATTTTTCGGCCGACTTGAGGGGCATCCTTACGTTCCTCGCCCATTTGAATACGGGCAAAAGATAAGCATGAAACCGTTCTCGTTCCTAGAGCTCGGATTCGCTCGGACTGACACAATCGGAGGCCAAGGCGGCAACCCGATTACTACGCGCTCGTTATTTAAAGGCTTTTTCGGACTTATCGATAACCGGCTAAGTCCACCGTCTGTCCCAGGCGACGCTCACACGGAGATGGATTGGACGTTTTACATACCGCGTGTTCGAAACTACATCGTGCTCTATGGGGACGCCTACGCAGATGATGACGTCCTGCCCATAAAAAACCCACCGAAGAATCCGTGGCATCCCGGCATTTACATCACAAGATTTCCGGGTTTGCCCAAGCTCGATCTTCATGTGGATTCGGTTTCGACCGAGGAGCCTGGCTTTTCTTTTGACGCTGGATACGCAGGAGGGCCTGTCAACAGCGGTCAATTCAACTATTGGAACGACAATTATCATGATGGGTACACGAACGGTGGCAATTTGATCGGCAATTCTGTGGGTAGAGACGGAAGGGCGTTTGAAGGTTGGCTGACTTATTGGCTTTCACCCCGCAATGCCTTGCAATTGTTCTACAAGAAAAGTTCCGTGGCTCGGGATTTCATGCCTGGAGGTGGGGCCTGGCAAGACTATTCTGTTCGCAACGAGATGCACCTGCGATCGGGTTTCTATGTGAAAACCAAATTGCAGTACGAGCACATTTCCCGATATCCCATACTATTCACCGGACCGCAAAAGAATTTTACGGCAGAGTTGGAAGTGGGGTTCTCTCCCAACAGGAAAAAGTAACCACAATGAAACGTTGGGGCCGAAAGGAAGAGCTCTCTTGATTGCGGAAAAAGTAGCCAACTCGGAAGAAACATCAGTCGATGCCCTCGATTGCAGGACGAGGTACGACGATCCAGCTGAAAAAAGTGCTGGCCGGGAGACAGTGGAAGAGTGGTCTGGCATGAGCGGGACAGGGAGCGCCTCCGCCAACGGAGGTCGGCCGTGAATCTATCCAGCAGTGCTCCCGTCCGCCAGCCTGTGATCGAACCGCCAGAGAAGGACTTGCCTGGCGTGCTCGTCCCGCCGGACACGTCGGAAGCAAGCGAGAAGACCGTCGCGCGCCTCCGACTTCTGTGGCGACATCGCGGACTACTTTGTCGCTTTGCCATTTATGGGATGCTCGCCAGCGCGTTGGTAGCTTTTCTTATTCCCTCACGGTACGAATCCACAACACGTTTGATGCCGCCCGATAATACGTCCACTTCCGGTTTGGCCATGGCGGCTGCCGCGATGTCAGGCAGCGCCGGCGAGCTTGGCGGGCTTGGGGGTATTGCCAGTGATCTCCTGGGCCTTAAGAGCACGAGCGACGTCTTTGTGGGCATCCTGACCAGCCGCACGACGCAAGACAAACTGATCGAGCAGTTTGACCTGAAGAAACTCTATTGGGACCGTCGCATGGAAGACGCCAGGAAGGATTTGGCAGAACATACCGCCATCTCCGTGGATCGAAAGAGCCAGATCATTGCTGTCGCTGTCACGGACAAGAGCCCTCAAAGGGCGGCGGCGATGGCTCAGGCCTACGTGGAAGAACTGAATCATCTGGTGGCCGAATTAAGCACTTCCTCGGCACATCGTGAGCGCATCTTCCTAGAGCAGCGCCTGCAAGATGTGAGCAAAGACCTAGAATCGGCGGAGAAAGAGTTCAGCCAATTTGCCAGTAAGAATACGGCGATTGACATTAAGGAACAGGGCAGGGCCATGGTCGAGGCTGCGGCAACACTGGAGGGGCAATTGATCGCCGCGCAATCGGAATACGAAGGACTCAGGCAGATTTACAGCGACAATAACGTGCGCGTGAAGAGTGTGAAGGCGCGCATCGACGAACTGCAACACCAACTCGAAAAGCTGGGCGGGAAAGGCGAGAGTACGACAACTGTCTCGGCCGACCCGAGTGATTCCATGTATCCTTCCATCCGCAAACTGCCGCTTCTAGGTGTCGCCTACGCAGACCTATACCGGCGAACGAAGATTCAAGAAGTGGTTCTCGAGACTCTTACTAAAGAGTATGAGATCGCAAAGGTTCAGGAAGTGAAAGAGATTCCAACGGTGAAGGTGCTTGACGCGCCGAACATTCCGGACAAGAAGTCATTCCCGCCGCGGCTGTTAGTTATTTTTCTTGGAACCACGCTGGCATCCGCGATGGCCGTGAGCTGGGTTTTCGCGAAGACGCTGTGGCACCAGACGGACGCGAACGATCCGCGAAAGGTGTTCGCCCAGGAAGTCTATTCGACCGTCTGCGCGCGAATGCCACTGTCCACGCAGAACGGCTCAAGGGAACCTTCAGTCAATGGCCGCGCCTGGAGCTGGATGCACCACAGCAAGCATAGTGGGAAGGGTGAGTCCAAGGGCGCCTAGGTCTCGCTGTAACTGTTTGCATATAAATGGGTTAGGTCACAAATAGCCCTGTAAGTGACGGGGCGAAGCTGTGTGTGGCATCAAAGGAGCGCGAAGTGGCCTTTTCACCGATTCCCAGTCTTAATGCAGGGGAAGGCACGGCATTGCCGCCCGCATACCTTGAGGCGAGATGGTACGCTGCCTACACTTGCGCGAATCACGAAAAGAGCGTGCGCGACCAGCTTGAAGAGAGGTCCATCGAATCGTTTCTACCGGTCTATGAAACGGTGCGGCGCTGGAAAGACCGGCGTGTACATCTGCAGCTGCCGCTCTTCCCGGGCTACGTTTTTGTGCATCTGGCGCTGCGCGACCGCTTGCGGGTCCTGCTGACTCCCAGCGTCGTCCGGCTAGTCGGATTTGGCGGCCAGCCCGCCGCCCTGCCTGACCAGGAAATCGAGCCGCTCCGCCACGGACTCACGCGCGAAATGCGCATCGAGCCGCACCCGTACCTGAAAGTTGGACGCCGTGCGCGAGTCAGAAGCGGCCCCCTGCAAGGACTGGAGGGCATCCTCGTGCGCAAGAAAAATAGGTCGCGATTTGTCATCTCGCTGGACCTCCTCATGCGGTCGGCGGCGGTCGAGATTGGCGTAGCCGAATTGGAGCCGGCTCGCTAGCACACGATTCCGCTAGGGAGCCAGCAAGCCGCCCACAACATTCGACCATGTCTGAGACTGCTTTATACAAGCCGGAAGACTTGCGGCCCATGCTGATGGCTTCGCTGACGGTGTGCTGGGTGGCTGCTGCGGGCCTGGTCTGGCTGTCTAGTCCGTGGTCCGCGGTTTCTCTCATCATTCTAGGTACCATCGCGCTCATCGCCCAACTGCCCCTAAAAACCGTTGTCTTGGCGTTCGTGTTCATCTTGCCGTTCGACCTGCAACGCCGGGTAGGGGGACACTGGGTCTACCTTGATTTGCTGGTGGCCGCCGTCGCTCTTCCGTTGTTTCGGAATAGGAAATGGCCTCCTAGGCTTTGCTGGCTTCTTGTGCCGTTTTTTCTTTACTTCTTGATTACGGGATTTCCGCGCAGTTTGCTTCCAGCGTGGCTCTCCGAATACGCGGTGCGTTGGGTGATTGGGTTTTGTTTCTCAGCCGCAGTAGCATTGTCAGGAGTGGCGGAGGACCTTGCATTAGCCACAGGTGTTACTCTCGTTCCCCTTACCACGTACGCGTTGTATCAACTGTCGGTGGGCAATTTTGGCACGCTCTATACCTGGATGAACCCACAGATGGACGATCGAGCTTGGATCGGTCGCTCGTATTCGTTGATGTGGCACCCGAATCACTTTGGTGAATTCGCCGCCATGGTTAGCGTGATGTTGATTGCTATCGGGATAAAAGGCTACAAGTCTACGCTTTCGTTTTCTCTGGCGGCCGTCGGAATTGTGGGTCTCTTGTGTTCTGGCAGCCGAGGATCGGAAACTGGCGCTGGAATCGTCATCCTACTTCTTTTGATCCAAACTCCGAAGTACTGGCGCAAGTTAGCGATGATCGCTTTGGCGGTACTTATAATATGGGGCGCTCAACATTATGACTTCATCCCGTTGGAACGTGCGGAACAATTAGACGATTTCACCGTCGAATCCCGATTACTGATTTGGGGTGCCGCATACACTGGCTGGCAAAAAAGTCCCTGGATCGGACTTGGCACAGCCAATTTCCGTGAGGTCATGCCGAACTTTGTCAACTCCGATGCAGTTCATGCCCATAGCATATACTTGCAGATCCTTGCAGAAACTGGCCTGATCGGTTTCACACTGTTTTTTGGCCCTCTTCTGTATCTTCTGTGGCGAGCTTGGAAAGACAGAATGGTTCCGGTAGTTCTGGCCGGAGCGTGTGCACTGTCGGTCTGGTTTGTTCATGGCTTTGTCGACATATCGTTCATGGATCAGCCGCCCAGCCTGCTGCTCTTGTTCTTGGTGATAGGGCTAATTGTTGGCGGACTTCGCTCACAGAACACACTTCGCCTGGCCGATCTATCGTGATTCGCGTAGCTTACGCGCTTAAAAAATACAGGCTAGCGCGATCCGCGAAGCCGCTTATGGACAATCCGATTAATGCGGGCCGTTCAGTAACTCGATATGTCAGTTTTGTTTGAAGAAAAAAGGTCGATCAGCGGCAAGATTATTCGTAACGTTGCCTCCGGGGTCCTTAGGGTCTTGCTCGTTGCGCCTGTGCCGTTTCTCCTGACCCCGCTGATAATACATAAGGTCGGAACAAGGGGATATGGGACTTGGGCTGTGCTGGTTACAATAAGCAATTTGACCTCGCTCGCTGATTTCGGCTTGTTGGGAACCCTTAGCAAGTACGTCTCCGAGTATTATGCAAAGCGAGATTTTCCGAACCTCGACCGTTTGGTGGGAACTGGTCTTGCGGTTTTTGGGCTTTTGGGACTGCTGGTTGTTACCCTGCTTTGGGCTGCGTCTCCAAAGTTATCTCTGTGGCTTTTCCGTGGTAGCACCAATGAACCGGCGGAATTGGTTCGTTTTTTTCATTACTTATTGATTCTCGTGGGACTAAACATTTTGATGTTCCCGTTTTCGTCCGTCACGTCCGGCCTTCAACGCCTGGACCTTACCAACCTGCTGACTTCAGTTAACGTTATTTGTGGCGCCGTCTTTGGAGCGTCGTTGCTAATCTTGGGGCGAGGGGTCCGTGGGCTGCTCTACGGAAGTATCCTTTCAGCCGGTATCACTCTCATGCTGTACGTTTGGTTTTCTCGGAGGCTTTTGCCGCAAGTCGAGTTCAATCCGTTGCATGCGGATTCCAAAGAAGCAAGGAAGGTTTTCAGATTCAGCCTGCAAATTTATGTGACGCAGGGTGCCGTAGCGATACACAACCAGATCGAAAAGCTGCTTCTGGCTCTTTTTGTGGGCGTTGAGGCCGCAGGTTGGTATGACATCGCCAGTGACCTTGCCGTGAAGATCCGCAACGTTCCAGGTCTTCTCCTGAGTCCAATTCTTCCCGCAGCGTCGGAGCTGGATGCCCGAGGCGATCAGAAGAAGCTGGAAGAGCTTTACTATCGGGCGCACAAGTACCTAGCGTTCGTTGGAGTTCCCCTTGTTTTCTATATTGTTGTAGTCTCTCATCGCTTTGTTGAACTGTGGATCGGCCCAAATCTTGGCGTTGTGGCGATCCCGTTCGGAGTTCTGCTGTTGGTGAATTTGTTTAATCTTACGACCGGACCAGGTTTTTTGATTTTCGCGGGGCAGGGCTTTTTGCGACCTGGGGTTTACTCGGCCTTGGTTGGGATCGGTCTGAATGTTCCTCTGAGTTTTGCGCTAATTTACTTCTACGGCTTCAGAGGTGCAGTACTGGGGACATGCATATCTCTGGTCACCGCGTCTGGCTTTTTTCTCTATTTATTTTATCGGCATACCCGGAATTCAATTTCGAGGCTAATTCGTGAATGTTACTTCAAGCCGATGGCATGTGCTGCCTTTTTGCTGAGCTCAATATTTGCGATCAGCCCTGCCAAACATCTCTCTTGGTTTGGGCTTTTTCTTCACGGATGCATTTTTGCTATTTTCTACACGACACTGTTGCTATTTGCGAAGTTTTTCGACCGTTATGACTGGCTGAAAGCGGAGAGCGTATTGCCGATCGCACGAATCGCGAGGAGGTTTGTGCCCGTTGCTTAACCGTGCCGCCCGCTATTTCCCGATTCTGGATGAAGTCCGAAGTTATCATGATGGTGATTGCCGGATTCTCGAAATCGGCTCAGGCCCTCAAGGGATAGGCCAGTTCTATCGCCACCCGTTCGTCGGTTGTGACGTGACATTCACTTCGAATCCAAAGGCACCAATGCAACCGGTGGTTTGCTCAGGGACAGATTTGCCATTTGCGGATGGCTCCTTTGATATCGTAATCGCCTCAGACGTGATGGAGCATGTGGCGCCGGAGCAGCGGGAAAAGTTGGTTAAAGAAGCCCTGCGGGTAACGCAGGAGGCAGCCATATTTGGCTTCCCCTGCGGCGCTCCAGCATTCGAGATCGATAAGAAACTGCTCGCGTTTTACCGCAAGCAAAAAATGCAACCTCCTGTTTGGCTAGAGGAGCATATGCTCTATCCATTTCCTGGCCGGGATCTCTTTCAGTCCCTTCCTGACGGTTGGAGCGTGAGAAGCAAGCCAAATGAAAGTCTCATTTTTCACTATTGGGTAATGCGCAAAGAGATGTTGAGGCCTTGGGATTATGCATTTCGCCTCGCTGTCCTGATGATGCCTGGAGTTGTTCGGTGGATACTTAAATTCTTTAACCACGAACCTTCATATCGCACGATTTTCATTGTCACCCGGACCCGGCGACTCGCATGACGATGCCTGACTCTCTCGCGCCGCTCACTGTCGTAATTCCAACCTACAATCGGATGGATGTGTTGCGACGGACGCTTGCTGGTTATGTGTCGCAGACCGTTCCGGACCTCGTCCACGAGTTGCTTGTCGTCGATGATGGCTCGATGGATAGTACACGTGAAGTTGTAGAACACGCCGAGCGTATCGCTCCGTTTCGCATTCGATATCTATACCAACCAAATCACGGTCCTGCGGCAGCTCGCAATCGGGGGATAGAACAGGTCAGCACACCCCTAATACTCTTTACGGACGATGACATGATTCCGAGCCATGATCTGGTGGTGAGACACGTCGAGTGGCATCAAAAGTTTCCTGAGTCGTATGCGGCGGTGCTGGGACTCGTGAAGTGGTCGGCGGAGCTTTGCCCGACCCCTTTCATGGAGTGGTACGGAAACGCTGGGCCCTTATTTTCGTACGGAAAATTTAGGGGAATGCTAGAAGTTGACTTTAGGCATTTCTATTCCTGCAACCTGAGCGTGAAGATTGATTTCCTTAAGTCTGTCAGTAAATTTGATGAGAGCTTTAAGATAGCTGCTTACGAAGATACAGAGCTTGGCTTTCGGCTCAGTAAGGCCGGTTTACGACTCCTGTATAACCCGAAAGCCCTAGCATATCACTATCAGTATTTTACCTTCGCTGAAGCGTGTCGCAAAACAAGGCATGCTGCATCAGCGCGACAACGCTTTCTTCAGACAGAGGCAGGAAATCACTTCCTAAGACTGCAACATGGACGTGAATCGCAGCTAGTTTTTCGAATCGTGAGGCGATTGGCCGCCTGGATATTCAAGCCCGCTACGAAACTGCTGGACTCACATTTTCGATTGCCCACAATCATTTATCGCAGTCTATTTTGGTATTACACAACTCAATTAGCTGAACCTCAAGATGTAGTCGAAGCGAAGAAACCACGGTCTTGTGACAGCTACGGGCAGGAAGATTGGCATGGTTGATGGCATGAAACTCGGTGTGGTCACAGTGACTTACAACAGCGGCCAGGTCATTGATGGTTTTATGGCTAGTATGCTGCGGCAAACCTATTCAAATTTCGTCCTTTATGTGGTGGACAATGCTTCGTCAGACGGGACGCTGGAACAAGTAGCACGCTACAAGGACTCTCGGATCTCTCTTGTCATCAACCAAAAGAATCTCGGGTTCGCCGAAGGAAACAACCACGGCACTGACGCTGCCCTGACATCAGGATGCGAGTTGGTTCTGTTCATCAACAACGATACGGAGTTCGAGCCCTGCCTCCTGGAAAAGCTGGTAGCAGGTCTGAAAGAACATGCATGCGACATGATCGCCCCAAAGATCCTCTTCCACGATAACCAGCAAGTAATTTGGAGCGCCGGGGGGGGGTTCAATCCCATGAAAGGCTATGCCGGCTATCACTACGGACTTGGCCAAACCGATCGCGGTCAATTCGACGTCGTCCGGAGCGTCGATCATGCTCCGGCTTGCTGTTTGCTGGTTCGAAGAGAGGTCTTCAGGCGAATCGGACTTATGGACAGCCGCTATTTCGTTTACCTCGATGACACGGATTTTTGCTACCGTGCAAAGCAAGCAGGATTGAAACTCTTGTATCTTCCGTCTGCGACACTGCTCCACAAGGCGAGCAGTCTTACGGGCGGGCCAGAAGCCGACTTCAGCGTAAGGTACCGCACGCGCAACCAAATCTATTTCATGCTGAAACATCTCGGGTTTTGGCGGGCTCTTTATTACCTGCCATCCTATCAGGTCTTTCTTCTCATGAGGCTAGTTTCGAGAAGAATCAGCCTGTCCAGTTTTTTCCTGCGCCAGAAGGCCTTCGTAGAAGGATTTCGAGTGTGGAGAGACGCCTATTAGCGATGAGATAGCAGTTTCAGGATAGAAATGTTGGAAACCTCATGGTGAAATTCTTGTTCTTCACGCCTTCCCCTGTTGAGAGCGCAAGCGAACGGTATAGGATCTATCAGTTTCTGCCTTACCTGGAGCGCGTAGGGTTTTCCTGCACAGTTCGTCCATTTGCTACTCGTGCGCTACATCGCGCCATCCAGATGGAACGGCTCGCGCCTAAACTTTTTTACACGCCGTTGTGCTACATCCTGAGAATGCTCCACCTGGCGATGCTCTCGCAGTATGACGTTGTGGTGGTGCATCGTGGCATTTTCCCTTTCCCGTGGCCAGCGCTGGAAAGGATAGTCCTTCGTCGGCATACTAGAGTAATCTTCGACTTCGACGATGCAATTCATATCGGGCACCGGGACACTGCATCTACAAAGTATCCGTGGATCTACAAGTTCAAGTACGGTCCCGGCGTGAATGTAATGGTGAGCCGCTGCGCACACGTCATTGCTGGTAATCAGACCTTAGCGAACCATGCATTGCAATTCAATTCGCGTGTCAGCATCGTCCCAACAGTAGTTGATCTGGACCAATACTCCTATCAACCACACTGGGATACAGGTGACGTAATCACAGTCGGATGGGTTGGTAGCCGCTCGACGAGCCCGTACCTGCTGGAAATTGAGCCTGCCTTGCGACGGCTCAGCGAAGCGCATCCGAACAAGATCCGGTTCCGTCTTTACGGCGACCCAAAACGAAAATTGAACTTGCCGAACTTTGAATCGCTTCCTTTCTCACTGGCTTCTGAAATCGACGATCTTCGAACCATGGATATCGGCATCATGCCCGTGCCGGATAATGACTGGACGCGAGGAAAGTGCGCATTCAAAGCTATTCAGTACATGGCACTAGGCATTCCCACCGTCACTTCACCCGTGGGTATGGTCGCGGACCTCGTTCAGCATAATGTGAATGGGTTCTGGGCACGGACGACGGAGGAATGGTTTGAAACGCTGAACGTGCTGGTTACAGATGCCCAGCTTCGCAGGCGCTTCGCCGAAGAGGCGCGCAAAACAATAGAAGAGCAATACTCGCTGCAGGTGTGGGGTCCACGATTCGTCACGCTTTTACAGCATGTTGTTGAGAGCGACGTACCAACTGTTGATAGTTCAATCCTCGATTTGGCAGAGTGAGCGAGACCATGAAAATTGCATTTGTTGGTGGATTCGCGTGGCAACCAAAAGGGACCATAAAGGGACGCGCTTTCCCTCTGGCAGTCGAGTTAGTGAACAAGGGGCACGAGGTTGCCATGTTTTTGGTCCCCTACGATAACCCGGCCGATTCGGGTAAGAAGTGTGAACTCGAAGGCGTCCGAATTGTAAATATGGAGGTGGGATCTAGGCCGGGCCTTCAGCACGTGCCCTTGCTGATTACAAGGTTGTGCCGCGCTATCAGTCGCTATTCGCCCGACGTGACACACGTCTTCAAGCCGAAAGGGTATGCCGGTGCCGCGTGTACTTGGCTGTTAATGAAGGGATGCCGTTCAGTTGCTCTTGACAGTGATGACTGGGAAGGTTGGGGAGGCTTCAACGATCGAAACGACTATCCATGGGCCGTCAAACAATACATTGATCGTCAAGAGAAATGGTTAATGCGCCGCACTCCAGTTGTAACGCTGGCCAGTCGAGCACTTGAGCAAAGGTCCATTGAACTGCGCGGATCGTCGAGGGGCGTGTTTTACCTTCCGAATGGTGGTGTTTCCCGCCAGGAGTCCTTGACTCGGGAGCGTATTTTATCTTCGACCGTTAATGACAGTAAGCAATCGTTCGGTCTCCCCGATGCGCCCATCATTTTCTACAATGGACACTTTGATGCGGACGAAGACGCGATGTTTTTCTGCCGAGCGTCTGCGCCCGTGGCTCGTCGTACCGAGTCAACCCTGGTATTCGTGGGTGAAGGTCCTGACATTCCGAGGTTGAAGGAGTTTTTCGCCCTTCAGGAAGGCATTCGGGTTCGCTTCTTCCCACGGCTTCCCTATGAAGAATTTGTCCGACTGATCGCAGTGTCCGACATCGCAGCGTTCCCTTACCCTGACAATCCGATTCATCGTTCCAAATGCTCGATCCGCGTGACTGACTATATGTCCGCTGGGAAAGCGGTTCTGACCTCCGCCGTAGGTCAAAACAAAGAGTACATCGTCGACGGAGAAAGCGGCATTCTGGCACCTCCTGGCGACGAAGCTAAGTTTAGCGAAGCTTTGGGACGACTAATTTCCGATCCCGACCTTAGGGCCCGACTGGGGCGAAATGCGAAGCTACGGATGAAAGAGAAGTTCTCTTGGAGTGGTGCGTTAGTGGATCACTGTTTGACAGCCTATCAACAACTCTCCGAATCCTAATTCTCCCGATCAGGTTGACGGTCGTAGATCGCTGCGGTACTACCTCCGTGTGCGATTGGCTGGAACGAGATTGGTGGAAAGGGGTGATGAAATGTCTGTTTCGCTGGTAACTGGTGGTGCGGGGTTCATGGGATCCCACGTTGCCGAGCGCCTGCTGAAGCTCGGTCATGAAGTTGTCGTATTGGACGATCTTAGTGGGGGCTTGGTCGACAACCTTCCGGAGGGCGCCACGTTCGTCAAAGGCTCGATCCTAGAAGAGGATCTGATTGAACGCCTCTTTAGCGACCACAGCTTCAGCTATGTCTATCACCTTGCAGCTTACGCCGCAGAAGGGTTGAGCCACTTCATCAAGAGATTTAATTATCAGAATAATTTAATCGGCTCCGTTAACTTGATTAACGCTGCGATAAATCACGGCGTTGAGTGCTTTGTGTTCACCTCTTCTATTGCGGTGTATGGGGCAGGCCAATTGCCCATGACCGAAGAAATGAGACCTATTCCTGAGGACCCCTACGGCATTGCAAAGTGTGCCGTTGAGCAAGAGCTCAGAGTAAGTCATGAGATGTTCGGGCTCGACTACGTTATCTTTCGTCCCCACAATGTTTACGGAGAAAGACAAAACATCGGAGATCGCTACCGAAATGTGGTCGGCATTTTTATGAACCAGTTGCTCCGCGGAGAGGTAATGTCGATTTTCGGCGACGGAACTCAGATGCGTGCGTTTACTCACATCAATGATGTTGCGCCGATTGTCGCGGCCTGCGTGGATTATCCCTCTGCGCGGAACCAAATCTTCAACGTGGGTGCAGACGTGTCGTACACGGTCAATGATCTTGCCCAGATTGTGGCAACCGCCATGGGCAAAGAATGCCGCAAGGTATACCTCGATGCTCGGAAGGAAGTGAAGATTGCTTTCTCGGACCATAGCAAGATCGAAGCTGTGTTCGGGACAATGGAAAAGACGCCGCTTGAAGTTGGCATTCGAGAAATGGCCAAGTGGGTTGAAACGCACGGTGCGCGAGAAAGTAGCGTCTTCGAGGAACTTGAGGTAACAAAAAATCTTCCACCCAGCTGGGCCAAAGTTACCAGCGCTCGTGTATAGCATATGTTCATCTGGAATCTGGGGGAACTTGGGCCTTCAACATCGGCCTGAGTGGTTTCCAAGGCGGGAAAGTGAAAGCGCGCTGTGACATGTATGATTATTTCTCAGATAATATGCAGATAGGATCGAAGATTTGCATCTCGCATTGCGCATGCGCTTTTCACTATCGCCCGCCACCGAAGCTGGAACCTTAGCTCCAACGTAGGGCAATCCGTTAGCGCCATGCCGGAGGGAAGAACGGGGCTTACGGCTTCTCCTCAATTAGGCCGCATGTTCTCAGAGGCGTGACGGCTACGACAAAGGAACGGGTTCAGCTGCCTGTGTGTCAACAGGAAAAGATGATGGGGCAAGACGAAACTAATTCTGATTATCGGCCTGGAGTAGCAAGCAAGACCAAAAAAGTTGGCTTTGCTGTACAGAGGCTCTTAAAGAGGTGCATCGATCTCGTTGGTACTTCGGTTCTGATTATCCTCTTCACGCCACTTTTTGTCTTATTAAGCTTGCTTATCCTGATGGATGACGGGCGTCCGATCATCTATCGGAGGCGGGTCGTGGGAAGCAAAGGTGAGTTCGATGCCTTCAAATTTCGGAGCATGAGGCGAGATGCCGATGCAACCCTCGCGAGCGATCTCGCCCTCAAGGCCAAATTCCAGCAACATTTCAAGCTCAAGAGTGATCCCCGCCTAACACGGTCAGGGTTGTATCTAAGAAAGCTTAGTTTGGATGAGTTACCACAGTTGTTCAACGTTTTGAAAGGCCAGATGAGTCTTGTGGGGCCGCGAATGATATCCCCAGCCGAGCTGGGAAAATATGGCCCACACGCTCAACTGCTGTTTACTGTGAAACCTGGGCTTACAGGTTATTGGCAAGTGAACGGAAGGCAAAGTGTCAGCTATCAGGAGCGCGTAAAGATGGATGTGCACTACATCAATAATTGGAGTCTCGCTCTAGATTTGATGATTCTTTTCAAGACCCCCTATGCTGTTCTAAAAAGAGAAGGTGCCTACTGATGACACGGGTTCTAGTTACTGGTGGTGCAGGGTACATAGGCTCCGTTTGCTGCCGGCAACTGGTAGAGAAGGGCCACAGAGTCACAGTTGTTGATGATCTGTCCAGCGGACATGCCGATGCAGTTCCTTCAGGTGTGTCACTCCATCGCACTGATATCGGCGATGGCGACTCCCTCGCGGCAATCCTGTCGACAAATGAGATTGATACCGTGTTCCATTTTGCCGCGAAGGCTCTGATCCCTGAATCCATCACGAATCCTGGGGTCTTTTTCGATGTAAACGTTGCCCGTGGTGTAGCCATGCTAGAGACTCTGAGGTCACATGGCGTTCGAAAATTCGTGTTTTCATCGACCGCTGCGGTGTATGGCGCGCCGACCATTGTTCCGATCCCCGAGGACCACAGCAAGGATCCGATCAATTCGTACGGGGAGAGCAAGCTGGCTTTCGAACGAATTCTTCAGTGGTACTCCACAGCCTATGGCTGGAGCGTTGTGGCGTTCCGCTACTTCAACGCCTGCGGAGGCGCTCTGAGCTGGGGTGAGTGCCATGAGCCCGAAACTCATATCATTCCTCTTCTTATGCAAACCGCGTCGGGACGTCGTCCAACGTTCGAAATATATGGAACTGATTACCCTACGCCAGACGGCAGTTGCTTGCGCGACTATGTCCACGTGGTTGACATTGCCGAGGCCCACCTGCTTGCCCTGCAAAAGATGAGTGAATCTGGATTCCATGTCTACAATATCGGCACCGGCAGAACTCATTCTGTAAAGGAGATTTGCCAGGCTGCGGAAAGGATTGCAAAAAAGAAAATCCATGTGCGCGCCGGGCAGCGTCGACCTGGAGATCCTTCCGTGTTATGTGCGCGCCCCAAGAAACTAATGGATGAATTTTGTTGGACGCCAAAACACTCAGACTTAGGCGAAATCATAGTAGGTGCCTGGAATTGGGAACAGACACAGTGTAGCAAGCTTGTCGCACGCTCCTAAGTTACGTCGTAATCAGCTACAAAAAGCCTTTTGGACGATTTCGAGACGGCCAGTCCGCGGGTTCTTCGTCTGGGCTGGAGTGGAGTCTCGTCGTTGGACAGTCGGGAGAGTCTTGGGAACTTATATTACGTGCTTTGGAGGAATACGTGAATGACGAAACTCAGATTTTCGACGCAAGGCATTATTTCGAGGATTTACGGCGCGTTGTCATCGGCATTTCCCACGACGGCCTCAACCGTATCGCCGACACGCTAGTGAAAGCCTATGAATCGGGACGGATGGTATACTTGTTTGGAAATGGCGGAAGTGCATCCCTCGCGTCTCATCTCGCTTGCGATCTCGGAAAAGGTACCGCCTCCTGCAATGGAGGAAAGAGGTTTCGTGTGCTTGCGCTCACAGACAATCTCCCTACCCTGACAGCCTGGGCAAATGACTCCAGTTATGAAGACGTGTTTTCGGAACAACTGAGGAATTTTGTCCAGCCGCACGATGTTGCGTTTGCTGTAAGCGGAAGCGGAAATTCCAAAAACGTGTTGAAGGCTCTATATCTGGCCCGGGAAGTGGGAGCCACGACGGTGGGTATCTCTGGGTTTCGAGGTGGAGAAATGAAGGCGCTGTGCGATATCTGCGTAGTCGTTCCATCCGACAACATGCAAATCATCGAGGACATGCATCTCGCGATGGCGCATGCCATTTTCCGGATTGTCTGTAGCCGAATGTCGAGCCGGACTATGGCGGCCGCTAGTCCCGGATAGCCGGGACTCTGAGGGACATTAAAGGATCAAAAGTAAACGGAGGCACATATTTGCATTATCGATAACTGGCACTGTAAGATACATCCTACGTATCGGAATCCCGATCGCAGCCCGAGAATTTGGAGTCTCTCCGGAGGAGTAGTGGCCTTACAGAGGCTGAGCCCAGGCATGAGACCGCGTGAGGGTTGCTCTGAAGAATTCTGAAACACTTTCGGTTTAAAATGAAAATTCAAAATATTTGCTACGGTGTGCTCACTGTCGATTTGTTGTGGGTGCTCGGGGCTCTGGGACTCGGTATCGGCCTGCGATATGCGGACACGAATGACTCAATCAGTTTTGCATTGCACTTTCAACCTTACACTCTACTGGTTCTCGTTGCCGTCGTGGTGTGGACACTTCTCTATCTTGAAATGAGCCTCGACGGCTTCAAAGGCGGCTGGCATTTCCCAGCTATTCTTTCGAAGCTCATTGTAGCGGTTTCACTTTTGATTGTGATTCTGTTGTCTTTCGCGTTCCTCACCAAGCACTTCTATTCCCGCCTTGTCCTGCTTTACTTCGCGATAGCCTTTTTTCTTGGATTAATTGGGGTGCGGTGTCTGGTCCGCTTTCTGGTTACTTCCCAAGTGAGCACTGGGGCGAATCATCGCTGCGTCATCCTTGGACATGGGCCGATAGCTCGAGAGCTTGCAAGTAAGATTATTTCGCATCCAGAGATCCCTTTTCAAGTCGTTGGATTCTTATTTCCGCGCGAATCGGAGACATCCAACGGGTTCGCTACCTCGCTCGATCCGCCATTTACCTCGGTTAAGACATTGCAGGTCCTGGAGCTTCTAGCGCAGGAACGGGTCCAGAAACTCATTATCGCGATGCCCCAGCCCGACGGAGCGGAAGTTCGGAAACTCATTGCCGAATGTCGAAAAGCAGCGGTCCAGGTTTACCTAGTGCCTCAATTATACGACCTGTATCTGTCAAAGGTGGAATTGCTCGACATCGATGGCCTTCCACTACTCTCTCTACGGGAGCGAACTTCTTCCGTAGGAAGTTTAGCACTGAAGCGAGCAATGGACTTTGTGCTGAGCTTAGGAATTCTGCTCTTGGTCTCGCCTGTTCTCGCGTTCGCTGCCTTAGTTGTCTACATCGGAAAGGGTCGGGCATTCCGGGCCGAAATCCGTTGCGGCAAGGACGGGGTTCCTTTCCGGATGTACCGGCTAAACTTGGAGCGCCACAAAACGAGTCCGGAGCGCTACGCCAGGCTCTTCGTCAGGTGGAGCCTGACGGAACTGCCACAGCTATGGAACGTATTGCGGGGCGACATGTCTTTGGTAGGTCCCCGACCTGAGTCGCCCGAGAGAGTCAAATACTACTCCGAGTGGCAGCGGCAACGTTTGAACGTTCGTGCCGGCGTCACAGGTTTAGCGCAGGTACATGGGCTTCGGGAGCAGCATTCCTCGGAAGACAAGGCACGTTTCGATTTGCAGTACATCCTCAACTGTTCACCGTTATTGGACTGCAGCCTTATCTTGCAGACAGTGTGGACGTTGCTGTTTCGAGGGTTGAGCCAAGAGCCTACCCTCACGCAGACAACGGATGTTCGCAATGGGACGACCGAGTACGTGACCCGTGAGGTTGTCGATGTTAATCGTTCGTAGCCCCGTGCGAATCAGCTTCGGAGGCGGTGGAACTGATCTTCCATCGTATTACGAACGATTTGGTGGAGCTGTTGTGAGCGTAGCCATTAACAAGCATTTTTATACTGTGCTCGAAAAGAGAAATGACGGAAAAATTCAGATCATATCTGCCGACCTTCGCACCGTAGAGACGTGGCAAGACATTGCGAGAATGGAGGTACGCGGCAATGCTCTCGAAATTCCCCTGGCTGTTCTCAAGGAATTTGCGTGCGATGTCTCCGTAAACCTTTTCCTTGCTTCTGAAATTCCACCGGGAACAGGACTTGGCTCTTCAGCTAGTGTTTGCGTTAATCTGACAAAGGTGCTTGCAACTTACAGCCGTGCCTTTCTTTCAAAATATGAGCTTGCCGAGCGAGCTTTTCACGTCGCCCGCAATGTTTTGGGCCGACCTGTTGGCAAACAGGACGAATACGCCTCTGCGTTTGGTGGCTTGAATTTCATTTCATTCCACCAGGACGGCACGACTCACGTCGAGCCTTTGAACCTCGAGCCCGGCCTTGTCCGGGAGCTGCAGTCGAGCTTGCTTCTGTTTTTCACCGGCGCGTCGCATCACTCCTGGACGATTCTTGAGGAACAAGACAAGTCCACGAGCAGGGCCGACAGCGGTACGGTCGAGTACTTGCACGAAATTCGCAAGCTAGCTGAGCTGATGAAGGCAGCGCTCATCGCGGGAGAATTTAGCGAATTTGGTCTTTTGCTTCACAAGAGTTGGGAAATCAAGAAGCAGCTTTCCGCGAAGATTTCCAATGACCGTATCAATGGGATGTACGAATCTGCACTTCGAAATGGAGCGTTGGGAGGCAAGATCACCGGAGCGGGAGGAGGTGGATTCCTTCTTCTGTTTTGCCAGCAACAGCATCAAGAAGACGTGCGGAAGGCCCTGGTGGCGTTAGGCGCCCGGGAAATGGGATTTGATTTTGACTTCCAGGGCGCACAGGTCGTAGCGGATGATCCGTTCATCGATGGTGATGAGAACGGTGGTATGCGCTGGACCTTCGCTCCGGTTGCGAAAAAGGCTGTTGGCAAATGACATGTATCAGCCGGAAGTCTCTCATGAAATATAGTTGGACATCCTTGCGGATAGAAGCCTTCGAATGAAAGCATTCCTTTTGGCGGGAGGTCTCGGGACTCGGCTTCGGCCATTGACTGAAAGCACGCCGAAGTGTCTTCTGCCTATTCAAGGCATACCAATGTTGCAGATTTGGTTTGGCATGTGTCGTCATTTCGACATTGATGAGGTTGTGATCAATGTCCATTCTCACGGCGATGCCGTCCGCAAGTTCATCGAGGAGTACAAGGACGGCCTAAAAGTGCACCTATTCGAGGAGACGGAGCTCCTCGGAAGCGCAGGGACGATCCTCGCCAACCGAGCTTGGGTCAGCAAAGAGGACTCTTTCTGGGTGTTCTATGCAGATGTGCTTACGACGATCGATCTAAGCCAAATGCTAGCTTTTCACAAAAGCCGCGGCCAGATCGCCACGATAGGCGTCTATGAAGTGCCGGACCCGTTGCGATGTGGCATAGTTCAGGTGGATGACAATGGCGTGGTCCGTGGGTTTGTCGAAAAGCCGCAAGCTCCAGTCGGTAATTTAGCATTCTCCGGACTGATGCTGGCCACTGGGACCCTCCTAGATGTGATTCCCGAGGGAAGTCCGGTCGATCTTGGATTTCACGTCTTGCCTCATATTGTTGGCCGCATGGCGGCGTTTCGAATCTCGGATTATCTCTTGGATATAGGAACTCTGGAGAACTATCAGACAGCCCAGGAGAATTGGCCGGGGTTTGAATTTTGAGAACAGGCTGGAGCCAATAAATGCTACGGGCTGCCATCTTCGATATGGATGGAGTGATCGTCGACAGCCATCCAATCCACAGGAAATGTTGGCGCAATTTTTTGGAGTTACTTGGTAAGGAAATTGACGACGGAGATCTAAACTTTGTCATGGACGGGAGAAAGCGAGAAGAGATCCTACGGCACTTCCTCGGGGAGCTTTCGGATGAGCAGGTCCGGGTTTTCGGCCATCAGAAGGAGCAAATGTTCAAAAAAGAGGTCGATGATGTGAAAATCACTGAAGGCCTCTACGATTTCTTAAAACAATTAAGCGAAGCAGAAGTCAAGCTTGGCGTGGCCTCATCAGGTAGTAAAAGTCGAATAAAATATATTCTCGATTCATTTCACCTGCAGCGTTACTTTGAGACAGTCGTAACAGGTGACCAAGTAACCTTCGGTAAGCCCGACCCTTCAATTTTTCGGTTGGCGTCTGATCGTCTACGCGTGCCGCCTACTGAGACACTTGTGTTTGAGGATTCAGTTTCTGGCATCAGGGCGGCAAAAGCGGCCGGCATGAGGTGTATCGCCGTTGCCTCCAACAGTGTAATGACAAACTTGGTGCGAGCCGGCGCAGATCAGATAATACCCAATTTTTCCTGCGTTTCGTTCGACCTGCTGCAGAGATTCTTTGAGTGACGCACGTTAAATCGGGATTCTCGTATGGGAGTAGCCCTTGCTTCCAGACTGTGAACGTGAGCTTGTGCGCCGTCTCTGATAAGCCGATGGTGTATTACCCCATTCAAGCTCTTGTGAACGCAGGAATCTGCGAGATTCTTAGAGTGAGAATACTTAGTAAGTACTTATATAGATGTGTAGTATATCGCAGAGATCTTAATATTCACGCTAATCATGGACGGCCGTACAATCAATCGTTGTGAATTGAGCTGCTGCCGCTGTCAACGCTATCGTTCGCACCGTAATCGTCGAAGCCGTCTTTGCGGCTGATATGTTAATGCCCTCGATCTCAGGAACTCCCCTTCTAACCGCATTCCCAGTACATACCGCCGTGTAGGATGTATCGGGAAAGGCTGTGGTCCAGATTACTACCCTGTCACATACATCGAATGAGAAAGAACCTGTTGCACAACCTGGTACTCGTTTAGTCTGTATTGGCGATGATCCATTGCCAGTAACCAAAAGCGTGCCCGTGGCCGCTGGTTCCAAGATCGTGCGTGAACCAGCTACGGCGGGAGCCACGTGCGTGATAGAGCCGCTCGTGGAACCGTCTAGGCTAAGTTTGTTCGTGTGCCCAGGCGTACCGAAGTTCTGATTCCAGCCGTACCAAGTGGTTGGGAGAAGATTGTAAGTTCCCGTTCCCGCTGCTACCCCGTCAATGACGTTGGAACTGATGATGTCCACAAGTTCTGTAAGATTTGTGCTGGCTGTAGAAATCATGTAGCGATACACATGACCAGCTAAAGAATTGGAGATATAGTTTCCCACAACTGTATTTCTCCCGCCGCTATCCAGATGAATTGCGTCGTATGTGTTTGTGCAGCCGACGCCGCACGTAGCGGAGGGGCCGATAAAGCTATTTCCTACAATGAGCCATCCATACAAGCAGGCACGTGGTCCAGTCCCGACAGCGTAGATATCCGGCCCGTTATTGTTCCCAAATTGGTCAGCCCAAATATTCCAAGCAATTGCATTTACTGCTGCTGCGAGCCCTGCTTGTGTACAGGTCGCATTGATGCCTCCGAGTGTGTTTCCGCCCACATCGGAATTGTTTAGCCGGACCTCGCCTGCATCCGTGCCTTCAATTCCGTATCGAGCTGCATTCTCGAATTGGCTCTGGTCGATTGTCACGTCGAGTGTTTTCTGAATGAACAGCGCCGATCCTCCAGAATTGAGGCTCATCACCTTTGAGAGTTGCGCTGCGGCAGCAACATTTACCCCTGAAGATCCGAGTTGAATATTGTGGGATGGGCAATTAACTATATTCGTAGATTGAAGATCGAGGCGAATGCCGAGGCCGACAACGCAAACTGTCGTCGTATTGTTGGATTTATTGCCGTCAATGGTGATGTCACGCAGAAAAGATTGCTGATTCAGGGTGATGAATACCGCGAGGCTTGCACTATTACCCTGCTTAATGATTGCGGGGGCAGAACTACTGTTGGGGGGCATCCCGGAGGGTGGGCCAGCGATGCCTGCGGACGCGGCAAGAGTAATGGCGGCAGACAAAGTGTATGTCCCGCCCTGAATCAAGCGCAAAATATGGTTCGCACTGATAGAGATTGCAGTCGATGATGTTGTGCCACCAAGCTGGCTAAGCCAAATTTCTCCTGGCATTGACCCGAGATCGGCGTCTGCCGCGTTAATCTTTGCGCCAAAATCACTTCCAGCAAACTGATCGGCACAACGTATGTTTTCAAAATTCTTGCATGTGATTTGCCCTGTTAATATTTCCGACCCAGTGTAAGCGTTAGTTCCACCAGGACGCATATCTATCACTCGTTGGGCTGCTCTAATCGTGCAAGCCGCTCCGGCATGCGGTGAAGAAACGGCTGTTGCAGTAGATGGCCCGGCAACAGCCAACGCCGCATTACAGGTCGTGTACTTGGTAGCTCCTACGTAGGGGAGGATGTTGATATTCGGGAATGGATTGGCACTACTAGACGCGTTGTTTGCGTTTGTACCGAGAAACGTATTGTTCTGCGCCAACGCATCCACCGGCACCAGAACAAGAAATAGCGTGACCCATTTCAATATTCGCATTGTTTGACTCCAATCGTCTGACCAACCTCAGGCGACGTTATAGACTTGCGCCGCTGTTCTTTTCAAGTCCTATCATTTTCCTATAGACCGAGTTGCCTGCGTGCTTATAGAGAGCTATGGTAGGGTCACCCCCTCGTGTTAACCGCTCTCCGGCGTCCCTGCATGTTTCTCCGGTATTCACGATACTTCGTTGGGGAGGGCTTGTGCTCGCAGTGGCCGTCTTTCTTACCCCCGATTCGCGATTTAGATCTGAGGATTGAGCTTAAGGCGCCCTCGGAAGGCTTGCCCGTTGAGCATTTGAAAAACGCTGGCCGAGGGTTCCACACGGCGAAAAGTCTGGTCGGGCGCCTCTGAGCTTCGCGATCGCGCGCTGGCCGACATATCAAGGCAATCTCAGCTCTGACTCCGATTCCCTGGATGAGCGGCGGAAATTTCAACGTCAATCGGCGATATTTGCATCCCTGCAGAAGTGCCAATCCGTCTAGATGAGGTCTTCGGGCAGTTCACCGGCAACAACCCTTGGTTGGAAGTGAACTACGAAGTCATAGTTGCGCGGCCGACCAGGCTCCCCCAAGTGCAGGTAATCGGCCAGCTGTCACTGAAAGTCAATAATAATCGGTGGGGCGGTCTGGATCGACGATATGGAATTCGAACCCACCTTTCCAATTTGAACTCCACCAGCGAACCTTAGGGCGTGCGCTGTCTGCTATGTTTATCCGGGTTTGAATGCGGTGAGGACAATTTGGAGGTACACACCTCGTGGGCGAGAAGCCACGGCAATAGGGGACTCACATGAAAGGCGTCGTACTCGCAGGTGGCTTGGGCAGTCGCTTGAATCCGCTCACCAAAGTGACGAACAAGCATCTGCTTCCAGTCTACGACAAGCCCATGGTCTATTACCCCATTCAGACGCTTGTGAATGCGGGCATTCACGACATCCTGGTGGTGACGGGTGGGAAAAACGCCGGTGAATTCTTGCGTCTCCTGGGGAATGGCAAGGATTTCGGTCTCAAGCACGTCAATTACACTTACCAGGAAGGCGAGGGCGGGATTGCCCAGGCGCTGGGGCTGGCCGAATTCTTTGCCGAGGGTGAATCCATTTGCGTCATCCTCGGGGACAACATCATCGAAAACAACGTTTGCCATGCCGCGGACGACTTCCGCAAGCAGGGCAGAGGCGCGAAGATCATCCTGACACAGGTCTCCGATGCGGACCGCTTCGGCGTCGCGGAGATCAGGGATACTCGCATTATTGGCATCGAAGAGAAGCCCAAGCGCCCGAAATCGGATCTCGCGGTAATCGGAATCTACTTCTACGATGCCACAGTTTTCGAAAAGATTCGCCGCCTGAAACCGTCCGGGCGCGGCGAGCTCGAAATTACCGACGTGAACAATTTTTATATTGAGGAAGGTACGCTGACCTACGACAAGCTGGAGGGCTGGTGGACGGATGCCGGCACATTCGAGTCCTTGCTCCGGGCCAACAACCTGGTCGCAGAAACGGGCGCGAACAAAATGTCTCCGGATCGTGAGCCACGACTTGTGGCGCCAAAGGAAATGGGCCGATGAAAGTTTTTATTACTGGCGGCGCGGGATTTATTGGTTCCAATTTCATCCGGCAAGTCCTGTCCCTCAACAAGAGATACAAGATCGTCAACTACGACAAGCTAACCTACGCCGGAAACCTGGCGAATCTCGAATCCGTTGCGGATCAGCCGGATTACTCGTTTGTGCGAGGAAGCATCTGCGACGCGAGCGCGGTCGAGGAAGCGATGCGCGGCTGCGATGTCGTGGTCCACTTCGCCGCAGAATCCCACGTCGACCGCAGTATCTACGAGCCGGCGCCGGTAATTCAAACTAATGTCACTGGAACTCTCACCCTCCTGGAAGTTGCGCGGAAACTGACGGTATCTCGCTTCGTACACATTTCGACGGACGAAGTTTACGGCGACATCGCTCCTGGAGCCTTCGCCAGCGAAGATTCTCCACTCCAGCCGAGTAGCCCATATTCGGCTTCCAAAGCAGCTTCGGATCTCCTCGTTCGTTCCTACGTGCGCACGTACGGATTCCCCGCTCTCATTACCCGGTCCTCAAACAACTATGGTCCGTATCAGTTTCCGGAAAAATTCTTGCCACTGATGATTACCAACATGGAGGATGACAAACCGCTTCCCATCTACGGCGACGGCAAACAGCAGCGTGACTGGCTGCACGTCGAAGATAATTGCCGAGGAATTCTAGCCGTTCTTGAAAAGGGCAGAGTCGGTGAGGTCTACAACCTCGGCGGATTGGATGTCGAAGAGAACCTGAACATAGCTCGCCGTCTCCTGCACCTCGCTGGCAAGCCGGAGAGCCTGCTATCTTACGTACGGGATCGACCCGGACATGATCGCCGGTATGCTTTGGATTGTCAGAAGAGCATGACTGAACTAGGCTGGCGCCCCGCGGTTTCCCTGGAAGACGGCCTGCGCCGAACGATCGATTGGTATCGGGAAAACCGCGATTGGGTAGCTAACGTGCGCGATGGCGAGTACCTTTCGTACTACAAGAAATACTACGACAATCGTGACAGTTCTCTTCCCGAAATCGTGGGCTCGCAAGCAAAAAGCTGGGATCATTTTTAGGGCTTCTTTGCGTGCTGCTGCTTACCTGTCCACAACTCATCGGCCGTCGATGCGGCGGAGAACGACGAAAATAAAGAGTTTTATTCGCTCCTTTACGGAGCGGAATCCATCAGCTCGCTCCTAATATCGCCGATGGGTCTTTTGATGGCACGGTGCGCAGAGGGCAATTAGATTCTCGGCAGCATCATCGCCCAATCGGCTCCGTGGCTGGATGTGATGGACTTGAAGATCCTCAATGCGCCCGCACGATTGGCACCGCCAGCCATCTCTCTTAAGGACTTCTCCACAGAGTAGGCGATAGGCTATCAAGCCTCAAGCGTGGCCGTTTTGTATGGATCCCGGTCAAAGCGTCACCTGCACGTTTTCGAGGAGCTGCTCCCGCTGCGCCTTCGGAAGACCGATTGCCAGCCGAGTGAGGCAGGGCAATAGAGCCTCTCGGTCACCCGCCTCTAAACTCACTCCTGCCAGAAAATCCGCACAGATCATCTCGAGACAATAGCCGCGGGACTTGTCGCTCCCGAGCATCAGAGCTGCTGTTTCCAGAGCCTGCTCGATGACAGGCAACTGGCTCTTGTAGGTTTTGAAATAGAGGATCTCCCACGGTTCAGTTTCTTTCCCAGTCAGGTGTTTCGAGACCTCCCGTTTGAACTCCTCCTTGGGTAGTTCGCGAGCTTTGTGCAACCAGGTTGCACTATCGAACCTCTGACCGTCCCTCCTCGCCACCTTCGCCAGTTCTGTCGCCTTGGTCCAGCCCACCTGCTGTAGTTCCACCTTGTGAATGCGAGGCAGTTGCTCGTGGATGGCCATCAGGTAGTAGGCCTTGCGTCTGGACTCCGGGAATTTCCTTTCCAGGAATTCATCGAACGAACGGACGTTGTCCACCCTCCAGTACTGTCCTGATCGAACCTCACACAGATAGCGCCCCAGCTCGACGAACTTCGAATCCCGTTCCCGGTCGGTCGCCCTCTCCCAATACAAGATCTCGTCGATCTTCGAGAGCACAAAGACGGCACGCCGGCGATTGAGCTTCGGAGCCACTAAAGGCCTTCCGTTAGTCGTCAAGCACGTCAAGCCAATCAAGGTCGGCGGCTCCTGGTTGACGAATGAGTTTGGCCCGAGTCATGGGCTCGTTTCCTAGGCACAAACCGAGATGTGGGCAGCTCACGCACCCGTTCTGCGGGAAGCGGATTCCAGGCCGAGGGAGGAATCGAGCGCGTTCAATCTGACCGACCACCTGATCAACAACCTGGCCAAACTCGCGGCGCTGCTCTTCGGTGATCGAAGCCGTGAGGTACTGAATCTCCGGGAAGCGCTTCCTCACAAAAGCCACAATCGCGACTTCGGAAATGCCTGTGATCCAGGAGTAGCAAATCATTTGAGGATCGAGAGCAGTCACGCCGTCCGGCTCTTCCGGGTAGCGAGAGCTGGTGGTCTTCCATTCGAGCAGACGCCGTGTCCCGTCCAGATGCCCAATGGCATCGACATAGGCCACGAATTCGTTTCCGTTCGAGAGTCGACGGACGAGTTTCTTCTGCAAGTTTAGTTTGGGCTGGCGAATCCGAATTCGGTTATCTCGCGCAAACCGCTCGAGTAGACCAATTCCCTGGCGGAGCAAGCGCTCCCAGTCATCGCCACGGGAATACTCCAGTGAAGCATCGCGGTAACTTCCCCACTCCTTAAACAAAATCGCACCAGCATCCTCATGGCTGAAAAACGCCCCCAAAGCCTTCTCAAACGCCCGGCCAAAGCAGAGGGCTGCCCGGGACTCTTTCTCTCTCCAGCCGTCTAGATACCGAAATCGGTAGCTTCTGGGGCAGCGGAGGTAGGCCGAAACCTGCGAGTGACTAAAGGTCACGGGAAACCTCTTCTTTGCTCACCGTCGAAGGAGAGAGTTCTTCCCATTCGCTTGCCGGGGCAAATCCACTGAGGTTGAGGAAGCGGCGGCCATTCAGAGTCGTGTGGGAAATCCGTACGACTCCGCGCAGGCTGAGCAGCGCCTTTTCATCGACTTCGTCGCGGCCCATGAGGTCTTGGTCATAGCCGAAGTCGCGCAAAAACCAGCGCAGTCTCCAAATGGCTTTCGGGGAACAGTAGAGGCGGCCAGTAAACAACTGCCCGCGCTTTTCTTCTGGTTCGAGGATGGCAAATTGCAGAGCGTAGAAGGGTCTCTGCGGATGCCAGCGAAAGAACACGCGATCGACACGAACGAGGAAGGCGCCTTCCAAAACAGACCCGGAGTTCTGGGGCTCACCGTGTAGGCCCGGGATCCGGCGCTTCATGAGTTTGTCTCCCGTTGTCGGGCATAGCTGTTGAGGTGACAAATCAGAGCATCACGATCGGTGGCCGCAGATTCCGCGAGTCTGTTGATGAAGGCTTCGACCTGCTCTCGGCTCGCATCTCGCAGAGTGGCTGTACCACAGTAGTCGGCCGCGTAAGCCTTCACCAGGTCGGCATCTAGCTGGTACTGGCGGATCAATAGGCAGAGGCGGTCGCGGAGGCGGGGCTGGCCGTTGTGCTGGCCATTTTTTTCGTTCATGGAAGTCTTGCGCTGATCGGGTCGTCCAGGTGTGTTGGCTCTGGGTGCCCAGCCCAGCTCTTCGACCGAGCAGAGTCCGATGCCGTAGGCCTTGCGGAGGGCGCGATTGACGGCGCGAGTTTCGGCGACACGCATCTCGGCGCCGTGGACCAAGGACGAGACATTGGAAGGATCGGCATCTCCGTAGCCGACGAAGCCCTTCGAACCCGGCCTCTTATAAACAGTGGCCTTGAACACCCATCGACCCGCGATCGGATCGGATTGGCGCTCTTGCAAAACAGTACGGATGCCGCAGCAGCGCTGGGGGAGGGCGATTCGAAGGAGACCTGCGTGGGTAACGTACCATTTGCCGTCAATGAATAGCACCTCCCCTCGGCATACCGAAAGGCGCAAATCCATCGTCAGTTCGCGCAACGCGCTGAGATCCAATCTTTGTAGCCAGGGATGAAGTTGCTTGACTATGCGCAGATTCTGACGTACTAGATTTAACTTAGTCGTCGTTTGTGGGGACTGCGCTCTCGGATGGTGTGGCGTCATAATGT
>Ga0307477_10000848_pt1 | contig 29405 bp, 32 predicted proteins | sample atmos_gasesECM2C_FD_203316 | JGI IMG/M metagenome (GOLD analysis project Ga0307477, IMG submission 203316) | Hardwood forest soil microbial communities from Morgan-Monroe State Forest, Indiana, United States - atmos_gasesECM2C_515 | ecosystem: Environmental > Terrestrial > Soil > Temperate...
GCAACTGATGATGCAGGAACAACAGAATCTCGAGCCTCTGATGGCAGAGCTTCGAACTACACGAGCCAAGCTACTTGCAGTCAGCAGTGAGCACATAAATGAAAAGGAGGTCAAAGGTCTGGCTGATAGGGAAGCAAATGTGTTGGCTAAACTGATCGTCGCTAATGCTTGCATGCAATCCAAAATCTACAAGATTCTCAGCCGCGACCAGAAAAAAAGCTCAGCGACCTCGAACGAACGCAGGGGATAGTCACAACGGGTGCTAGATAAAAGTATGAAGAAGCGAATCGTTATTGCTGGTGGGGGCTTCGCTGGCCTTTACGCAGCAAAACATTTGGACAAAACCATCGCCCGTCACGCTGACGTGGAAGTGGTGTTGATCAGCAATGAAAACTTTACTCTGTTTACGCCACTGCTGCACGAGGTTGCTGCGGGAGATCTTTATCCAGGCGACATTATCAATCCCCTCCGCCGTATTCTTCGTCACGTCATGGTTGTCGAAGCGGAGGTGGAAACAATCGACTTGAACACAAGAACAATTAGCTGCAGAGCGGTGCCTCAAATCCAGCCGCCGCAACCAAACCTCCTATCATTCTTCTTGATACAACCGCCCGTCGAGACGGTCGTTGCCTCTTCTACCTTCTTATTGGGGGTCTGCTTGCGCCAGCGCGCAATCGCGTGAACCTCGCAACTGTATGAAGGACAGGGTGTTCGATTCAGGATGCTCACTTGTGACCTTTGGGAATTGGGCACAACAATGTTGAACACGTGCCTGATCTCTATCGCCGATGTGAAGGTGAGTCGGACTTCCCACAAGCGCGTTTGTCGGTACTAATCGGCATTACGTGCGAAGCGATAACTTCATCTAGTCCGCACACGTTGACTTACGGCTTGAGCACAGCGTGACACGTCCCAACAATCAGCTGCTCGCAGCTTCTATTTCGGGACTGCGCACGAGAAGTTTGCGGCGTCGGCAGACGGGCGGAAGCCCGCTTGTACGTATTAGAGCTCCAGGCGGTGCTGAAGGTCTGCTGTTCCGCAGCAAAGCATCTATGCTCTCTACGGCTGAACTTGATACATTGCCATCATCCCCGCTTCCATGTGCTCGTCAATGTGGCAGTGGAACATCCAGGTGCCGGCTTTGTCGGGTACCATGTCGGCGGTCACGAATTGCGCGGGGGAAATCGAGAAGATGTCAGTGTGGTGTTTATCGACGGTGACCACGTTTCCGTGCCAGTGAGGCGTGTGGAAGTTCGCTCCGCCGCCCATGGTCATGACGTACCAGCGTACGTGTTCGCCGCGCTTCATCACGGGTGTAGGGAGAGTGCCGAACAGATAGCCGTTGATCGTCGCCTTGAAGTTTGAGCCAGCAAAGCCCATGCCGGCAAAATTGAGATTGCCCTCCAGGTCGCTGGGTACGAAGTCCAGCTTGTTTACCGACTTGGGATCTTGCACATAGCTATCGATATTGTGCTTAAGGTAATGCGACGTGTTTTCGTCGATGATCATGAAGAGCATCGCGAATTCGCGGTCCACATCTTTGGGGCTGCCGTCTGGACGAGCCATGCCGTGGCGGGTGATCACCAGGGGCCCGATCAGGCCGGCATTGACATCCTTTGGCTCCCAGTTGTGGGAGTGATAAAGCCAAACGACAGAACTGCCGTCGTCCTCGCCGGGGCCGGCACGCTCAGGCACGTTCCATACGTAGGTATGCATCTGGCCTGGCTGAACCAGCCCGCAGGCCTCCATGTCTGAGTCGGGATAGGGCGTGCCTTCTGAGTCGCGATCGTAAGAAACTCCGTGGGGATGCAGGCTATAAGCCTGGGTCGTTTTGTTCATGAAGTGGATCACAATCGTGTCGCCAACCTCGGCGCGGATCAGCGGCCCCAGGACGCCCAGGTGCTCCCACTCCGGCGGACGCGTCTTTTCGGTGGCGAAGGTGTCGTCGGTGTACTCGCGAAAAAGAGCCTTGCGATAGACGGTGCCGATACGGTCTTTGGCATGCTCGGTCCAAATCTTCGCATTGCCTGTAAATCCCGCGCCCGTCATCATGTTCATTCCGCCGGGCGTATAGTCCCAGTTCGATTCTATGGCAGCGATGTAATAGGTTCGGACTTTGCCATCGGGCAGTGTGGGTTTGATGTCTGCCGCTGCCTTCTTGGGACGCGACTCAGGCGGAATCATGCCAGCTGCACGATAATAGACGGTGAGCTGTCCATAGGCCTCTCCCGAGTGCTCGACGAGGCCATAGGCCAAATCGACGAGCCGAATCTGGGACTTGCCGGCCTGATCGGGATTGTCCTGAGCGAAAGGATCAAGCACCGATGCCGACAATCCTTTGTCGCCTTTTGCCTTGATAGCCGCGGCGCCGTCGGCGAAAGATTTTTTCACATAGGCAACCACCTCAGCCTTATCCTTAAACTGGTCGCGTTTCGGATCTTCCTCCGCGGGTGGCTTCTGGCCGAGCGCCACATTGGTGAAGAAGTAGTTCGCAGCGGCAGCATGGATCAATCGTTGGGCGAAAGTGCCGGCTGATGGCGCGGCCTTGAAATCGTATTTGTCTTCGGGGAAATCCTCGGCCATCGCAATCAGCTTTCGTCCGATCTCGTTCCAGTTTGCGAGCAAGCCTTCCGACGCGCTTGGCGCGGGCTTGGGCGGCGGAGTTTTTTTTGGCGTTTCCTGCGCGTGCACAGGGGTGACTACGATAGTGCTGAAAAACATGATTACGGCAAGCAAACTGCTTTTCAACGCGGGCATACTCCTCCTCATCATTTTGGTGACTGTGAATCTTACCGCAATGCGGCAACGGAAATACAAGGAAGGCCAGACGAATCAGTCTATTTTTGCGCCTGCTGGCCAGCGGACCATCCGACCACGACTCTAATTTCGGTGGGGTTGGCTTGCTCGGAACGAGTCATTACAAATGTCTGACCGTCGGGAGTGACGTCATATCCGCCGACGCTACCGCCTCGGTCGAACTTGCGATCAAACAATTCAACCGGCTTGGCGACGGCGAAAGTTGGCTGAATCTGCACCGCGGCGCTCATCATCTTCGTGCCGTTACGGTAAACGATCTCTTTCCCGTTTCGCACCCAGCGCGGTTGCTCACCGCCGGCGGTGGAGATTTGCCAGCGGCCTCCCGGGCCGGGCACCGGCTCGACATAGATTTCCGGGCGACCGGATTCGTTCGAGACGTATGCCATCCAGTGGCCATCCGGCGAAAGCGTGCTCTGGCGTTCGGCGGCTGGAGTCTGTTTGAAGGGCCGCATCTCGGGATGATTTCCCAGAGTAAGGAGCCATAGATCCGCGCTGGTGGCGGGATCATTTACCATGACGGCAGCGTAGCCGCCTGCCACCGAAGTGATGTGACTGCTGATCGTGGTTTCACGGATCAACTGCGGAGCTGCACTTCCATCCGCGGCGATACGATACAGGCCGCGCTTTTGCGATTCGCCAACGGAATCAAAAAACAAGTCTTTGCCATCCGGCGACCAAACCGGAGCGTTGTTGAGCGCACCATTGGAAACGATCCTCATCATCACTCCCCGGTCGCGCTCATAAACGGCGAGCTGTTGCGCACTCATATACTGAAGGGCAATCGCGATGCGCTTCCCGTCCGGTGACATCGCGGGATCGATATAGCCCGCAGCGGGGACGTCGAGTTTTTGTTCCACGCCACTACGGTTGACGAGATAAAGATTGCGCAGGAAGTTTCCCACGGCCCCGGGCGCGTACGCCAACACGCCGTTTCCCGACGCGGTTGCCTGCCCGACAAAATTGTCCTCCATTACTCCCGACGCTACCTGGAGCGCACTTCCCCCGACCACCGCCTTGTGGGAGTCGAATGGGACTGCCCACATCGCGCCCGCCCAGTAATAAACCATCTGGTCCTGGGAATAGGACGCGCCTTGCGCGTTGTTGAGCAACATTCGTACCTCGCCCGAGGTTAGGTTCACCGCCATTATCCGTCTGGTGGTCCCGTAGTAGTCGGTGAACCCAATCCATTCGCCTCCGCCGAACCAAGCCGGCCCCTGAGGGTAGAGAGGCTCCTTAGTATTCATCCGTAGCTTCTGCAAAGAGCCGCCCCTTGCCGAAACGGTGGCCAGACCGTAGCTGGGGAGCGCCACAACGATGATGTCCTGCGGCGTCCACGTCCCGCCGAAGAATGTAGGCAGTTCGCAAACGACCTCTGGATTGCCACCGTCCGACGGAGCCTTCTTGAGTTTTCCCTGACTGAAGTATGCGATCCAGTCGCCGTCGGGAGAGAAGAATGGAAAGGTGGCGCCTTCGGAATCCGGTATCTGCACAAAACCAAAGTTGTCGAGGCGGCGGACATCGAGGTGAGGTACGCCATTCTCGGCCGCCACGTAAGCCAAGTGCCTGCCATCAGGCGAGAGCGTGATGGCCTGCGTGGTGTCGACGGACAAGTCCTGTCCGGGGGGCAGCATGATGCTGAAGCGGGTGGGACCGAGTGAGGTGGCCGGGGGCCGACTACTTGTGAACTTGAAGAACAGAAGCACGAGCACCATAAGGAGGGCGGCAGCCAGGCCGACGATCGCGCCCATTTTTCGCCGGGATCCCAACCCCCCGGGAGGCGGCTGGGATGCCACGCTGCCCGATTGCAGCAACCAATTCAATTGAAGTTTCACGTCCTGCGCGGTCTGAAAGCGCTCGTCTGGATCCTTGGCCAGACAGGTGCGAATGGCGAAGTCCAAAGACGAGGAGACCGCGGGCTGAGCGCTAGCGATAGGCCTAGGGTCCTGATGAAGGATTGCGGAAATCACCGAGAGTTGGGTCTTGCCTTCAAAGGCCCGCCGCCCTGTCGCCATTTCGTAAAGCACCGCACCCAGCGCGAATACGTCACTTCTGGCATCAGCTTCCTTGCCCTCGATTTGCTCGGGGGACATATATTGAATGGTGCCGACTAGCATTCCAACCGTGCTGATCGGAGTGGCGGGACTTTGCATCGTGGCCGTCATCGCTTCGGACGATGAGGGGGTGACGACCGGTCCAAGGCCCGCCGGCTTGGCCAGGCCGAAATCCATCAGCTTGGCGCCGCTTTTCGTCAACATGATGTTCGCAGGCTTGAGATCGCGATGGGTGATGCCGAGCCGGTGCGCTCTCGCTAGGGCGTCCGCAATCTGAACGCCGATCTTTAGAAGCTCAGGCAGGGGCAGCGCACCCCGCTGCAAACGGCTGGCTAGTGTTTCTCCTTCGAGGAGTTCCATGACCAGGAACTCGACACCAGCCTGCGAGCCTACATCATACAAATGACAGATATGCGCGTGCGTGACCGAGGAAAGAGTTCGGGCTTCACGCTCGAAGCGGTTCTTCAGCTCAGGGTTGCATGAAAGATGGGAAGGCAGGATCTTGATTGCGACGGAACGGTCAAGGCGCGTGTCGCGAGCACGATAGACTTCACCCATGCCGCCGGCGCCGAGAGCCGCGACAATTTCGTACGCCCCGAGCCTGGTCCCTGCCGAGAGGTCCATCTTAGGCGCGAATTATAGCGCAACTAATGACGTGCAATGCCGCGGCATGCGCCACTGTGCTTGACGAGTACAGTCTGCTTGCCGCTGTTAACGCAAGTGTTGATCGGTGTAGAATGCGGTCGCCCGTCGCGGCCACTCTGGCTTGGGAAACGAAGCACGTGATGAAGTGATCTGATGCCGACTTAACTGGATTAGTAACAAGAAGTCGGCTTACGGGAACTGATTGTTAACGATGGATCCATGGATGGGCTTGTCCGGGCCTTAGTTTTCTGCGGCCTTTTTCATTTTGCCTGTCGGAGCGCCGGCCGAAGTGGCATCTGTACCAGCTTGCTGTTGGCCTGGACAGTTCCTACCCTCGCTTGACTACCCTTGTCCTCTTGATCTAGGTATTGGTTCTTACGAGGGACTGGATGGGGAGCGGCTTCGCTTGAATGTCGCACGAATGACATAAAGATGAACAGCATGGCTGTCGACGAACGATTCCAGAACGGTGCGCAAGATTATGTCGCGTACCTTGAGACACCTGAGGGCCGATTGCGCGCCGACTTGGCATTCGCCAACCTGGAGGATGTTCTTCCGCGGTCGCGGGCTGAGAAGTCGTTGTGTGCGCTGGACGTCGGGTGCGGCACAGGAGCGACGGCGGTTCGCCTGGCGCGACTTGGCATGCACGTTACGCTGTTGGATTCGTCTCCGGCGATGCTGGATATAGCGACACGTACAGCACAGGAAGCAGGAGTTTCGGACAAAGTCGTACTACGACATGGGGACGCTACCCAATTGGCAAACTTGTTCCACGCCGAGTCGTTCGACGTAATTCTGTGCCACAACGTACTGGAATATCTCGACGACCCGATTGCTGTGTTGTGCGGCGCGGCTCGCACTTTGCGGGATTCATCAGCGATACTTTCAGTACTGGTGCGGAACCGGGCCGGCGAAGTGTTCAAAGCCGCAATCCAAGCAGGCGATTTGGCGGTTGCGGAAAATAACCTCAGCGCGGAGTGGGGACAAGAGTCTTTGTACGGAGGCCGGGTACGCCTGTTTACATCAGATAGCCTGCAAGCCATGCTGAAAGCGGCCTCGCTGGCAGTGATTGCCGAGCGAGGTGTGCGCGTCCTTGCGGATTATTTGCCGTCGCGGATTTCTCGCAGCGCCGAGTAAGAGCGGATTCTTGAGCTGGAGCGCAAACTGAGCAGCCGGCCAGAGTATGCCGCAGTCGCGCGCTACACGCAATGCTTCGCACGTTTGCCTTGATGGTTGAGGGAGAATGGTCCGTGAATAACGTCGCCGGCAAATCTTCATCCATCCTATCCAGCGCGAGGGCGCCTGATGCGACGATTGCGCTTGGGCTCGGGCTCACCAACGAGTGCAATCTCACGTGCTCCTTCTGCTACCGGGATCCAACCCGCACTGATCGCCTTTCTCTGGATCAGGTGAAGTCCGTTATGGAACGACTGCCGATCCGTTCGGTGAATCTGGGCACCGGTGAGAACGGGATGCATCCGGACTTTAAAGCGATTCTGGCGTACCTGTGCAAGAAACCCATCAAGCTTACGATCACTTCGAACGGCCACAGTGTTGCTGTGTTGGAGGACGACGAGTTGCGCGCCTTTCACGATATTGAATTTTCTCTCGATTACCCAACGCAGGCGGAACAGGATGCACAGCGCGGAAACGGAAATTGGGAGCTGATTCACGGGCAAGCAGAGCGTTGCATAAGGCTCGGCGTGCCTGTAACCATCGTCGCGGTCATGATGAAGGCGAACTACCTGCGTCTGGCGGAGGTCGCCCGAGTAGCCAAACAGTTTGACGCTCCCTTGCGCGTGAACGTGTACCAGGCGGTGCGATCCGACATCTATGCGTTGTCGTACGACGAATATTGGGATGGGTTCCAGCGTCTCTTTGCGGAAACGGACGTGATCGCCATTGGCGAGCCGCTGGTTCGAGCCATGGCGGGGCTTCCGCCGCTGCAGGGAGGATGCGGTGTAAGCACGGTGAGGGTTACGCCGCGCGCCACGACACAGCCCTGCGTTTATTGGCCGGGATCGGGGGAGCCGCTGTCAGATTTGATCTCGATGGGGCTCGACATTCTAGACTCCGCGTCCTTCGAGCAAGCCCGCACGCTTCCCGAAGCGTGCCAGCCGTGCGAGTTCCGGGACTCATGCCATGGTGGCTGTGCCGGACGACGACGCCTCCAGGGCGCGCTGCTGGAACCGGACCATTATTGTCCAATCATTCGCGGAGAGCGCCCTAGCCTCCAGATTCGCATGGCCGCGAATCGCGATCTGCCCAAGCTGAGCAGTTCCTGCACTACCGTCGTGATCGCCAGGTAGTCTGATTCGTGACGAGTACGGATTCTTCGAGCGGCTATTTGCCAAGTTGGCCTGACAAACCGAGGCGATCTGGCCTTTTAGAGTTCCCGAAGCCGGGCACAAAAGAGTTGTTGAATCGCAGTACGGCCCCTATTAGGCTTGTTCAACGGCTTGATTGGAGGAGACAGTGGATTGTACGCAGGAGAAGTTTGAGATTAAGCGCCTCGTGAGTGCTTGGAACAGCGGCTCGCTAAAGACCAACCAAGAATATCAGCGCGGCGCATCCTGGAAACCCTGGCAGATGCAGGGACTAGTTGACTCAATATTTCGACGTTACCCGATTCCTCCGCTTTTCTTGCATGAGATAACTGAACCTGGCCTGAAGGGACAGACACAAACCCGATATGAAATTGTTGATGGTCAGCAGCGAATCCGTTCGTTGGCGGAATATTTCGGTGATAAATTCCCGCTGCTTGACGCGCACGACAAGCGTTTGCGGCTACCAAACAGCCTGCGCTCAAATCCCGCGCAGTGGGCAAAGAAGCGGTATTCAGAGCTTGAGCAGTTGCTAAAAAACTATCTCGATAGCGCTCAGGCATTTAAGGCTGCCCTTCAAACGACGACAAAGATTGTGGAAGAGGCGATCCGGCACTCAGGCCATCCAAGAAGAAGTTTCGAAAAATTGACATCATCGCGCTGTTCTTGGTGGTCTGCGATCTCTCGCGCACAGCCACTTTCAAATTTGATAAGACGTTCACTCAGGCAGCGGCAGAACAATTGATCCTTGGGACAATTCCCGTCACGGGAGGAAAATCAACGTCGGGAACAGCAGTTTTCAATCATTACGAGACTTGGCGAAACCATCTCATTCAAAAGACCGGCATCCGTTTGGACCCGAAGCGCCTCTTCGATGAAAACGATAAAGCGCGAATCTATCAGCGAGACAGCGAGATTTGCCAAATTTGCCGTGAAAAGGTTGAAGCCGCCGAAGCTGAATATGACCACTATCCCGTTCCCCACGCATCAGGTGGTCGTACGGTTGTTGAGAACGGGCGTCTTGTGTGCCGCAAGTGCCATCCTAGAGGCATTGCCGCCGGACAGCTAGCGAGCGCGTGAGCTAGCCCACGGGGCTGTCCACCGCCCGTTCGCGCGACCCGGTCCTCGACTCGATCTGCACAACGAATGCTGAAATCGTAAAAGCGATTTTGCCAGAAGTGTTGTTCCCCACTCAAGCCAACGGCGGGCTTGAGTGGGCCACCCGTCGAGAGTGCAGCAAAAGCTGCGGGACTTCTCGATGTAGGCCGGTGTCGGGATGGCATCAAGCCCCTGATCTCTTGTGCAGATCGCGAAGCACATCCTCGGCAAGCTTCCTAGTGAATTGATCCGCTGGCATTGACTTTGCAAGTCCCGCTGCCTGACCGGCCCAAAGCTGCATGTAGTCGAGCGAAGCCGCCTGCTCAGAAGCGGCACGCAAGGGTGCAACGAGCGTTGCTGCGTAGGGAAAAACCGGTGCCGCGTCGGACATCGGTCCTGATTCCTGAAGATACCGGTTCAGAATGCCTCGGGCGGGGCGTCCACTGAATAGGTTGGTCAAGACCGTCCCGCGATCCGCTGCCTGCTCAAGCGCACGGCGGTATAGAGGAGATACATTGGCCTCCGGGCAGAAAAGGTACGCAGTGCCCAACTGCACACCGGATGCGCCAAGAACCAGTGCGGCAATCACGCCTCTCGGGTCCGCAATGCCGCCGGCGGCGATTACCGGAACAGACACTGCATCCTTGACTTGAGGCAACAAGGCGAATAGTCCAAGTTGACTCGCTAGGTTCGTTTCAAGAAACATGCCTCGGTGTCCGCCCGCCTCAATGCCTTGAACGATGATGGCATCGCAACCGTGCGACTCAAGCCATTTTGCTTCGCGTACAGTGGTCGCCGACGAGAGAATCTTGATGCCGTGCCTTTTGAGTCGCCCGACCAGGTTGGGGTTGGGCAGCCCAAAGTGGAAGCTCACGACCTCCGGTCTGGCTTCCTCTACAACGGCGCACATTTCGTCGTTGAACGGGAGTCGAAGGCGGCTTTCTGGAAGGCTCTCGATGTCAAGGCCAAGGCGCTCGTAATGCGGCCTCAAGAACCTTTTCCACCTCTCTGTCGCACCGGAATCGGGAGCTTCCATCGTGTGACAAAAAAAGTTCAGGTTGAAGAGGCGTCTCATGTCCTGGCGGAGTCGACGCACTGCCTCGCGGACATCATCGGGGCTGAGCAGCGCACACGCGAGGGAACCCAGCGCTCCAGTCGATGACACACTGCGCGCCAATGCAACAGAATCCGATCCCGCCATTGGCGCTTGTATGATCGGAATCTCAAGGTTCAGCAGGTCGAGCAGGCGGCGATCGGGCCAGGGTTGCATGCTGACATTGTCTCGCATTGATTGGGAAAACGCTTGATCCTTGCGTAGATGATGGCGGGTGGCCCATTCTAGGCGCGTTTCTCTGCGACTAGAGTGGGGCCTTTGACTTTACTGCTCTGCGGTTTCAATCACAATAGGAGCTTGGCATTCGCTCTTATCAAGGCTACACGTCTGCTGGCCCACGGCGTCATTGTACCCCACTCAAGCCAACGGCGGGCTTGAGTGGGCCACCCGTCCTTTGGCACTACTCCGCGAACTAGGACTCCTGTAGTTCCAGCAACGAACTTACAATCGGGCCCGTTATAATCACGCGATGGCCAACGACGCCTTTCTCTCGTGGGCGAACCGGACCGTGCCTCGCCCGGGCCGCGAACAGCCCTACCTGTCAATCCAGGACGTCGTCGTTTTCGTCCGCGATCTGGAAGTGAGTAAGCGGTTCTACGTCGACCAACTGGGTTTCGAACTGATCACAGAACAATGCCTTCCCACCGGTGTCCGTTGGATTGAAGTGGCGCCTCCCGACGGCAGCGCCAATCTTGCGCTGGTTGAGCCCAAGCCTGACCGCCCCGAATACAAGCTGATTGGCGGTTACCGCTGGGTTCTTTTTATGACGGAAGATGTTCAGGCCACGTACAAGGAATGGAGTGAACGTGGGGTTCGGTTCTTATTTGCGCCGGAGACGCCGGGGTGGGGCGGGACCTATACACGGTTCGAAGATCCGGACGGGAATGCGTTTGGCCTGGAGGGGTTCGATGAGGTGAGGCAAAGCCTGGAGTTGCGGCGGCAGGCGCACGCCGAGAAACTCGAATCCGAACGCCGCACCGCCCAGGAACTGGAAATAGCGCGGCAGGTGCAGGCGCGGTTGTTTCCGCAAATTCAGCCGGAGTTGAAAACGGTCGAGTACGCGGGTATCTGCCTGCAGGCGCGCCAGGTGGGAGGGGATTATTTCGATTTCCTCAATCTCGGGCCGCAGCGGCTAGGGTTGATCATCGGCGATGTTTCCGGCAAGGGAATCGCCGCAGCTCTGCTGATGGCGAATTTGCAGGCCAGCCTGCGGAGCCAGTCGGCGCTGGCCTTCGATCAGCCCGAGGCGTTGCTCCGGTCTGTGAACCGCCTGTTCTATGACAACACCGGCGAAAGTGCCTATGCCTCGCTTTTCTTTGCCGACTACGACGAGGCGGCGCGGCGACTGCGCTACGTCAATTGCGGCCATTTGTCAGGGCTCTTGATAAGAAGCGACGGCAAGGTGGACCGGCTCGAGTCCACCAGCACGTTGCTCGGACTGTTCAGAGAGTGGAATTGCTCGATGCGGGAGCAGGAGCTTTCTCCCGGGGACGTGCTTGCGCTTTACACTGATGGCATCACCGAAGCCTGTAACGAGCGAGGAGAGGAATTTGGCGAGCGGTGCCTGGTTGAATCGCTTCAGAAACATCGGGACCTGCCGTGCCAGGCTTTGTTGAGCGCAATCGTAGATGGGGTTCGGCGATTCAGTTTTCAGGAACAACACGACGACATTACGGCGATCGTGGCGAAGTTCAAGGCCACTAGCTGACGTGTCGTCGGGGGTTGTTGGTGTACCGTAATTAAGAAGCAACGAGAGTTAGTTTAACTATGAGATCAGTGTGCGCGGCTATTTCGCGTCCACCCAGTTTTCTGATCCCGTCACCTTAACTGACACATCAGAAAGCCAGATGTGCAGGGGCTTGCCATCGGCGAAGCCGCGATGCTCGGTTGAGAACAGAATTGGACCTGCTTTTTTGTAGCCGGCCCACGTTGCGAAGACGCGGCTCGGCGGCTTGGCCCCGCCGCGGTGGTAATCAAAGTACACGACGCGGTTGTCTTTACCGACGTAAAGATCCCAGATGTCGCCGGGCGTGTAACCGCCGTCTGCGGAATACTTCACGGGGAGCAGCTCGGCCGTGCCGGGGCCCTGTGGTAGGTTAAACTTGCCTTGATCGATTACGCTGGCGCTTTTGTCCCAATACGCGTGAAAAGGGAACAGAGCCCAATAATTGTCGTTGACGAAACTCGGATCAACCTGGTTTTTCACAGCGTCGGATTGATTGCTAAGGTCGGTGTGTACATAGGAAACGTTAACCGGCTTACCGTTTTTATCCGTCCCTTCGTAGCTGACTTTGCCGGTCTTGGGTTCCCACTCCCACTTGTGAGCAATTTTGAAGAGTCCTGTGATTTCCCCGTTCCAGGTGTAGCGGATACCCTCAACTTTGTCCCACGAATCGATGCCGTAGGTCTTGGCGACTTGATCGAGAATTGGCGGGCGCTGTGGCGCCTGCGCCCAGGAGGCTGGAGTAAAGACCAGCGCTCCGCAAAGCAGAAGACCCATCATGGTTAAAGTTAAACGGCGGATATTTTTCATGGGTTCGCTCCTCGATTAAATTGAACTCCCACATCGGGTGCGTGCATTTTACAGGCTTGAGAGCACCTAGAGATAGCTTCGTACGGCAAAAGCTTTCGGATACACGAGTCGCAGGTCGGTACAGTTCCCTTCACCTAGTCCGTTGAGCATGTGGTACCGCCGGTTGTTTGAATCGGCGAAACCCGATAATTGCAGCGGTCATCGCGACGCATCCGTATTCCAGCAGCATAATCCAGCCAGGAACCAACCACGGACGACCAAGCGTACGCAAATGCCAAACGTAGTAAGTTGGGATAATGCTGACTGTCCAGATCATGAGCGGCAGCGTCGAGGCCGACCGCAGAAACGGCAGCAGCCAAAGAAGGTACCAGGGATATACGACCGGTGCACAAAGGAGAGATGCTGCCATGGGCCATGCAAATGCGTCGGAGGACCATTCCGGGGCTGTGCTTCTCAGCCAGCTTGCGGTAAGAAAACCGACGAGCACTGCCAGCCCAACTGCAAGCTGCGGAGCCGCCACTCGCTCGAGCGTTGCAAACACCGGATCATTAAAGCGGAAACTCTGCACGTAAGTGCCGAGCGAGCCAATTGGAATCCGCCCGTGGTCGAGAAATGGTACGTATAGGAGTCCGACCACGACTGACGCCAGTGCGACGTTGCGCACACGAACGCGCTTCCAATAGAGAGGCAGCAGTACAACCGGGAGCAATTTCACGGCAACTGCCAGCCCAAATGCCAGGGCTGCGACCGCACGCCAGCGGCGTTCTAGCGCGGCGAAAGACACCAACAGCAGCAGCACGCCGACAATATCGATGTGACCGCTTCGCGCCACTTCCGTCGCCAGCAGTGGATTCCAGGCATAAGCCAGAACCCAGTGTGCTTCTTGCCCACTACTTCGCAGGACATCCATCAAAACAAGAACAATTGCAAAATCGCAAAGTACAAATGCCACCTTCAGTGCAAAGACAGACTCATGTATCGCGGTTACGGCGCGGAAGAAAAGCTGAGCGCCCGGTGGATAGGGGCTTGGTAAATCCGGATTATTTAACGTGCGGGTCGCAGGTGTGTGCAACCCGGCGAGCGCGGGGTCGTTGGGAACGACAATATAAGGGTTATAGCCGAGTCGCTGCACGCGGCCATCCCAAAGATATCGATGAATGTCGTCATCTAAGCCTGGCGGCGTCAGTAGAAACGGAAGATGCCACAGAGCTGCCAACACGAGCCCGATCACGATAACGCGGTGCGGGAATTCCGGCGGGGAGAAAAACTCACGAATGGCGAGGAGGTACGCGATGCCAGCAACGGCCAGCGGAATGATGAAGGACGGATCACCCATCCGGCTGAAATTGCGTGAGCAGATCGTCAGCGTCACAAGCAAGATGGCGCCGAGGACGTACAGTCTGTGGGATGGCGTGAGCTTCACAGGTGTCCCGTGCCCGTCCGCAACGGTGGCACCGCCTGTCCCCACTGTTTCAGCCAGCCCGCCGTTCGTGGCGCCCTCGCCGGAGCGAGCCGCAGTTCCGCGGCAAGCCGAGTCAAGTCGTCCTCCACATCGATGTCGTAGAAGGGATCCGTGAAGCCTGTTGAAAGATTGAGGCCCCGAGCACGCGCCAGTAACGCCTCCAGCGCATTTCTCGTTCCCATCCCATCGCCTTCGAAAAGCGCTGGATGAGAAGCCTTTGCCCCTACGAGATAGTAGCCTCCGTCGTGCGTTGGTCCAACAACCACGTCGTGCCGGTTGAGCGTTTCGAACGCGCTTTCAAGAACCGAAGCCGGCAGGTGCGGGCTGTCGCTGTTGAAGGCAACGACGCGTTGCCGGCCAGGCGCTGCGAAGTGTGCAAACACCGAAGTGAGACCTGCGGCAAGACCTTCACCTTTCTGGGCAACTACGCTCGCTTCGTTGCTTGCCAATTGCTCCAGTTCGTTGACGTCCGAGGCCGGGCACATGATGGCAACTTCCACATCGCACAACGAGCGCGCTACCGCTATTGTGTCGTCCAAAAGGCAGCGATAGAGCTCGATGACGGCTGCAACTGGAATGCTCTGAGCTAAACGGGTCTTGACCATGCCCGGCCTGGGTGCTTTCGCCATTATTACCAGCACACGGTCACTACCTGACGAACGCACTACCGTCTCGCTTGAAGATTTCATAGATTGTTGGGGCAATAATATACGACTGATTAGATGGCGGGTGGCCACTCAAGCCCGGGTCCTGGCTTGAGCGGGGATGTTAGAGGTGATCCAAACCAGTAACCGGCAGCGAGGGAGGGACGAGATTGAGTCGAAATGGACGGCACGCAAACGCGAACGAGCGGCGGGAAGACTTTGTCCAGGCGTCGAACTGCCCCACTCAAGCCAAAACCGAGCTTGAGTGGGCCACTCGTCCAAAGCCAGGCTTGAATCGGCCACCCGTCGGCAGTGCCTCAGCTAAACAATATCCTGCTGATGTCCTCAAACGATGCGCGTTCTCTCGCAGCCTCAGCCCTCATCACCGTGCACAACTCCGCAAATGCTTGCCGTCCTTCGGGTGTAAGTGTCTGAGTTCCCAGACTGATGAACTTGGACAATTCGCGTACGACAGCCGCGCTGCCATAGATTCCGATTCGCGACCTTGTGTCGGTCACGATTACGCTGCCTTCACGTTCCTCGAGAAGACTTTGCGCATCCCTCTTTTCGTTTTGCGCCCTAGTCACTTTTGCAAATCCACGCAAGAAATCCAGTAGGCAGCGGAGCGTAACTCCTGAAGATGTTTGAACCGCTCCGTACGCCGCGTGAGGAATGCGCCGAATATTGCGCCCAATCCCGCTGCCACGAAGGTCACGGCAGTTTGAAGGAGAAGCTGTTGCAGTGTCATAGCTCCTTAGCCTCGCCATTGCTCCAAAAGAAACAATACTCCTAGAAATGCAAGCACGGGACGGGTGGCCCATTCAAGCCCGGTTTTGGCTTGAGTGGGGCAGTTCTATAGCTGGACAAAAGTCCTCCCGCGGTTCGCTCGCGTTTTCGCGCTGTCCATTCCGACTCGATTTCGACACGTCCCTCAAAACCGGTTGCATAGCGGCGAAAACTGCTCCACTCCCAACGCTCCGGACGTTCGCACAACCCAGCCTTCACCGGATTGCGATGAATGTAGCGCAGCTTCTCCACAAACTGCGGGTAATCGCAAATGTTGAAATCGTAGTACCGCTTTTGCCAGAAGTGTTCCGCACGGTTAAGCAAACGCCGCGATACTCCCTGCTTCAACGACTTCAGTGCATCGGCCAGCGTATCTTTTTTCGGTTCGCTGAGCAGCAGGTGAACATGCTCGGGCATGACCACGTACCCGTAAACCTGGAGTCTGAAACTGCGACGCACTCGCTCTAAAGCTGATTCGAAGATTCGTCGGCTTGCGTCCGTGATAAATTGCCGACGACGATGGTAGCAGCAGAAAGTGACAAAATGACTTTGCCCACTGCGGTGAAAACGCGTTAGTCCCCATGGCATGAGGACAATCCAGTCTGTCAGTCAGAGCAAGTCTGTAACGTGTGAACATCCCCACTCAAGCCAGAACCGGGCTTGAGTGGGCCACTCGACCCGACTACGCTGGCCGCGGTCTCCCGGCCCTTCGACGCCGGAAATAATAGCGCACTATCAGGCTGAGGATGAACCACGCCGCTCCGACCGTGCCCTTCAGCGTGCCGCTGATCTTCGATTTCCCGATGCGCGGATAATAGCTCACCGGCACTTCAACGATGCGGAATCCCCCGAGCGTTCCTTTTAGAATTATTTCAACCGCCCAGCCGTACGTGTTCTCCTGGAGCTCAAGCCGGCGAAGGACATCTGCTCGCCCGGCGCGGAAGGGTCCGAGGTCGCTTATCTTTAGCCCGTAAAGAAGGGTAATCAGAGTGGCCGCCAGGCGGTTACCAAACGCCGCGTGCCAAGGCAGCGCCCCAGGAATGCTCTGCTTCCCCAGGCGCGAACCCAGCGTAATATCGGCACGACCGTCAATGATTGGAGTCAAAAGAAGCGGCAACTCAGCTGGTCGATCGCTGTAATCGCCGTCGAGGAACACAACAACGTCAGGGCTAGTTGCACCAGCCAGTCCGGTTAAACAGGCGCGACCGTATCCGCGACGAGGTTCGTGGAGGACGTGGGCTCCCATCTTTGAGGCGATCTCAGGAGTCCCGTCGGTTGAATTGCTATCTACAACCAAGACCTCAGTGACAATGTTGGCCGGGAGATCAGCTAAGACGCGGCCGATGGACTGCGCTTCGTTGTGCGTAGGAATAACGACCGACACTCGCAGTTGATCCTGATTCAAGTGATCGTGATTCAAGTGACCCTGGCTCAAATCACCACCATGGGGAGGACGGCCAACGCCTCGCTAGCAGGGCGTCGACACCCCAGGCTCGACCTGCTCGCCCCACCGCGACACCAAGGGATGCGAGCACCGGAACCAGCAGTTCCCAAATCCACGCCGTGCCCCACTCAGAGATCCAAAGGCTACCAAGATACAGGAACGCCACGAATGCGGCCGGCCGGGTAAGCAGACCGATGACGAGCAGGATCCCGAGAGAGATCTCGGTCAAGGCCTGCATAGGAGCCGCCATCGCGGCGTGACTCGCCGCCAAACCCATAACTGCTTTCCATACGGCCGGCGAGTGACTCGTCTTTATGTAGCCGTTGATCAGGCCTGCGTAGCCCGCTGGAGTGTAGAGACCCTTTCCCAGGTTTTCGAAGAAGACCCACACCAACATTGCGCCAATCGTGACACGAACTATTGCCAGCCCATTTGCCGCGGGCAGTTGGTTGGCCACATTTTGCGTTGGGCTTGCGTTCGTCATCGTCGTAATCTCCTGCCCGGCGAAGTGGTGCCGGTTTGCGAAGGCCCAGATCATTCGTGGGCCAGAACCGCTTGGCTTTGTCTACCCCAACAGAGAAGAGACATCTTAAGCCGTCCTTAGCGGACTTGCCAGTGGATGTATAAAGAACACTTAAGTTGCAAAGCATACAGAATGTGGGTATTGGCGCAGTTTGACAAGGAAGCGAGCCCGGCGTGCGATATTGCGTCGCGAAGGACGCGACGCTTCGCACGGCTCGCCCAGATCCTTCGCGGCGCAAAGAGCGCTTGCTCCAGGATGACAATCAAACTGCACCACCCACCTGAATCTGGATCACCTTGCCGAGCAGACAGGGCAACACGCTGCACCAATCACGGGGTTGCGGACGATTCGTTCAGGATGCAAAATTGAATGTTGATGTGCTGTTTGAAAACGCTCTTTAGCATAAGGAGCACAAATCGAAATTTTCGTACGTGCGAGGCGCAATTCAGAGCGATGGAGGTTCGGGGGTGCGGGGAATCGGATCAAGAACAATGGTGAATTATGAGCAGACTGTCTAATAGAGTGGCAAAGTTACGGGCGCCTCCAAAGGCATAGGCGCTGGGATTGCAACGGCCTTGGGAGCTGCGGGCGCGCGCGTGGCCGTGAACTATTCCTCCGACCGGCAAGGCGCCGAACGCGTCGCTCAGGCGATCACCAAAAACGGGGGCGAGGCGATCGCGGTCGGGGCCGACGTGTCCAAGGCCGCAGAGGTCGCGCGGTTATGCAAAGAAGTGGATTCTGCGTTCGGAAGACTGGACGTCCTGGTCAACAACGCCGGGGTATTCCGCTTCGGCGCCATCGCGGAGATTACCGAAGAGAGCTTTCACCTCCACTACAACATCAACGTTCTCGGGACGATTCTCACCGTGCAGGAGGCGATCAAGCGATTCGGCGCCAACGGCGGGAGCATAATCAACCTCAGCTCTATCGTGGGCTCGCATCCGGTGGCGGGGGCTCTGCTGTACGCGTCCACGAAAGGCGCCATCGAAACACTGACCAAGGGATTGGCGGTCGAACTGGCGCCGCGCAAGATCCGGGTCAACGCCATCGCTCCGGGTCATACAGAAACCGAAGACAACGTAACTGCGGGGACTTTTGCGGGTGGGGCCGGCGAGGTTCTAGCTGGGAAGACGCCGCTCGGCCGGCTCGGTCGCGTTAGTGATATCGCCCCGCTAGCGGTGTTCCTAGCGTCAGACGAATCAGCCTGGATCACGGGAGAAGTCATTCGTGCCGCAGGCGGCCTCGTTGTTGCCACCTGAGTGCGATGTGCTGACCTCGAAGCTAATTCAGGAGGACAACTTTTCCAACCTGTAATCATATGCACGACCGGTCGTACCGCAGCGGAGGTCACGATGCACAAGAACGCTTCGCCGAAGGCAGATAAGAGTCCGCAGACGTCACCTGAAGCTCCGTTCACAACGTTCATTCAATTGGACGGGAAGTCCCCCGTTCCATCGCAGTTTCGTACTCCGGGAACTTTTACGATCACCCGGCTCCAGTCGTCGGCTGGGCTTCCTGATCGAATCACAAAGCTATCGCCCGTCCCAGCTCTGCTAGTGTCGATCTCCCTGAAGTCTCTGCCATCATCGAGCTATCAGGTGTGGACAGCAGACAAGCTCATTGCCACATCCATCGTTCACCTGTTTCGCTCCAATATCATCGATTTCGATTCAGAGCCAAGGTGCTGGGCAGGTAGTGCCTTCGATTACGTTCACTATTCTGTCCCTCGCAAGGGACTCGATGACATTGCCGAGGATCTCGGTTTTGGCCGGGCAAGTGACTATCGCCTGGCAGTGCTCGAAGACGATCTAGTTGTGGCCCAGATCACCAAAAGCATCCTTCCGTTCCTTGGGCGGAAGGACCGTCTTTCTGTGCTGGCTCTCGATCAATTCAGCCTCGTCCTCGGAGCACATCTTCTCCAGCAGTACGGTGTACTCCAGAAAACAGGCCGGCGTTCGAAGGGAGGTCTGGCACCGTGGCAGAAGCGACGAGCGTCGGAACTTCTTCATGAGAACATGCACGGCCGGATCCGGCTTTCTCACATTGCACGTGAATGCGGACTTTCCGTCAGCCACTTTGCCCGCTCATTCAAAACCTCTTTCGGCGCCTCCACTCACCAGTGGCTGATTCAACATCGCATTGACCACGCCAAACAACTGATGAGCCAGACCAGCATGTCGCTGATCGAGATCGCGATTCAGTCGGGATTTAATGACCAGGCAGCGTTCACGCGCACATTCCATCAATTCGTCGGGGTCAGCCCCGGAAAATGGCGACGGCATTACAGGACAAGACATTTGCGAGCGTAGGTCCCATTTCCTCATGCTTCGGGAGAGTCGCGAATGAAAATCAGACGGATACACAGAAACCGTCCACTCTTCTAGTCATCTCACTAGCACAGAAGGAAAATCCCGACAATGGAGGAAATATCATGATTGTCGTCACCACACCAACAGGCACTATCGGCCACCAAGTCCTCGATAATATCCTCAACAGCGGCGAGCCTATCCGGGTGATCGCGCGCGACCCTTCGCGCCTCCCCTCGCAAACGCGCAAGCGCGTCGAAGTCTTACAGGGTTCGCACGGTGACATCAATGTCGTCAATAAGGCGTTCAAGGGCGCTGACTCCGTGTTCTGGCTGGTTCCCCCAGACTTTCGAGCGGACAGCGTCATGGCCGCCTATCTCGACTTCACCCGGCCAGCCTGCGACGCTCTGCGGAGCCAACGGGTCAAGCGGGTGGTGGGAGTTTCGGCCCTGGGCCGCGAGTGGCCTAAGAACGCCGGACTCGTCTCGGCATCGCTGGCGATGGACGACCTGATCGCGAGCACGGGCGTAAGCTACCGGGCTCTGACGATGCCCTCGTTCATGGACAACGTCCTCAGGCAGGTCGAGGCGATCAAGAACCAGGGCATGTTCTTCTCGCCGATCTCCGGGGACCGCGAGGTTCCGACCTGCGCCACTCGCGACATCGCCGCTGTCGCAGCCAAGTTGCTGCTCGATCCCTCCTGGAGCGGACAGGGCAGCGTCCCGATCCTTGGCCCCGAGGACCTGTCTTTCAACGACATGGCGAAAATCATGTCCCAGGTGTTGGGAAAACCAGTGCGCTTCCAGCAAATCCCCTTGGAGGCCTTTAAAGCCAGGCTGACCGCATCCGGGATGTCCGAGGCAATGGCGCAAGGCACGCTCGACATGATGGTGGCCAAGAACGAAGGCCTCGACAACGCCGAGGCGCGCACCCCGCAGGCCACCACGCCGACCAGCTTCCGAAAGTGGTGCGAGGAAGTATTGAAGCCCGCGGTGCTTCAGCTGGTCGAGAGGTAACTGTCAGTCGCCATGTCGTCAGTAGATTCATCACTGGTGAAATCGGAAAGAGCGAGGATTACGAGCGAATATTCATAGCCAACAATAATCGGTGATTAGCGTCGGGGTGAACCTGGGGGCACCGGGCGTAAGGCCCCCAATTCCTAATGTTTCGAGACGGCCCCGCCACCCACCCGCTTGGGATGAAACGACTCAACCATCGCCTGGATATCACGGTTCTCGAGAACCAGGGTTCTGCGCTCTCCTGCTCCTCGGACAACGACATCGATCATGGCCTCGGCCAGTTCGTCGGCCCGAATCACCTGGTTGGGGAACAGCACCCGAAACGCGGGGTAGATCGCGCGCATAAGCCGATAGCTGAAATTCGGTTCCTTACGCGGTTCCACGGGATAGATGTACGCGGGCCGGAAGAGGTAAACGCGGGGAAAACCCGCGGCTAGTAGCGCTTTCTCGGCCTCACCCTTGTAGCGCGCGTAGGGAATGCGACTTCGCCCCGCCGGGTCCGCGCCACTCCCGCTTAAGAATGAGAATGCGGCGTTGGGGCTGCTGAGGCGGAGAACTCGCGCGAACTCAATCGTGTAGTCCACGGTTATCGTGCGGAGCTTCCCATCCGATACAGCTCCGGTATACGTGCCCAGGCAAAACACCGCTGCATCCTGACCCGAGAGTGTCTCCGCGAGTGCGGAGCAGTCCGCGAAGTCCCCATGCACAGCCTCTTTCAGCTTGGGGTGCGAGATGCCCAGTTTCCTGCGTCCAATAGCAGTCACGCTCGCGACGGCCGGGTTCTGGAGCGCATAGCGAAGGGCGTATCCACCGACCATTCCAGTGGCGCCCACGATGACGAGACGCTTTTGGCCCGCGGGAACGGCCATCGACGCGCCCGAAGCCACCTGGTTGGCGGTTGTCATGACAGAATACGTTCCTCGATCCAGTCGACGTAGAGCAGGCGCTCGGCAAAAAGCCAAGCGCCGTCTACCCTCATGAATGTGTCGTAATAGCGGAGCGCCGCGATCATGAGGCTCCTCTTCCCACCGTCGACAGTGACGTGATGGGGCATGCAATAAGTTTCCCCTGTGCCTCGGTCGTTGGTCAGCGTGAGGATCGTGGTCTGTCCAAGGAAGTGCATGGTTGCCGCGTACTTGTTCAGATCTGCAAAAACTGGAGCGAGCGCCTCGCGCGAGTGCAGCTCCTGCGAAGGCTTCGGATCCTTGGCGTTCATGTACACCACGAAGTGGGTGTCTGCGGTAAAGAGAGCCATCTGACCTCTTGCATCGCGACGATCGGCGCAGTGTGCGTAGGCTTCGACGAGTTCCTGGATCGCGAGGCGGTCCGCGGCCTCATTGGGGGAGATGGCGACATGCTTGCTCATGAGTGGTCTCCTTGTTCGGTCAGTTCACGTTCGCAAGAGTGTTCAGGAGATGCGGAAATACGAAACCACTAGTTTCGTTTGTACACTCGCAATAGCTACTTGTCAAACTAAAACGAAACACGTATTTTCGTATTTCGAGATTAATCATTTCGAGATTAACCATGGAAGAAGCCAAGAAAGAGTTACGGCCTGCCGGGCGGCCAAGAAGCGAGCAGGCCAGGCGCGACATATTGGAAGCGGCTTACAAATTGCTGGAAACCAAAGGTTTTCACGCCGTTGGTGCGCACGAGATCGCAAGCGTTGCCGGCGTAAGCAGCGCCACCTTATATAGGTGGTGGGGCTCGAAGGAAGAGATTTTGTTGGATGCGTGCTTTGAACACATGAAGCCAGTGCTCGCTGTTTCAGGCAGTGGCCCGGCCTTAATGAGCCTGCGGCGCTATGTGCTGTATGTGGCTGAGTTCCTTGCCTCCGACGATGGCGCAGTCATGGCACGTCTCGTCGCCGGCATTCACGATGACACGAAACTTCAACGACTGTTTTTGGAGCGCTATGTGATGCCAAGGCGTCAGATGCAACGCCGCTTTATCCGGGAAGCCATTGCGTCGGGCGAATTGAAGCGGGGAACGGACCCGGAACTGCTGATCGACGCTCTGAATGGGCCGCTGTTCTTTCGCTGGCTGCAGGCGCACGCTCCTTTGAAGAGGAGCTTTGCCGAACGCATCTTCGATAGAGTAATTCTGGGCTTCCGGCGATAAATTCCAACCGGATGGTAAGTGCGACTCATTTCTAGGTAATAAACAACAAAACCAGCAAAATTCTGCAAGAGAGTAGCCAGCCTTGAGCCTAGGGTGAGTAACATCATGGCTGCAAATTCCCCGCAAACTACAGAACGTCTGACCCGCAACAACGCCCTGCTACTCCTGGTAGATCACCAGGTCGGTTTGTACACTGGCGTTCGTGACATCGATGTCCTTCAACTCAAGCACAACATCGTTGGTCTGACACGAGCAATGCTCGCACTGAAAGTGCCGGTTGTCGTGACCACGACATCTGAGAAAATGTGGGGACCGCTTATCCCCGAACTCGCCGACGTTGTGCACGGGGTGCAGAGAATCGAACGTACTACGGTCAACGCGTGGGACGAAAAGCGCGTCGTCGATGCAGTTAAAGCTACAGGACGCAACAACCTTATCGTCAGCGGCATTTCCACCGATGTGTGTCTCGCGTTCCCGGCCATGGCTGCTCTGGCCGATGGCTTCCAGAGTTATGCAGTAATCGACGCGTCCGGTGGCTTCAGTCAGACTCAGGTTGACATGGGAATCGTGCGCATGCAGCAAGCTGGTGTCGTTCCTGTGTGTTATTCCAATGTCGCTATCGAGATTTTGGCGGATAATGCGGCGCCGGAGGCCGAGGCGGTCTATGGCGCGCTCGGCATACCGTTCAGCACGTTGGTCTTTGGTCTGAAGCAATATTATTCCCAAGGTCGTGTGAACCAGGTCGCGTGAAGAGGAGAAGTCGCGGGTCGGCGCATAGATGCTGATGTGCGGAAAAAGGTAAGATGTGCGAGAGAGGAAAAAAACAAAGGAGAAAACAATGACAGCGAAACCTACGCAAACCAAACCTAGCATCGTATTCTGTCACGGGCTCTGGGCGGACGGCTCGTGCTTTAGCAAGCTGATCGTTCCCCTTCAGGCGGAGGGGCATGAGTGTATTGCAGCGCAGTACGGCCTCAACACAACCGCAGAGGACGTCGCCTTGGTGAAGGCAACGATCGGCCGGGTCAGCGGCCCTGTCATCCTCGTCGGCCACTCCTACGGCGGAAGCGTCATCACAGGCGCCGGAACCGACGATCGCGTTGCCGGGCTGGTTTACATCTGCGCGCTCGCTCCGGACGCCGATGAGACGTCTCAGACACAGCAGTCTAACTTCCCGAAGACGGACGTCTTCTCCCACATCGACGTCGTGGATGGACGTATCTGGCTGCGTCCCGAGGGCACGAAGTATTTCTGCGGAGATCTTTCGGAGCAGGAGCAGAAGCTCGTTTGGGCGACTCAGGGAGTCCCCAAACCCGACTTGTTCAACGCGAAAGCCGGGGGAACCGCTTGGAAGTCGAAGCCAAGCTGGTACATCGTCGGCAAAAAAGACCACACCGTCCACCCCGACTTGGAACGGTTCTTTGCGAAGCGCATGGGCGCAACCACCTATGAGCTCGACAGCAGCCACGTACCGATGCTCTCACAACCGGAACGCGTCCTCGAGGTGATTCGTGCCGCTGCAAAAGCGGTTCAAGAAACCAAGGCAGCAGCGTAAAGCAAATCGGACACATGCCCACTCAAGTCAAAACCTGGCTTGAGTGGGCCACCCTTCCAACTATGACTACTAAGCGGTGCTCCTGGGCCAGCGCAGATAGTCCGCTGCTGGTCGAATATCACGATCGCGAATGGGGTGTCCCCGTTCATAATGACCGCAAGCATTTCGAGGTTCTCGTGCTCTCAGGCGCACAGGCCGGATTGAGCTGGTCGGTCGTGCTGAAAAAGCGGGAAGGTTATCGCCACGCGTTTGACAAATTCGATCCGGAGAAAGTCGCGCGCTACTCCGAGAGACAGATCCGGAAGCTTATATCTGATCCGGAGATCATTCGTAACCGGATGAAGATCGAAGCCGCAGTGCGTAACGCACGCGCATTGCTCAAAATCCAAGAGGAGTTCCGGAGTTTCGATTCCTATTGCTGGCGTTTTGTGGAGGGACGGCCCAAGCTTAACCGATGGAAGACGATCCGGCAGATTCCTGCGACTTCACCCGAATCCGACGCATTCAGCAAGGACCTCAAGCACCGGGGGTTCAGCTTCGTCGGCCCGACGGTCGTTTACGCGTACATGCAGGCGGTTGGAATGGTAAACGATCACCTCGTCGATTGTTTTCGTTATCGGGAGATCCGGCAGGGTTAGAAGAGTGGATCTTCCACGTAACGAAACGTTTGATCTTGCTGGCGTCACCAGTACAGCGGGTGCCCCGTCCCCAGAAGAGGCTTCCACTTGCGGAGGGTGCAGATTACGCTTAGCGCCGCTAAAATAGGTGCGAGAGTTGGAGCTGTACATGAGAAGGGCCCCTACCCCAGAAAGGAAAAGTCGCATGAAGACCACCGAGACGTCTCCATCCGCCCATGTTGTTAAGAAGTCGCAGCCGGAAGAATTTGATCTGGTGATTCTCGGCGGCGGCACCGGCTCGACCGTCGCTGCGTGGACGTTCGCTGGCGAAGGCAAGCGCGTCGCAGTCGTCGATCGCAAGTATATTGGCGGCTCTTGCCCTAATATTGCGTGCCTTCCGAGCAAGAACATTATCCATAGTGCGAAAGTTGCGGACTACTTTCGCCGAAGCAAAGAGTTTGGCATTGCTCACGATGGCTTCACGATTGAGATGCCGGGCGTCCGAGAGCGCAAGCGCAAGATGGTCGTCGGTCTGAACGAGATGTATATGGAGAATTACCGGAAGACGGGCGCCGAGTTCATTTTGGGCACCGGGCGGTTCGTTGCTCCGAGAACTGTGGAGGCCGCCCTCCCCGACGGGAGCATTCGTGAACTCCGCGGTACTAATGTGATCGTCAGCACCGGCACACGGGCCACATTGGAACCAATTCCTGGTCTTGCTGAAACACAACCGCTCACGCACATCGAGGCGCTCGAACTCGATGAAGTCCCCGAACATCTACTCGTTATCGGAGGTGGCTACGTAGGAGTAGAGCTTTCCCAGGCCATGCGGCGATTCGGCAGCAAAGTGACTGTGATTGATCGCAATGCACTATTGATGTCCAAAGAAGACGAAGACGTCTGTGTGGCTCTTAACCGCCTGCTTGAAGACGAGGGCATCGACGTTCATCTGAATACACGAATCAAACGCGTGTCCGGAAAGTCGGGAGACTCGGTGACCATTGTGTTCGAACAGAATGGAACGGATAAGACGCTGACAGGTACTCACCTGCTTGTCGCGACCGGGCGCACTCCAAACACTGAAGGACTTGGATTGGAGTTAGCCGGCGTTGAGCTCACCGACCGGGGATACATCAAGGTCAACGAGCGGCTGCAGACCACCGCGCCCGGCATCTGGGCGGTCGGCGAGGTCGCAGGTAGCCCCCAGTTCACGCACATCAGCATCGACGATTTCCGCGTAGTCCATGCCAATTTGACCGGCGGCAACCGTGTAACCACGGGCAGGCAAGTCCCATATTGTCTGTTTACCGACCCCGAACTTGCTCGTATCGGTCTGAGTGAAACAGAAGCGGAGGCTCAAGGGATAGCGTATCGCTTGTTTAAGGTCCCAATGGAAACCAACTTGCGTGCACACACCCTTTCGGAGACCCGCGGGTTCGTGAAGGCCCTGGTCGAGGCTGATAGCGATCGCATCCTCGGGTTCACGGCCTTCGGTGTCGGTGCGGGGGAGACTCTGGCCGCCGTCCAGATTGCGATGATCGCAGGGCTGCCCTACACCGCGCTGCGCGATGCGGTCCTGACTCACCCAACACTGGTGGAAGGTCTCATACTTCTGTTCTCGTCCGCGGCGTCAGCGCACAACGTTGTCGAGACGAGACGAGCCCAGATCTCCGCCGCTTGAGGTGAATTGCAACAACGAGAAAAATAGGAACTAGTGATCCGGTCGTTGGGCAACATGTTTCGCCACTTGCGCCGCATTATTAGCATCAAAAGGCGGCTTGTATTCATTGGTCTGGCCACTTTCCCGGTGTCGGCTACACCCAAGCAATCGCCAACCTATGCCTTACCTCGCACGCCCCTTACGCTGCGAGTCGGATGAGTTCCAACCTAAAAGGCAGCACTAAACAATTCGGAGGGTTGCAGGCCCCCGCAACCACGCCGTCCTCCGCAATGGATTCTGTCCCGAGCTCTCACGCATCGGCTCCGAGGCAGATTTAACCGCTGTCAACAATTCGACAAGTGTCAAGATTTCCTTCGACACGTCTCGACACTATTCCCCGCCGGATCTTCTCTTCTTCATTAAAGTCAGCAATTTACCGACGCTCCCTAATCACCTCGCTTTGGCCGGTCGGTTGCTTGGACTAATCCGTAGCCAGGAGATTCGTGTGAGAGATTTCCGTTATTTATAGGAGAACGCGCATGAGGTGGCGTGTCTTTGTCTTTGCACTTGTGATCTGCCTTGCCGGATCAAGGACTTCGAAGGCTCAGGAGCAATTGACTGCTTTGCCCGACGCGCCTAAGCCGCAGCCTGGAATTATTGTCGGCACGGTAACCGATGTGAACAACGACAGCGTTCCTGGCGCCACCGTCGCTCTCGCAGGCTCTGCCCTCAAAGATCCCCGCACGGTGGTGTCGAACGACAACGGGTCCTTTCAATTCAATGACGTCGAGCCCGGAACCTACCAGGTCATCGTCAGCGCCCAGGGCTTTGCTAACTGGACCTCGCCCGCCATCATGCTCAAGCCCGGCCAGTACGCAATCTTGCCGGTCAGCAAGCTCCGTATCGCCGAGGCGCTCACCACAATAACCGTGGCTTCTCCGGCTGCTTCCTCCGAGGAGATCGCTGCCGAGCAGGTCAAGGTCGAGGAGCAGCAGCGCATTTTCGGCTTCATCCCCAATTTCTACGTGACCTATGATCGCAACGTCGTGCCGCTCACGCCGAAGCTGAAGTTCAAGCTGGCCACCAAGGCCCTCTTCGATCCCGTTACCGTCATTGGGGTGGCTGGATTTGCCGCCATCAACCAGGCAGCGGACAATCCCAACTACGGGCAGGGTGCGAAGGGTTACGCTGAGCGCTTTGGCGCTGGCTATGCCGATGGTGCTATCGACATCATGGTCGGCGGCGCCATTCTGCCATCTCTTCTCCACCAGGACCCGCGGTACTTCTATCAGGGCACGGGCACAACGAAGTCTCGCGTTCTGCACGCAGTCTCCAGTCCGTTCATCACTAGGGGAGACAACGGACAGAGGCAGCCGAACTATTCGACCCTGGGTGGTGATCTGACCACGGCTGCCCTCGCGAATGCCTACTACCCGGCGTCGAATCGCGGCGTGGGCCTGTTCTTGGGGAATTTCTTTATCGCCACCGGCCAGCGCGCGCTCGCCAACGTGGCACAGGAATTCATCCTGCGGAGGATCACCAAAACCAAAAATCAACAGTAGCGGTACAAGCGATAGAGAGGGTCGAGTACCGGATGCATTGTCGAACTTGTAGAGTTGTCGCGCCAATTCGATGCTCGGTCATTCAGCCGGGTCCGCTTGGTTGACCACTGCCCGAGTTGCGATCAGCGTGTCGCATCCCTGCTGATAGCCAGCGGCGAACGAGATGCGGTCTTGGTTTGTAGCCCATCGTCCAGTCGCAACGTGGGACTCGCTGCCGCGTTCTGCGGCAAGTTTTCCGAGATAGAGTCCATCGCGGAACGCCGCATTCGTAGCCTGGGCAGCATTTGCGTTTGGGTCAAGAGATGCTGCTTGATGGTTGGTACTTTGCAGAATTGCTGACCAACTCACACTGAGCGCTAGTGCGATTACAAATAGGGAGAGTTTCTTCCCGTCGTTTCCCGTCCTTTTTTTGAGTAAGTAGCGTTCTTCGATTAGACGACACGAGGGAGCTTGGTGAGGTAAAAGGCCTGTAAGGTCGCGGTAAGGTTTTTCCATCCACAGAAACCATCTCGATCTTCCCATACCAATCTTTACGGAGGGCTCACTAAGTCTTTACATCAAGCGCGACGACGCGAGCATCTATGGCTGTATAAGGAGCAAAAATGAAAACATTATTGATTTTTCTTATCGCATCATCGGTGGTTATCACCCCGCTTGTCGCTGTAGCCCAGCCAAACCGAGGGCCCGGGGAAAATACTGAAATTCAACCGCCGCCGGTACAAAAAATCGTTGCCGGCGCCACCAGCGAGACCGATGACGAAGTTTCCAGCCTGCTGGCGACCAAGCCAGAAATCCCGCTGGGGCCGCTGGATGTACTCAAGAACTATGAAAGTGAAATGATCATGATTGCGCAGAGAATGTCCGCCGAACTGGCTAGCATTTCGCAAGCAGTGGCCGCCGATCAGCTCTCACGAGAGCGGGCAGACTATCTGATTGGGGAGAGATATCAGATCGCAATGATGCAATTCCAGGTGCTCAGCACGTTGCATGACAGTCTCGCGCGCGATGTGGCGCGGGCGGGTGTCCGCGAAGTGGGCTCGGGCACAACGGGATCGCGCACGAATGTGGGATCGGATACGACGGTGGTGGAAGAGGCACCATTCCTAAGGCGGACGCAGTAAGTG
>Ga0307477_10000849_pt1 | contig 29401 bp, 25 predicted proteins | sample atmos_gasesECM2C_FD_203316 | JGI IMG/M metagenome (GOLD analysis project Ga0307477, IMG submission 203316) | Hardwood forest soil microbial communities from Morgan-Monroe State Forest, Indiana, United States - atmos_gasesECM2C_515 | ecosystem: Environmental > Terrestrial > Soil > Temperate...
TACAGGCGAATCGGGGACGCGGGCACACGGTTCAGGATGCCGTCGAAGACTACGCCGGAGCTTTCGCCGCGGAATGGCAGAGCCCCCGTCGCCATTTCATAGAGCACGACACCGAAGGAGAAGAGGTCGGTACGGGCATCGAGATCTTTCGCCCGGACTTGTTCGGGAGACATGTACGAGACAGTGCCCAACGCCGTCCCTGGACTCGTAAGATGTTCGGGTTCGTTCGCCAACGTTGCCTGAGTATCGGGGCTTGCCAGGGTCTCTTTTCCGACTGTGACTTTGGCGAGGCCAAAGTCGAGTATCTTTGCGTGCCCGCGCTTGGTGACGAATACGTTCGCGGGCTTGATGTCGCGGTGGACGATGCCTTCGGCGTGGGCGGCATCCAGGGCATCAGCGATCTCGATGGCGGCAATCAGCAATTGCTCGAGCTCCATCGGGCGGCCCTGGATCAAGTATTTGAGGGTCGCGCCGTCGAGATACTCCATGGCGATGAAGCGATTGCCGGCGTGCTCGCCGATTTCGTAAATGGTGCAAATGTTTGGGTGATTCAGAGCGGAAGCGGCGCGGGCTTCGCGGCGGAATCGTTCCAGGGCCTGCGCGTCCTGAGCGACATCATCGGGAAGAAACTTGAGGGCGACAAAGCGGCCGAGCTGCGTGTCTTCGGCCTTATAGACGACTCCCATCCCGCCGCCGCCGAGTTTCTCGAGAATGCGGTAGTGCGAGACGGTTTGCCCGATGAAAGATGAGGAGCCGGCCATTTAGCGGTCATCTTAGGTTGTGGTCTACAGCAAGTCAACGAAACCCGGGAGAGGACGCTGCCGGAAGTATTGATTCCTTGACGCGGACGTGCGGCAGGCACATATTGTCAGCCAGCGAAATAGCGAAGATGAGTAACTCCTCCCAGCAGGAGATGACCGGATGATGGGTCCAGAAGAACAGCGCGCCAGCGCGACGGCAAATGCCGGCAATGACGGGCGCCGGAGAATGGCCCGCACGAAGATCGCGCAGACCATCCGCGTGCGGCCGTCGATGCCCATGCAGAACAATTTCGACGACGTGGCGCGCACGCTGAACGCTTCGCGCACGGGAATCTATTTCGCGGCGCGGCGCGCCGAATATTGCAAGGATATGCGGCTATTCGTCACGTATCCCTTTTCCATGACGCCCGGCACACTGAACCAGGAATTCGTGGGCCGCGTGGTGCGCGTTGACGAGCTCGACGACGGCCGCCGCGGCATTGCGGTGGAACTGCTGACACCCCTGCAGGTGACGCCCTACGAACCGATTCGCTCTGTTGTTAAACCATAGACTGAAAAATCGGCAGAGCGCTCCGAATCCTATCTCTTAGAGAATTCGCAGGAAACTATGACTTCACGGATATTTCCATGACGTTCAGCCCCAAAGCCATTTTTCAACGGGACGAGCGATTCGAAGGTGTCCGCAGGATCAACATTTACCTGTTGCGGCTGCTTTATATATTGATGTTCTTCGTGCTGGGCAAAGACACCTGGACGCACATCCTGACCCATCAAGGGCCATGGGACCCGATAAATGCCGTGGCGTGGTGCGTCTGGACGGCGTTCGCGACTTTGGCGGGCATAGGAATCATCCGTCCTTTGAAAATGCTGCCGATCGTGCTGGCGGAGATATTCTACAAAGTGCTTTGGCTTATTATTGTGGCGTACCCACTATGGTCAAAGGGCACGTTGGCGGGTTCACCGGCGGAAGGCATCACTTCGGGGTTCTTGTGGGTGATATTGCCCATCGTTGCCGTTCCGTGGTGGTATGTGTTTGTGAATTATATTTACAAACCAAAGAAAGTAGGATGAGTGCGAGTCTTTGGTTGGGAAATTGAGGGCTGGGTTACCGCTTAGGCGAGAAGAGTTCCGGCAGGCCGCGACGCGGGCTTACGAGCCTCGTCGTGGTGCATCCACCAGTTCCGCCAGGCATTGGCATCGTTGCCGACGGCAGCCCCGGTGATTACGCGCAGCGCCGCGTACACCCAGCCGCGCGTCGTAGAGTCCAGCGAATCGTCGTCCAGGAAATTCAGCAGCGCAGGAACGGTGGAGAAGCGCTGCTCGTTGGTAAACATTCCGGACTTGGCCAGGCTGCAAGCGGCGCGCTCGCGAACCCGGGGAGAAGCGTCATGCGCAAATCGATCGAGCAGCGTGTCGAGGGTGTCGTCCGTGCCCAGCATGGCCAGGCCTTCGACAGCCCAGTACCGCGTATTTTCATTGCGGTCGCGCACATAAGCGAGGAGGTTGGTTAATACCGTTTGCTGCTCGACGCCGCGATTTCCCAGCGCACCGAGCCGCCACAGAGCCAGCGGCCGATTCGCGGGATCGTTCCGAATTTGTTCGACGAGGCGAGCGATACTTTTCGGGGTCTTGCTGAGGTTGTTCGCGGCGAGATCGATTTCCAGGGCAGCCGTGCGAACGCTCAGGTCCTCCGACTTCAGCGCCGAGAGCACCAGGTCGAAAAGCAGGTCCGTCTCCTGCAGACGGCCCCGCCACCCTTCCACATATTGCGGGATTAGTCTGAGAGGTTCTTCCTGGTGTTGGATGGCGCGCTCCAGCAAGCGCTCCGCTTGCTTCTGCGGGGAAAGCCGGTTCAATTCCGCATACTCCGCTTTTCTGGCTTCGGAAATTGGCGCCGCCGAACTGGAAGATGACGAACTCGAAAACAATGCCGCGTGCACAGGCGCGGGATTATCCAAATTGAAGCGGAAACTCTTCAGGCGCGCGACTTGAAATCCGGCGGCCCCAGAGAAGGCAGCAAGAATAAGCAAGGGAGGCGCGCAACGGCGAAGAAGGCCAAACCTCTTCAGCTCGCTGCCTGCGGGAACGTGGTTTCTTTGTTGGCTCATGCCTTGTGCCAGGCGCCCGGAAACCGGGCGGGCCCTCGTCTACGGCACAAGCTACGTGGCGCGCTCAGGAGCGACAATGGTACGGCGGGCCAGAAAGCCCCGTACGCGCGCGTAACTTCTTTTGATTCAAGTATTTAGGGACGTTACTTGTAGGTGGCAGCGCGACGGCGCCCGTCCGAGAGACCAGTAGCCGCCGCGGGGGCTTTGGATGCTGCTATTGCTTAATCAAAGTGGACTGGCTGGCCACGCACTGCCAGGCGCCGTTTCTGAGGACCCACGTATCCGTGAATCGGCCATGGCGGAAGAAAGGCTTTCCCTTTTCGAGGCCTTTGTCGCGATAAGCGCCGTTGACTACGGCGGCGTCCCCGTAGACTTGAATCGTCATCCCTTCGTTGTTGATCTGCTCATTTTGCACTTCGTCGTTGAGGGTGCTGGCGAGAAATTGCTTCTTGTTCATCAATGTGCCGTCGTAATCGACATAGACGAAGGTGTCTGCGAGGAGCTGGTTTAGCGCGGCGGCATCCTTGCTTTGTTCCGCATGGTTCCAGGCGGTTTCGAGAGCCCGTAGATGGCCTTCCTCACCGCTGGGTTTCGAAGTTTCCTGGGCAAAGATGAAAGCGGATGAAATCAACAGCACCAGGACCGCCGCGAAAAATGAACGCATTGCGATTCCCTCCTCAATCTCAGGTGAATGGGGAACTGTGAAACCTTTCATTAGATGAGATTCTACGTCCAGGACCACCACGAGGCTCAGGAATTCGCGGGCTCAGTTTCGATTCTGGTTACGTGCGCGGCCACCTACGCCGTCAGTCAACTGTGACGCGAATCGCCGGAACGCGTAAAAGAATATTAGCGGAGCTCGCCAGGTTCGATGCCGTTTTTGCGCGCTTCTTCTTCGATGGCGTCGATCCTGGCTTGGATTTGTTTCTTCTTGTCGTCGAGCTGTTTGATCTGATCTTCCATGGGGGTCATGGAGTAACGGTTGCGCACGTTGATGCCGCCGGAGGGCGAGGCATCGTCGGCTTTGAAATTGCGATAATCCGTAATTTTCTTGTCGATGGCGTCTTGCTGCCCACGGAGCTGCCGAAGTTGTTCGCGATAGTTGGCGACTACTTTTTCGCGTTCCAGATCATTGCCCTTGCCGGAGTCCGAATCAGTATTCCCCTTGCGCGAATCCGAGGTAGCGTTCGCCTGCTGGGGGTCGCCCACAACGGAAATTGTTCCGTGGACAGTGGACATTTCCTCGTTGGTCCAAACTTTTTTCGGCTTCTTTTTCGCCGTGTCCTTGTCGCCAGGTTGCTCTTTAGGAGCGGCGACATTCGCACCCGGCGTCGAACTTTGCGCTTGCGATGCAGCAGGGGCCGGCGGCTGCCCTTGTGCGGCGGGTTTGGCCGGCTCGGATGGCGGTGGAGCGCCGGAGCCCGCGGATTGCGCGGCACACGCGAATGCGGACAAAAGGAAAAGGACACTTGCAAGAATCAGCGAGCGCATTAGAAATTCTCCCGGCTCTTACTTTTCCTCGGATCGTTCGTTACTTAGAGTATATGCGTTGCTGAATCAGGGGTCGGCCGTGGCGGGATCAGATTTGCCCAATTCGGCACGGATGCGCGCGAGGGCTTCTTTTGGGGCGCCGATGCGGCGGTAGTCCGAATAAAAAGTGCGCTCGTGCACGGAAACCGGCAGGAAAAATTTCCTGCCGTCGTAGTCATATTGAAGAAACGAAGCGAGCCAGACACCCGGGGCCACTTCGTAGCGCTCCTGCATGAAGTGGCTGCCCTTATAGATCTTCCCAAGGAAGAGTCCGAAGCTGATGTCCTCGACGACTTCGACTTCAACGCGGGCGATCTGCCCGGCATCTTCATCGATCCAGGCAATTGCGCGCACTTTCGAGAATATCGAGGTGGGGCGTGAAGTTGCCTTAAAGGCAGGATTCGGCTCCAACCGGTATTTGATTAGTGTCCGGCCCGCACGAAGCTCGCGGGAAACAAAAGTGTAAAGGAACCCGTTACGAGTGGCCTCGAGGATTTCGTTTCTGTCCTTCTGTTTCTTGGCGATTTTTTCGTAGGCATCCCGCTGCGCGCGGCCGCTCGAGGAAGCCCATGCCAGGGCGCGTTCAAGCTTTTCAAGCTCGGCGCGATACGCAGCAGCGTCGGCCGGCTTGGCATCGGGGCCAAGAGTGATGCGGTCAACGCCGGTTCCCGCGGGGACCGCGCGGGAGATCCGGACCTCGGAAGGCTGAGCTTCATTCGGATTTTTGCGCACCTCTACGCGTTCGACGCGCTCATAAACATCCATCGCCTGCTCGTCGTTTTTCTGATTGGCGATGACCCGGTCGAGAAAAGCGAGCTTTTCCGCTTCCGTGAGTTGAGGTGGAACTTGAGAAAGTTCCTGGCTGGCCGCGTGCGGAGAGCGACCCAGCAGAATAACCATCAGCAACAAATATGAACTGCGCAGGCGCATGGTCTCCGTCAACACAAAGATACACAATTCTACTTACGGTTGGATTCGGCTATGGCAGCGGCTGTTGCATGGGAGTAACTCAGAAGAGGCGCACCATCTCCCCCATGGCGACCACCGCAGCCTAGCGCGATGCTAGGGCTTGGCCGGAGGCTTTTGTTGTTGCTGCTGCTGCTGCTGCTCCTCTGTCCACGGAGGTACGATTCCGTTCATGCGCGCATACGCGATGGACTGGCCGAGGTGTTCGCCCGTATGCCCTGTGATCATGATAAACGCGCCACGGTAAGTCGTTTGCTGCCCGAACAACTTCAGCGGCTTGTCCAGGTCCGCATCGCTGACAGAAATCACCGCTAGGCGGAAATGAGCGAAGGAATCTTTCAAGGCCTGAACCGTTTTTGCCTTATCTCCGGAATTAGCCATTGTGGCTTTCGGATCGAAGCCTGCGGGGGGTGGAGTACCCAGCGCACGAGCGATTCCGTAATTCGCGGCAACAATATGATTGTAGACCTCCCCGATGGAACGAACGCCCTCGGCGGGCCGCCACGTGTACTTTTCTGCTGGCACGGCCTGCGCCAGGCGCGTAAATCTTTGCTCATAGAAGGCGACTACCGAGAGGAACTCCGCTCGGGCGCCGGAAGTGGGGGCAACTGCGGCATTGGCGGGTGCCTGACCGGCTGGCTTGTCAGCACTCTGGCCTCGCGCCGCGCCGCAAAGGCATAGGTAGAGCGTCGTAAGTGATAGATAATAAATAGACGTACGTCGCATGGTGCAGACCTCCTGCCGCTATCCTGGGAAAGCTTTAATGAACTCCTGAGTTCCCCGAAGCTCGGCACAAAGCAGGTAGAATACACACAGGGCGTAAGGCTACACCCAAAAAGACTGAAAGCAAAGCGACCCGCCAAACGTCTCTATCTAGTGAGGAACAAAGCAGCGGGGTTTCCCGTCTTTAACAGGGGGGGAATTTGGGCGTTATTCCCATCGAAGGATTAAGCTGGGCCGCGGGGACTGCGGGGGTGCCCGGTCGCTTGCTGACCCGGGTCCGAAGTCTGCGCAGTGCGCTGGTGACCATGCTGGAGACGCTCCGGCTGGCGCTGGACACGCTGCGCGCGCACAAGCTCCGGAGTTTCTTGACGCTCCTCGGCGTGATCCTGGCCGTTACCACCCTCGTCGCGGTCATGAGCGTGGTGGCAGGGCTAAATTTTTATGTCGCGGACCGCGTCGCGAATCTCGGCGCAAACGTCTATCTGGTCGCCCGCTTCGGAATTATCACCAGCCAGGATGCTTGGGTGAAAGCGCAGAAGCGCCCGCTGATCACGCTTGAGGAGTTCGAAAGGCTCAAAGGCAGCATGAAAACCGCGAATCAGCTTGCCGCGCTCGAAGACCAGGATTCCGATTTGCGTTCGGGGAACCTGCTGCTCGAGAACACCACTGTTATGGGCGTCACGGCGGACTACGCGGAGATGCGCAGCATCAACGTGGCCGCCGGACGGATGCTGCTGGAGGCAGACGATCTGCATCGCGCGCCGGTGTGCGTGATCGGAGCGGACGTAGTCAAAAAGTTTTTTTCGAACGTGGATCCGATCGGGAAAACCATCCGCGCCGGGACGCACGCCTACCAAGTGGTCGGCGTGGCGGAAGCCATTGGCAGCGCTTTCGGGCAAACGCAGGACAATTTCATGCTCATACCGCTCGGGACTTTTTACAAGGAATGGCACAAGCAAAGTGACGGACTGCTGATTTTCGTGCAGGCGCAAAACGCGGAAATGATGGAAGCATCGGAGGACGAGGCGCGGATGTTCATGCGCGCGTGGCGGCACCAATCCTGGGATGCGCCGGATAGTTTCGCCGTGCTCGGGTCGGACTCCATCATGGCGCTGTGGAAAGAGATCACGGGAAATCTGTTCACCGTGGCGGTTGGGCTCGTTTCGGTGTTTCTAGTAGTTGGGGGTATCGTGATCATGAACATCATGCTCGCGAGCGTCACGGAGCGGACGCGAGAGATAGGAATTCGGCGCTCGCTTGGGGCGCGGCGGAAACACATCGTGCTCCAGTTTATGACCGAGTCGGCCGTTCTCGCTTCGGTGGGCGGGCTCATCGGATTGGGGCTGGCTTATGCAATCGTGGAGCTGGGGCGAGCGGCGACGTCCATCCCGATGCGCACCTCCTTGAGCGCGGTGATCGTTGCGCTCACGCTTTCCACCGGTGTCGGGCTTTTCTTCGGGATCTATCCGGCAATGCGCGCGGCAAAGCTCGACCCCATTGAAGCGCTGCGGGCGGACGGCTGAGGAAACGGGCATGGCGCAGGCATACGGCGAAAATCTGAAGCAGGCCATGGACACGCTGCGGGCGCATAAACTGCGCAGCGCGCTCACCGTCTTTGGCGTGGTCCTCGGCGTCAGCGTCATCATGCTGGTGGCCGCGCTGATCACGGGTTTTGACCAGCAGATCCAGGAAAACATAAAGCAGTACGGAGCAGACACAGCGTTCATTTCGCGCTTTGACCAGGGGCCGCATAGCGACAGGCGGCCGCTCGAGGAACGTCAGAGGAAGCCCTTGACGCTGGAAGACGGGGAAGCACTGAAGGCAAAGTGTCCGGCGGTGAAGAACGTGACGGTGTGGATTTCAACCTGGGAGGTGCAGCACACGGTGCGAACGAAGGCCGGGGAAGTGACAGCGATCGATTTTCGCGGCGTGCAACCCAATTTTGGCCAAGTCTACGCCAATGCAACAGCCAAGTCCGGGCGGTTCATCTCCGAGGGCGACGAACTGCACCGCGAAAAAGTCGTGATGCTCGGGGAAAACGTCGCTCCCGTACTGTTTCCGAATAGTTCGGCGGTCGGGAAAGACGTGACGATCGACGGGTCGGATTTTCAAGTAATCGGGGTCGTGGAAAAGCCGAAAGGCGGTTTCGGAATGGGAGACGAGGACCGACGTGTCCTGATTCCGTACCACACCTTCCTGAAGCTGTATCCCGCCGCCTACGAGAATAGTATCCGCATCCAGGCATATCCCAATGTGCTGGACAAGGCTGTGGATCAAGCCACCGAAGTACTTCGCCGGCGGCGTAACGTTCCGTATGAAGCGAAAAATAGCTTTTCGATCGAGACCTCGGAACAGCAGGTGCAGGAGTTTCACAATATCGTCGGAATGGTTGCCATTGCGACCGTCGTGTTAAGTTCAATCGGCCTGCTGATCGGCGGCGTGGGCGTAATGAATATCATGCTGGTGAGTGTGACCGAACGGACTCGCGAGATTGGGGTGCGCAAGGCCATCGGGGCACGGCGCGGAGATATTACCTGGCAATTCCTGCTGGAAGCGATGGCGCTGACAGGCGCCGGCGGTGTCCTCGCCCTGATCCTCGTGAATGGGCTCGTCCTGTTGGTGAGGCTGAGCCTGAATTGGCCGGGAAGCGTCCCGGTGTGGGCAGCGGTGACGGGAATCGTGGTTAGCGTGGGCGTGGGTCTGATTTTTGGAGTATGGCCGGCGATGAAAGCGGCGAAACTCGATCCGGTGGAAGCTCTGCGCTACGAGTAGATCCTTCAGTTCTGGCGATTATTTCCCTTTGAAAAAACAGCCAGTGGTGCGGCGGGAACCGAGTGCCACTGATTTTGGTGAGTGCCCTTACGCGGAACGCAACAACCGCGCTGCACGATTGCGCAGAGTGACGGGCTGCGGCGCAACCGGGGTGACCGTCTTGGTCCGCGCGATTGGATAGAGGTCCGAGGCGAGCGCATCGGCGGTGGCGTAGCGCGATGCGGGATCCTTCGCCAGGCAGGAGGCGATGATCTGGTTCAGCGCAACCGGCAGAGTGGTATTGAAGTGCGAAGGTGGAAGCGGGGTTGAAGACAGAACGCGCCCGCAAATCCCTTGCAGAGAGTCCGCGTCGAACGGCCGCTGACCCGTAACCATCTCATACAGAACGACGCCAAGAGAGAAAAGATCGGAGCGAGCATCCTGAGCCTTGCCCAAGATCTGTTCCGGGCACCAGTAGGCCGGTGTGCCGAGAAGCGGCATGTCGGCGGAATCGCGGCTGGCGAGGCGCGCCATGCCGAAGTCTGTGAGTTTCACGCGGCCATCATCCGTGATGAGAACATTGGCCGGTTTGACGTCCCCGTGGATCACGCCTTTGCGGTGGGCGACGGCGAGGGCCGTCGCGACTTCGGCAGTCCAGGCGCATGCCCGGGGAAAGGGAATACTGCCCTTGTCTAGGAGCTTATCGAGGGGCTGACCTTCGATGAACTCCATCACAAGATAAGGGATGCCCGAAGCTTCATCGATGCCCATGTCGTGGAGCGTGATGATGGAGGGGTGAGAGATCTGGCCGACGACGCGGGCTTCCTGCAAGAAACGCGAGCGAGCTTCGCCTTTTGCGATTTCCGGAGAAAACAGCTTGATGGCAACCACGCGCCCAATCATCGGGTCGTGTGCGCGTGCGACGCGGCTGGTGGCGCCCGTGCCGATCGTGTCGAGAATTTTGTAGCGTCCGACTTCCACGTTGACCTTCCCTCAGCCAATCGTTTCCTGGCTGTTGACAACAATAGCGAGGGGCGATGCACGGAGAAATGAAGCATGGGTCCCGAAAATACGTCCATTGGTACTAGGACGCTGTGAGCGTGAAATCTCTTGTAAAGGCTTATGATTGAATTACTTATGAGGTTTCCTGCAACAGCTTAAGTCACCCGGAGAAGAGGCTAGGGCGGGCATATTCATAAACCCAAAAATCCGCTCTAGCTCACCTACTCAAGTCTTTGATTCCTCAAGGCTGCGTAGGCAGGATCGGAAGCGTAATTTAGGGGGAATTTGCGCACGAAGGACAGCATCGAAGAATGCCAGTGATAGTGGAACCCGAAGAAGTTCATTTCCTGGATGGCTTGCTCGGCAGTCCAATTGCTTTCGGCGATCCGATAGGCGGCCGTCATTACGCCGCTGCGGTCTTCACCGTATTTACAATGGACAAAAATCATCTGGCCGGGAGAGCTGCGCAAGAGAGCAAGGAATTGAGCCACCTGCTCGTTTGTCGGCGGGGACCACCCACTGACCGGAATGTTGACGTAACGGAGACCGAGAGATTCGGCTTGCCTGCGCTCGGACTCGACTTCGTGACTCCAGCCGCGGAGATTGACGACGGTGGTCACACCAAGCTTCTTGAGTTCGGCTAGACCCTGGCTGGAGGGTTGCGCGCCGCGAAGGAGAAAGTCGTTTATTTTACCGGCATTAGGAACTCCGGCGAGTACGATTTTTTGTGCGAGAGCGCTGGGATAAGCGGGAGCGTTCGATAAGGCGGGGGAGGATTGTGCGAAAGTCGCAGGTGGGGCGATCACGGGAAAGAGAAAAATCACGACGCACAGAACAAACGCACCGAAATGGAGCAAAAGACGCATAGCTCGTTAGCTACAGTATTTTACTCCTGCGAACGGAATAGTGTTGCGGAAGTACAACGAAAGAATCGGGTTGAGCGGAAACATGACCACTACAAATAGACGTGACGCGTAAATGTCAACCACATTTAGCGTTTTTCTCTTGACAGAAAATTTGCATCCGTTGATACTTCGAGTCCAGATTCGGGGGACGTGGAAGCGCCAGGCGGACCCAGTCGAGGTTGAAGAGCAGTCCGCGTTGCATCCGCGAAACCGATCCGGGAATTAAACGAAAAAACGAGAGCGAGGTTTTGCTCCGCGCCGGCACATGAGGCGCGGGAAATTGCTGTGAGGCTGAGTGCAAACCCACCGGCCAATGGCAGAGCATTTGCGTTTTGCAACCGTTTTTGAGTCGTAGCACGAAGCGGCCGTCCCTTTCCCCGGCTGTTTTTACGGACTTCAAGCAACGAATCGCAGTGGCTGTGTGGTTAAGCACAGTACCTCTGCCGGGCGCAGAGGGGTAAAATAATGGGGTTCCCCGCGCGAGTGGGAACCCGATGGCGCGGAGGAACGAGATGGCAACGGTGAAGCATGCGTTGGGCGGGAATTCGCAAATGACGGATACGAGCATCGAGAAGGCGCCGGCCGTGGCGGGCAAGGGTCTGGCGTTCGAGCGATTTTTCACGGACGGGAAAGTGTCGCCGTTTGACGCCGTGGAATGGGAAAAGCGCACGGCGCTGATCGGAAATGAAAAGGGCGTGACGATATTCCGCCAGGAAAATGTCGAGGTGCCCAAGAGCTGGTCGCAGACGGCCACGAACATTGTCACCAGCAAATATTTTCACGGCAAGCCGGGAACAAGCGAGCGCGAAGGATCGGTGCGGCAGCTGATCGGCCGTGTGGTGAATACGATCGTCCGCTGGGGCGAAGCAGGAGGTTACTTCGCTTCCAATGAATCGCGCGACGCGTTTCGCGATGAACTGACGCACCTGCTGGTCGAGCAGAAGATGAGCTTCAACTCGCCCGTATGGTTCAACGTGGGCGTGCAGCCGAAGCCGCAGTGCTCGGCGTGCTTCATTAACTCGGTGCAGGACACTATGGAATCGATTATGGGCCTGACGAAGACCGAGGGAATGCTGTTCAAGTGGGGCTCGGGTACGGGCACGAATTTTTCGACGCTCCGCGGGAGCAAAGAAACACTATCCGGCGGAGGGATTGCTTCCGGCCCGGTGAGCTTCATGAAAGGATTTGATGCCTTCGCGGGCGTGATCAAGAGCGGCGGAAAGACACGGCGTGCCGCAAAAATGGTCATCTTGAACATCGATCACCCGGACATCCTGGACTTCATCGAAAGCAAGAGGAAGGAAGAGCGCAAGGCTCACGTGCTGATCGAGCAAGGCTATGACTCCGGAATCGACGGCGACGCGTACAGTTCGGTCTTCTTTCAGAACGCGAACCACTCGGTGCGCGTGACGGACGACTTCATGCGCGCGATCGAAGAGGACCGCGACTGGTGGACGCGCAACGTGACCGACGGGCAGCCGGCGGATAGACTGCGAGCCCGGGACTTGCTCTACAAGATCGCGGATTCGACCTGGCACTGCGGCGATCCGGGCATGCAGTACGATTCGACCATCAACCGCTGGCACACGTGCAAGACGACCGCGCGCATCAACGCATCGAATCCCTGTTCCGAATATATGTTCCTGGACGACACGGCTTGCAACCTGGCTTCGCTGAACCTAATGAAGTACGTGAACGCCGGCGGGCAATTTGACGTGGAAGCGTTCAAGCACGGGGTGGACGTAACCATCACGGCGCAGGAAATCCTGGTGGACAACGCGAGCTATCCGACGCCGAAGATCGCGGAGAATTCGCACAACTTTCGTCCCTTGGGGCTGGGCTACGCGAACCTGGGCGCGCTGCTAATGTCCATGGCCTTGCCTTATGATTCAGACGAAGGGCGAGACGTGGCCGGGGCCATCACCGCGCTCATGTGCGGGGAAGCGTACGCACAATCCGCTCGGATCGCGGAGCGCATGGGACCCTTCCCGGGATACGAAGTAAACCGCGAGCCGATGCTGGACGTCATCCGGATGCACCGCGACGCCATGCGGGGAATCAAGCCGGACCATGTGCAGACCGGGCTGTTCCTTGCCGCGCAGGAGTCGTGGGACACGGCGCTGACCCACGGCGAGAAATTCGGTTACAAGAATTCGCAGGTGACCGTGCTGGCGCCGACGGGCACGATCGGCTTCATGATGGATTGTGACACCACGGGAATCGAACCCGACCTGGCGCTGGTGAAACATAAGAAACTCGTGGGCGGCGGCTTGATCAAGATTGTGAACAATACGGTGCCGCAGGCGCTGATGAAACTCGGCTACACGCCGGAACAGAGCAGCGAAATCGTTTCGCACATTGACAAGCAGGGAACGATCGAGGGCGCGCCGTACCTGAAGCCGGAGCACCTGGCAGTGTTCGATTGCTCGCTGGCGCCGGCAGGCGGCGGGCGTTCGATTTCGTGGACGGGCCACGTAAAAATGATGGCGGCGGCGCAGCCGTTCCTCTCAGGCGCCATCTCCAAGACCATCAACATGCCCGAGGAATCGACGGTCGAAGACATCATGGACGCCTATGTCGATTCGTGGAAGAAAGGCCTGAAGGCCGTGGCGATCTACCGCGACAATTCCAAGCGCTCGCAGCCGCTTTCCGCCGCGGGAAAGAAGAAGGACGAGACGAAAGTAGAAGCTGCAGCGGCGATCGAGCCGGTGCAACGCGAGCTTTTCGGCAGGCGGGAGCGGGAAAAACTGCCGGTCGAGCGCGCTTCTGTCACGCATAAGTTCAGCGTGGGCGGCCACGAAGGTTACATCACGGTAGGGATGTACCAAGACGGACGCCCGGGCGAGATCTTCATCAAAATGTCGAAGGAAGGCTCGACGCTTTCCGGCGTGATGGATGGACTGGCGCTGACCGTGTCGCTGGGATTGCAGTACGGTGTGCCGCTGAAGGTGTTCGTGGACAAGCTGCTCAATACGCGGTTTGAGCCGTCGGGCATCACTCCGAATCCCAACATCCGCTTTGTTTCTTCCGTGCTGGATTACATCGCTCGGTGGTTGGGCGGAAGATTTATTTCCTCGGACTATTTGAAACTCAACAGCGCGGTTTCTGTGGAGAACGCCGGGGTTGCCGCTGCGGCTGCGGTGCTGCCGGCGATGATGCCGCCAGTGACCGACCCTCTTCCACAAGAGACTTCGGCTTCCAGGCCGCGTGACGCGCATGAAGGCGCGCCGACCTGCTCCGAGTGCGGCATGCTGATGGTGCCGAACGGCGCCTGCTACAAGTGCGAGAACTGCGGTAGCACCAGCGGCTGCAGCTGAGGCCGGAGAAACAGGAGACACCAACCATACGATGAGCGGATCCTCTTCCGGTTCAGCACTGGCGCCGCAGCTTGCTCCGGCAAAACCCAAGGCCCGCGGGTTTCTGCGCATCATACGGCACGGCGTCGGTCCCACCTCCCTCTACGTTGTTACCTACCATCGTCTGGACCGCGAAGGGGCGCTTCCGAAGCCGGTACCCGCAGAAGGTGCTTCGGCGCTGATTGATTTGCTGGAGCGCATCGGCGTGGACTTCCGGCTGCGGGAAGTGCGCGGCGCGCTCGAAGACATCCTGCGGCTCGGCTCAGCCAATATCCCCGATCTATGGCTCAGCGACGAGGAGATGGTCGAAAAAGGCCTCGTCGAAAGTTAAGAGCAGTGATGCCTTGAGGAAGGAATGCAAGGCTCTTCAAGGAAACGAGGCACCTTTCATGCTATCCAACCTTTTCACCCGCAGAGATTTTTCCGTACGCCTGGCCGCAATCTTCTCGGGGCTCGGCGTCGCTGGAGATGTATTCGGATCCACAGGCAGCCCTCGGACGGCGCGGCTTGCCGGGACGGAGGAGATTTCTCATTCGGGTGAAGCTATTCACCAAGAAGTTGTTTTCAAAGCGAGCCGGAAGCGCGTCTATGAAGCACTCACCGACACCAAACAGTTCGACAAGGTCGTGCAGCTCAGTGCGGCCATGAAGTCCGGCATGCCCCCGGGGGCCACACCGACGGAAATCAGTCGTGAAGTGGGCGGCGCCTTCTCACTCTTCGGCGGTTATATCGTGGGACGTCACGTCGAGCTTGTGCCCAACGAACGAATCGTCCAAGCCTGGCGTGTGGGCAGCTGGAATCCTGGCGTCTACTCAATTGCGAAATTCGAGTTCGCGGAACAAGGCTCCGGAACCAAACTCGTTTTTGACCACACAGGCTTCCCCGAAGGTGAAGGCCAACACCTAGCCGGCGGGTGGAAAGCAAACTACTGGGAGCCCCTCGAGAAATACCTGGCTTAGGTAGAGCCGATGAGCCGCGAAGGTCACGCGCTTCCCACTCCGAGCGATCTGGACGTTACGTGGAGAGCTTGTTCCCGACCTAGCCCATTCGGGGACGGCCAAGACGGAAATCCCACCTTACATCGGGAATAATGTTCGCTGGATAAAAGAAGCATAAGCTATTGCTTCCTCACGATAGCTGCGAGAACCTGTAGCACTGCTTTTTGGAGCAGTTCAGGGGACAGCTATGAAAACGCTCCATTCTCCGGGCTTAGCCGATAAGCAGCAAACCCTCAACCAGGTCCCTCCGCTGACCGGACACAACCTCTATCTGGTCGATACCACCCTTGTGGAAGCAGTCCATCGCGAAGATGCGGTGTGGGCGGAAGGACAACTGCGTGAAGTGGGCGGAATGCTGGCCACCGAGGAAGCGCAGCGCTGGGGATTTGAAGCGAACGAAAACGAGCCACAACTGCACACGCACGACCCTTACGGCAATCGTCGTGATGAAGTGACATTTCACCCTTCCTGGCACCAACTGATGCGGATAGCGATCGAAAACAAGGCTCATAGCCTGCCGTGGATCGAACCACGGAAAGGGGCGAACGTCGCCCGCGCCGGGCTGATTATGCTGCTTGCCCAAAACGAAATGGGCCACACCTGTCCGGTCTCGATGACCTTCTCCTCGATCGCGGCGCTGCGGCGCGATCCGGAATTGACCGCGCAGTGGGAATCGCGAATTCTTTCTTCGAACTACGATCCGCGGTTTGTCCCCGCGGAGGAAAAATCCGGGGTCTTGGTCGGCATGGGAATGACGGAGAAACAAGGCGGCTCCGACGTCCGCGCCAACACAACGCGAGCGGAGCGCTTGGGCCATTCGAGGGAATTCCTGATTACCGGGCACAAATGGTTTTGTTCGGCGCCGATGTGCGATGCGTTCCTCATCCTCGCGCAAGCCCCAAAGGGCTTGTCCTGCTTCTTTTTGCCGCGATGGAGCCCCTCCGGGGAGCGCAATACATTCCATATTCAACGGCTGAAGCGAAAAATGGGAAACCGCTCGAACGCTTCGAGCGAGGTCGAATTTGCGGACGCGTGGGCGCAGCTGGTCGGAGAAGAAGGACGCGGCGTGCAGACCATCATCGAGATGGTGAACTGCACGCGCCTGGATTGCGTGATCGCTGCGGCGGCGCTGATGCGGCAGGGAGCACTGCAGGCGGTGCATCATGCGAGACATCGCAAAGCTTTCGGGAAACTGCTGATTGAACACCCGCTCATGCAAAACGTATTGGCGGATCTGATCCTCGAATCGGAAGCGGCGACGTTTCTGATGATTCGGCTTGCAAAGGCATTCGATGCGAGGCGCGCCGACGAACAGGAGCGCGGCTTCGCGCGCATCGCGACAGCAATCTCGAAATACTGGCTTTGCAAGCGGGCTCCCGCGCAGGTGGGAGAAGCGCTCGAATGTCTCGGCGGAAACGGTTACGTGGAGGAATCCGTCATGCCCAGGCTCTACCGGGAAGCGCCGCTGTATTCGATCTGGGAAGGATCGGGAAACGTGATTTGCTTGGATGTGCTTCGCTCGCTAGCGAAGGAGCCGGCTGCCTTGGACGCGCTCATCCAGGAGATGCGGCAAGGAGCGAGTAACGATAAGCGATTGGATTCCTACGTTTCCGACTTGGAATCATCCTTGCGCAATCATGCGCGGCAAGTCGCCGAAAACAGCGGCTCGGATTCGCAGTGGGAAGCGCGCAGATTGACCGAGAAGGCAGCCATAGCGTTGCAAGCCTCGCTTCTGCGGCGGCATGCTCCTACTGGAGTAGCGGAGGCGTTTTGCCAGACGCGCCTGCTCGGAGATTACGGCCACACCTTCGGCACACTTCCCAAGGGAACAGCGGCGCAGGTGATCCTGGACCGCTTCTGCAAGAATCTTTGAGTTGTCTGCCCCAAAGCCCATCAGCCTGGGAACGTGAGTAGCTGCGCGACGAGCCGGAATGCGATACCCTCTGCGGAGCAAAATTCCACGCTAAGCCGAGGGAAGCCTGACGATACCCAGCGTAAAAAGTAAGACGGATGCGGCGCGGGCGGCGGTGCGCAAGGCCGGGCTGCTCCCGTTCGTCTTCGTGATGTACGCCTACACGACGGCGGGACCCTTCGGGTTGGAGGACCAGGTCTCGACGAGCGGCCCGGGGCTGACGCTGCTCTATCACCTGCTCATCCCGTTTTTCTGGTGCATCCCGGTTTCGCTGGTGGCCGCGGAACTGACGACGGCGATCCCGGTGGAAGGCGGATTCTATCGCTGGGTGCGCGCGGGATTCGGCGACTTCTGGGGATTCTTGGCAGGGTGGTGGAACTGGTGCGCGTCGTTCGTTTTGGGCGGCGTGTATGCAGTGCTCTTCAGCGATTACTTGGCGTTCTTCTTCCCCTCGATGACGGGCTGGAAACACTATCTGGTGTCGCTGATGCTGATCGCGATAATTGCGTGGATCAACGTGCGGGGGATCCAGATGGTGGGCGCGGTGGCGACGGCGCTGGAGCTGTTCATTTTGCTGCCGGTCGCGGCGATGTGCGCGATCGCCGCAACGAAATGGCGCCACAATCCGTTCCTGCCATTTATTCCGCCGCATGTGCCCCCGTTCCAGGTGTTCGGCGTTGGACTGGCGCTGGGAATCTGGCTTTACTCGGGATACGAACAGATGTCCAGCGTGGCGGAAGAGGTGGACAATCCGCAGCGCAGCTACCCGATTGCCCTATCGCTGGTTGTGCCGATGTCCATTGCGACGTATTTCGTGCCGACGCTGCTGTCGCTTGCGGCATTGGGAAATTGGCAGGACTGGCACACGGGTTTTTTTTCCGATGCGGCGAAATTGATCGGAGGGCCGTGGCTGGGATTCTGGATGACGGTAGCAGCGGCGGTGACGAACATTTCGATTTTGAACGCGACGGTGTTGACGGGCACGCGGATGCCGTCGGCAATGGCGGAGGATGGTTACCTGACGCCGGTGCTGACGAGAAAGCACCCAAGATATGGAACGCCATGGATGGCGATTCTGATTTCCTCGGTGATTTATGGATTACTGGCAGTGCTGAATCTGGCGCAGCTGATCAAAGTGTACGCGTGGCTGCGCATCGCGGTGACCATACTGACGGTCCTCTCGGCGTGGCGGCTCCGGCAAAAACAGCCGGCGCTGGCGCGGCCTTTCCGTATTCCTTGGGGGAGAAAGGGATTGTTCTACGTCGTCCTGGCACCGCTAATGATGGGTGTCGTAGCGATGCTGGGTAGCGACCGCTTTTCATTGTTGTGGGGGCCCATGGCGTTGGTGTTGGGACCAGTGGCGTATTACGCGTTGCGTATATTGCGAAGAGAGAAGATGCCGGCCTGAAGTGTGGGTCCGAATCGGAAGCATCAAGTTCAGGTGAGCCAATCAAGAATTTTGTAGTATGCGCCAGCGAGAGGTAACGCCCAGGTATGGCCGCTGCGGAGGCCCAAGGGAGCAGCGCGGAAGGGGATGCCGTCGAAGGGAATGTCGTTGGGATCGCCGCAGATAACGCCGGCGAGTTTTGTTCCGAGATAAGTTGCGGCAGCCACGCCGTGACCCGCATAGCCCACCGAGAAATACATCCCGCCGATTTTTCCGGTGTGTGGCATGACGTCAAAGGTAAAATCGAGCGTGCCGCCCCAGACGTATTCCACTTTGACGTCGCGCAGCTGGGGGTAGACGCCGATCATGCCACGGCGGAGGATTTCCGCGCTCTGGCGCACGGTATTTTCGGTTTCGGGAAAAAACGCGGCGCGGCCGCCGAAGAGCATGCGCCGGTCCGGGGTGAGTCGGTAGTAGTAGAGGAAATGTTTGGAGTCGTAGATCATGCGGTTGCGGGGGCTCAGCTCGCGCGCGAGGGAATCCGAAAGAATTTCCGTGGCGATGATGTAGGAACCTATAGGGATGATTTTTTTGCGAAGGGCGGGTGTGGCGTTGGTCGTGTAAGCGCCGCTGGCAACTAAGACTTCGCGGGCGGCGAGTGTGCCGCGTGAAGTTTGCAATGAGAATTTGCGCGCCCCGTTGGTGGTTTGCGGATCGATTTTGAGGACGCGCGTATGATCATGCAAGGAGGCGCCGGCGCGCTGCGCAGCCTGGGCGAGGCCGGCGACGTAGCGGGCAGGGTTTACACCTGCGCTGGTTTCGTCAACCAAACCGCCGAAGTAGATGTCGGAGCCGATTTCGCCGCGCATTTCGTTTTTCGGGATGATGCGAAGCGTGTGATTGAATTCGCGCTGAATAAGAGTGGCGGCTCTTGCGTAGTCGTCGAAGTGAGACTGCTTGACCGCAACTTCAAGATGGCCTGAGCGGGAGAAATCGCAGGCGATATTGTCCTCGCGCACAATTTCTTCCACGCAATCGATGGAGGCTAACGAGGAAACGTACATGCGGCGAACGGTTTCCGCGCCGTATCTCGATATCAGCGTGGGAATGGGGAGCTTAAGTCCCGTGAGGACCATTCCGCCGTTGCGTGAGCTGGCGCCCCAGCCGAATGTTTCGGCTTCAAGAACGACGACGCGGACTCCGCGTTTGGCCAGGGCGCGCGCAGCGGAAAGTCCAGTGAAGCCCGCGCCGACAACCGCGACGTCCGGGCTATCCGGCAAGAGGCGCGCAGAGTCGCCGGTGGGGATGGAAACGGTTGTGAGCCAATAGTTTTTTTCCGTGATCGGCATGGGGGTGCTGAAAGTCGGCGGAATCTTAACACGCGGGGGCGCACGGCAAATATTTTCAAGCGGAGCTGGAAGCGGGATTGGCGGGGAAAACTAGTCTTTGGGGAATTGCGGAAGTTTCACGACCGAGGGAACCGCCAAATCGCGCATGCTGTTGACCGCTGCTTGGGCGCGGCGGACCTGCTGCTGAATATCCTGGGCAAACTGGCGTCCTTCGGGAGTCAGAGACGCATTGTCGCGCAGGAGTTCGGAATAGCCCAGGATGGCCGTGAGCGGATTGCTGATTTCGTGGGCCGCACCAGCCGCGAGACGCCCCAGGGCAGCCATTCGCTGCGACTGGGAAATTTTTGTTTGTACCCCACGCAAACTATCCAGGGAGGATTCCGTGAGGCTGACCGAACGCACAAGTTCACGTTCGAGCAGATAGAGCTTGACGAAGACGAGCGAACCCAGGAGCAGCATGGCGCCGAAAATCAAGCGCAGGCGGAAGATCAGTATGGGCTCAGGAACCCGGCCATAGAGATATCCCCAAATCGCGAGCACAGGAAGTGAAATCAAGGCCAACATCGCGATCCGCGCGGTCCACAAGCGTCGCAGGCCGGGCTTTGTTTCGTAGTCATCCGGGAGTGCCGTTAGATCAGCGCCGCTACGGCCTGCCGCAAGAAAGGCAGTCAAGGCGATGCCGTAAAACCAGTCGTAAAAACTCCCTGTGTAGTAGGCCCCGCGAATCAACGCTATATTCTGTAGAAGGCCGCCAGCGGCGAATACGCAGGACCCGAACAGGAAAATCCCGTAGAACCTTCTCCACTCCGACTTGCACTGCCACCGCAGGACTACCAACATAGAAATGACAGCAAGATGCCCCGCAAAGACGACGACGGCGTTGGCGGGATTGTATTTCGTATCGTTATTCACAACCACCGACCACGGAACCACGAAATAGGCGTAGATACAAATCCACCAGAGCATCAAGAGAAGAAAATCCACGCGGCGCAGCCGCAAACCGCGCGCTGCCGACTCTAAGTGCGGACGAAGAGCCAAGGCGGCCAAGACGGGTATGAGCGTGAGAAAGAACAAGACGTCACCAAACAGCGGGCTGACATCGTTCTTGCGAAGCACCAGATCGAAGCAGACCCAGAACAATTGGGAGAGTAGCAGTAGACAAAAACCAACCGAGTTGAGTAACCAGAATAGCCGGACAGCCCCGGTAGCCCGGCGAAAGTTGGCCTGAAATACCAGAAGCACCATGATCACGAAGAGAACAGGGAAAATGTCGCCTACAATCGTGAGGTGATAGCGATCCTGAATGAAGAAAGTAGCCGAGATCTGGAGGACGATCAGAAGGACGGCTATTCTCAAGTAGATTGCGCTCTTGTCTGTGAACATCGCTTTCGTAATCCTGTGCTTCAATCTCTCCCAGGGATGAACATTAAATTCCGGGCACTTCAGCGCCTTTGCGTCCAGCCGGCAGGATGACCACGAAAGATGCGCCACCGGCCGGGCGGTTGCGGCAGAGGACCTCCCCGCCATGCTGATGGACAATTCCGTAACACGTGCTGAGCCCGAGACCCATGCCTTTGCCGACAGGCTTGGTGGTGTAAAAGGGGTCGAAAACGCGCTCGGGATCCTTGAGCCCGGCGCCGGTGTCGGCAAACTCGATTTCGACCCTGTCGTCTTTCAAACGCGTGGTGATGCTGAGAACGCCCGATGCGGCGTCCTCCATGGCGTCGAGGGCATTGGCTATGATGTGCAAGAAAACCTGAAGAAGCTGATTCGCGTCGCCCGTAACCTCCGGAGAATCTCCGAGGTCTTTAAGGTCAACGCTGATATTGGCGTGACGCGACACGCGGCTCAGTTTCAGCGCGCCGTCGAGCAACGGAGCGACGGCTACGGGCGCGTTTTCGAGCGGAGTTTCCCTGGCAAAGCTGAGCATCTTCTGCACCAGGAGGCCTGTGCGACTCGCGTTTTGGTCGATTTTGGCTACCATGTTGCGAGCCCCCTCGTCCGCAGTCGGCATGGAAATGATGCGAGCAGAAAAATCCAGGATGATGGCGGTAGATTTGTCGATTTCGTGGGCGACTTTGGCCACAAGCTTTCCGAGCGAGGCCAGTTTTTCGCTCTGAATCAAGCGGTCCTTGAAGCGGCCGAGGCTGGCGTAAGCGCGCGAAACCTCGTCGAGCGAGTGCATCAGATCGACATGGAGCAGGTCTTGCTTCAGGAAAAGCAGGATCAACATGAACAGCATGGTGAAGAGCGTGGTGAGAATTCGAAAATGATGAATTGCGTCCAGTTTTCCTTTCGACAGCAATAGGTACGTACCTATCACCGGGGTGGAGAGGGTGGCGCACATGGCCAGTCGGCCCGGCCAGAACACAATCTTGCGGGAGGCGATCGGGGCCGGACTTGCAGGGGAAAGCGCCGGCGCAGGTACGGCAGGGAAAAGCTCCCAGCCGGCAAAGCCAAGAAAGGCAAACCACGCTAGCGACGCGATGAGCGGCAAGTCATAGAAGCTGCCGGTGTAATACTTGTCCAGATCGATGGCGACATTACTCAACATGGAGGCGACGGTGTAAAGCGCCGCGGCGCCAAAGTAGTGCATGTACAGGATGCGCCAGGGGCCGCGTGTGCGCAGAGCGCTGAGCCCGAGGACAATTAGAAAAATCTGGTTCCCGATGCTGTCAATCACATTGAAATGAAAGTTGTAAAGGCCCTGATCGTTGATTGCGATGCGATAACAAAGTACCCAGAAGACATAGATATAAAGCCAGTAGACGACCAGCAGGAACAGGTCCAGATAACCTGGCATGCGCGGACGCGTCGAGTCTTCCAGATGAGGCGCGACGGCAATTGCGGAGATCATCGGAACAATTTTCAAATAGAGAAGCACGTCCCCTGCCGGCAGATCGGGGACGGGGCGGCGCAACCAGACCTCAAAGTAGGCCCACATGGAGAGGCTCGAAAACCAGATTGCGAAGCCCAGCGACAGGAAGAGCCAGAAGACTCGAGCGCGGCCCCGGCTGGCGAGGCCACTGGCGAACATCACTCCTGCCGTGGAGCCGACGAGAAAGAGTTGGGTGAGGTCGCCGAAAGCCGTCAAGGCATAACTCGGGCGGGCCGTCCCAGCGGCTAGGGCTGCCACGCCGATGAGGAGGATGGAAAACGCGAACCAGAGTTGCAGACTGAGAAAGTTATTCTTTCTGGGGGCGGCTGAGAGGGAAGTCTCCGATGCCGAAGCGCGCTTCGTCGCTTCGAACGAAGAAGCGGCGCTCAATTGAGCTTCCGTTGATGCTGAGCGCGGCACCATTGAAAAATACCACACCCATCTTCCCCCGAGCAGTGGCCCATCGGTACTACGAGTTGAGGGAGTGCCGCCAATCGGTCATATAGAAAGCAGTAGGCGATGCTTGCCGGACGCGTTTGGGCAGGATCTAGGCGCTGCGAAGAACCAGGAGCGTGATCTCAGGGGGCACGCCGATGCGGACAGGAGCGCCGATAGTGCCCAGGCCACGGTTAACGTATAGATTTGCTGCAGGGCGCTGGAGAATTGAGGCGGGCAGAAGGGTCCGCGAAATCACCGATTGTGAGGGAGCGAAAAGAGGGCGATGGTAAAGGCCGCCGATGTAGTCGGTGATAAATCGCGCGGGGCTGAGGCGGTGGTCGAGGATCTCCACCTGGATCTGGCCGCCGTGTGTGTGGCCGGCGAGGGAAAGCTCGACGCCCAGCTCGGCAGCGCGATTGAAGGAATTGGGATTGTGCGAGAGAAGAATATTGGGCATATCGCGGCGAACCAGCGGCTGAATTTGTGCGAGCGCCTGGACCTTCCGGCCGCCGGGCGTGCGCTCGCGCTGATAGTCAACACCGATGAGATTGAACTGTGCTCCCCGGAATGTGAGCTGGGCATTTTCCTGGCGGAGAAGCTTCATGCCCGCCTGGCCGAAGAGGCGTTGGGCCTCGTCCTCGGCGCGCGCGTAAATTTCATGATTGCCATTGCAGCCCCAGACGCCCAACGGGGTGTGAAGCCGGCTAATTTCTTCGATGCAATCGGCGAGCGAATCGCCGGCGCCAGTGATGAAGTCACCCGTAACGACGGCGAGGTCGGCGCCCAGTTCGTTGGTCATGCTCACGGCGCGGCGAACTTCGGAGCGGGACATATACCCGCTCAGGTGGATATCGCTTATCTGAACGATTCGCATGCCGTCCAGCGCGGCAGGAAGCTTGTCGACAGGAATCTCGACGCGGCGAATCGTATACTTCAGGCGCTCAGCGGCAAAGCCGTATGCGGCGCAGAGAAATGGCGAAACGCCGGCGACGGCGGTGGCGCTCTTGAAAAAGTAGCGGCGCGAGGGGTCGCGCAGAAGTTCCATGACGGTGCGAGTCCCAGAGACGGCCGGAGCCGCGGGGATTGGCGGGCGTGACGCAGGCGCAGGTCGTGAGGAGCGACGAAGCAGGCTCCACAGCCGGTCTAGGCCGTGGACCGCGATTACAGCGAGAAACGCAAATAACGCGCTAAAAAACCAAAGTCCGGCAAAGGTCGTGATCAGGGTGCCGCGCGGAATGATATGACCGTGGCCCATGCGAATACCGTCGGCAGTTGCCGCATTGACAAGAATCAGGGCAATCAAATAAAAGGAGCGGACGACGGCGCGCAGGGCGGGATTGCCCCAATTCGCAGAGATGCGCCAAAGAGAGCGAAACCAGAAGCGTTGCGAAAGGAAGAGCAATGTCAGAACGCCAAGACCAATAGCAATGCGTAGCAACAGCCAGCCCCAGTTCACGGTTTGGATTCCCCCGAATCTAAGCAACCAGCTTATCATGCGTGAGGTCCGGCGTAGTTCCGTGTGACCCGATCATTAATCTCGCACAACGAGCTGCAACCGTCGATCGGCCGCGGCAGAACGCGCCGGGGCCTCAAGGTGACAACCCGCACATGAGTCTATTCGCAAACTCTGAAACCGTGCCGCAGTCTCCTGATTTGTAAGATAAGTTTTTGCTAGCCATCAAATGGATCAAAGACATAACTAATTCCGTACCCCGTTTTTCGCAAACCCTGACAAAATTCATAGGTTTGCTAGGATGAATCCAAGTCCCCTCTTGCGCGACGGAGTGGGGTAGCGCGCTGTGCGCATCCACCCGTTTACGCCGAGCACAGAATGAGCAAGCCTCGAACTGGAATCCAAATTTTGGTCGTGGACGATTCGCCCGTGTCGCGAAAGGTCCTGGAGCATGCGCTTTCGGACGAGCCGTACACACTGTTTTTTGCAGAAAGCGGCGAAGAAGCGTTGCGGCTCTTCCAGGAACGCCGGCCTGCACTCGTCATCACGGACTGGATGTTGCCTGACTCCTCCGGCCCTGAGCTATGCGAGCGAATCCGGTCCGATGCGCAGAGCTCCTACACTTACATCATCTTGCTGACCAGCATGACGGAAAAAGACAGCGTGGTGAAAGGATTGGCTGCGGGTGCGGATGATTATCTCACCAAGCCGTTCGACGCGAGCGAACTGCTGGCGCGCATCGGCGTGGGGCGGAGAATTATCGATTTGCATCGCGAGATCGAGGAGAAAAACCGGCTCCTGGAAGAAGCGGCGCGAACGGATCATCTGACAGGGCTGGCGAACCGCCGCGCGATCGAGGAATGGGCGACGCGACAGCTGCGCGGAGCCGCACGGCACTGTTTTCCGCTGTGGGTGGTGCTCGCGGATCTGGATTCGTTCAAGAGCATCAACGACAATCACGGGCACGAAGCTGGCGATGCCGTGCTTCAGAAGTTTGCAGAAATCCTGAGGGAGAACACGCGGGCGTCCGACCTAAGCGGACGGCTGGGCGGCGACGAATTTCTGCTGATTCTTACGCACGTCGAAAGAGAGAACATCGAATTAGCGCTCAACCGCCTGCGCCAGCAATTTGGTTCGCAGATATTTACGTTTGACGGACGCAAGGTAATGGTGACGGCGAGCTTTGGCATCGCCGGCTTCCAAGGCGGAGAAGTGTTGGAGTTCGGCGCGCTGCTAAGCCAAGCGGATAAGGCGCTCTACGAGGCGAAGCGAGGAGGCCGCAACCAGGTCAAGGTCGTGCCCCGATGAAGAATCTCCTCCGAGTTTTGCTCTCCCCCTGAGTTTGTTTGCGCGCTCCGAACTATGGTATGAGTTCCCGGGTGCATGTTTTTCCGAATGGATGGGGGATTCGCAAAGATGGAGTTCTTGAACGGCGGGATCGCGGTGGTGACCGGCGCGGGATCGGGGATTGGGCGCGCGCTGGCCAAGCAGCTCTCCGCCGCCGGATGTGGACTGGCACTGGCCGACGTTGACGAGAAGTCCCTGCTGGAGACTGCCGGTATACTCCCGGGAAAAGGCGCAGGTGTCTCGACACATGTCTTGGATATCGCGGACGAGGCGGCCGTCAGCGCTTTTGCGGAAGACGTGAAAAGCAGGCACGGCCGCGTCACTCTGTTGATCAACAATGCGGGAGTGGCGCTGCACGGAACATTTGAGGAGATATCGCTCGATGATCAGCGCTGGCTGATGGGGATCAATTTCTGGGGGACGGTTTACGGTGTCACGTATTTTCTGCCGATCCTGAAGCAGCAGCCGCGCGCGCACATCGTGAACCTTTCGAGTGTATTCGGGATTGTCGCGCCCGCGGGGCAGACGGCGTACGCCGCGAGCAAATTTGCGGTGCGTGGATTCACGGAAGCGCTGCGGCACGAACTGGAAGGGAGTACGGTCTTTGTTTCGTGCGTGCATCCGGGAGGAATTCGCACGCCGATTGCGGAGCGGGGGAGGCTGGGGACGAACGCGCCGCAAACGAGAAAAAACGAAAGCGTTTCGCGGCTGGCTCAGCTTGCAAAAACGTCGCCGGAGAATGCAGCGGCGCGCATCCTGCGGGGCGTCGAGCGGAGAGACCCGCGGATTCTGATCGGTTTCGACGCGCACCAGATCGACATCATGCAGCGGCTTCGCCCGGCGACCTACTGGAAATCGCTTTCTCGCAGAATTCAAGATCCGTCGAGCACACAGGGAAGACTTTGACGCGTTTCGTGGTGCGGGATATACTCCGCGGCGAGATGACGTAGATTGCTGGTGAGGAGAGAAAATGGCGTTTGCGCGCGCAGCGAAGACAGCGGAAATTGCGCCGGGAACGATCAAAGAATTTCAGGTGGAGGGAAAACCCGTTGCCTTGGCCAATGTTGATGGAAAGTTCTACGCCATCAACAACACATGCTTGCATCGGGGCGGGCCGCTGGGTCAAGGGCCGCTGGAGGGTAAAATTGTTACATGCCCATGGCATGGCTGGGAATACGACGTGTCGACGGGCAAGATCAGCCAGAACCCGGCGGTGGGGGTTGATTGCTATCCTGTGGAGATTCGGGGCGAGGAAATTTTCGTCAGTATCGGATAAGTATCCTTCTAAGTAATAGAAAATAGGATAGTTACAGTATTACTGCTGCGGTTGGCACTTCTGGGCAGGCCGTTCGCTGGAAAGCTAAGTTCCGCTAACCCTAACATTTTGTTTCGCTTTTTCCTTGACGACGTGTATATTGCTGCCGACTCGAAGCCTCAATGGCGACTCCGACCGCGCAACGACACTACTGGATCTTCAGCGCCGACCCGCACCACTACCACTGGGATACGCTCTTTGTGAAGGGTAAGGAGATGTGGCACGGGGCTGGGGCGAAGCCCGACGCCATTCGTGCGCTCAAACAGGTCCGCAAAGGCGACCGCGTGCTCTGCTACCACTCGGCGCCGGAGCGCTCGGTCTATTCGATCGCGGAAGTGACGCGGGATCCCTATCCTGATCCACACAACCATAAAGGGAAAAACCTGGTGGCGGACCTGCGCGCGTTCGAACGCCTGCCGCGACAGGTGACCCTCGCGGACTTGCGTGGCAATTCGGCTCTGCGAAAAATGAAGCTCTTAAAGAACGTGCGCCTCCTTATTTCACCCATCAGCGATATTGAGTATCAGGAAATTCTGCGCATGGCCGGGATCGTGGCCACGCCGGGAATTCCGCTCCCCTGACGCGCCATCCGGCGCCGGGGTGACGCCGGAGCTCCGGACGCGAGAACAACACAGAGGTGAAAGATGGCTGTAACCGGCCGTTCGGGTATTATCGTCCTCTGCCTTACGGCGTGCATGACACTTCTTTCGCAAAATTCGCGCAAAGACGGTCTCGTCGAAGGGATTCCTTCCGGGAAGACGCGCGTGATTGATCTGAGTTACGCGATTAACGACAAGCAGGTGCCGTGGCCGGGAGATGCCAAGTGGTTTGAGGCCAAGGTCAACGCCACCGTCGAGAAGAACGGCTATTTCACGCGCAGCTTCTGGATGCTGGAGCACTATGGCACGCACTTGGATGCGCCGGTCCATTTCCCGCCGGGGAAAATGACGGTGGACGAAATTCCGGCGCGAAAATTGTTCGGCCCCGCGGTGGTGCTCGATGTGCGGGTAGAGAGCGTGAAAGACGCGGATTACCGGGTTACGGCGGCGCGCGTGGAAGAGTGGGAGAAACGCCACGGGCGGATTCCTGAGGGCGCGATCGTGTTGCTGCGGACGGGATGGGCTTCGCGCTGGCCCGATGTGCAGCGTTACCGGAATCAGGATGCGCAGGCGCGAATGCACTTCCCAGGATATTCCGTGGAGGCGGCGAACCTCCTGGTTGAACGGAAGGTCAGCGGGCTGGGCTGCGATACATTGAGCATCGACTATGGGGCGTCTGAAGATTTCGCAGTGCACCGCGCCGTGCTGGGGGCAGGCTTGTACCAACTCGAAAATCTCGCCGACTTGACCGAGGTTCCGGAGGCAGGGGCATTTCTGGTTGTGGCGCCGATCAAGCTCGAAGGCGGGTCGGGCGGACCCGTGCGTGTGTTTGCGTTGCTGCCCTGACTCAGAGTCGGCTCCGGCAAGCATTTTCCGTGTTTCTTGCGTCTGATGGGGTGGATTTCTTCCAGGGGTGGATTCATGAAAATAAACTGGTTCGGAAGAACCGCAATCGTGTTTTTGTGCGCCGCGGTGATTGGCGCGGCGGCGCGTGCACAGGAATTTCCTGTGGCGGCGCGCACTCTGAAGAATGGAATGAAAGTTCTGGTGCAGAGCGACCACAGCATTCCAAACGTCGCCCTGTACATTTTTTACCGCATCGGCTCGCGCAACGAGCGGCCGGGCACGACGGGGCTGTCGCATTTTTTTGAACACATGATGTTCAACGGGGCGAAGAAGTACGGTCCGGGCGAGCTCGATACGGTGATGGAAGCGAACGGGGGCTCCAACAACGCGTATACGACGCAGAACGTGACCGTTTACCAGGACTGGTTTCCACGTTCGGCGCTGTCCACGATTTACGACATCGAAGCGGACCGCATTCGGGATTTGAGCTTTGATCCGCAAAAGATTGAGTCCGAGCGCGAGGTGGTGGCGAGCGAGCGGCGGCTCAGTGTGGACAACGACAATAACGGCCTTCTCGACGAGCAACTGTGGGCGACGGCATTTGTGGCGCATCCGTACCAGTGGCCGGTGGTCGGATGGATGAGCGACATTGAGCACTGGACGATTGAGGATTTGAAGCATCACTTCGAGATGGGTTATTCGCCGGGCAATGCGACGATGGTGGTGGTCGGCGACGTTATGCCGGAGGAGATTTTTCAGCTTTGTGAAAAATATATC
>Ga0307477_10000851_pt1 | contig 29309 bp, 28 predicted proteins | sample atmos_gasesECM2C_FD_203316 | JGI IMG/M metagenome (GOLD analysis project Ga0307477, IMG submission 203316) | Hardwood forest soil microbial communities from Morgan-Monroe State Forest, Indiana, United States - atmos_gasesECM2C_515 | ecosystem: Environmental > Terrestrial > Soil > Temperate...
TCCGGTATGTGCGCCTCCCGCGAATGTCACGCCTGAGCTCTCCGGCCTTCTCCATCGTGGAGATGAGCTGGTGAAAGCCGGCGTCGCCTCCTTGATAATCGATCGCTTCCTTGAGAAGACCAGAGGCACGACCAGATCGATCTTCGACCGAGCCTTTGTTAGACAAGTAGTCGGCAATTCGCTTTCGGGCTGACGTGTCGCGTGGCAAGACGATTCTCCCCCGGGATCTACAGGCGAAGGGACTGCGTCCGAACAGGACGAGCACTGAAATGAGGACAGCAGGATACCGCGTAAACGGCCGTGGGCCGTGGTCGCCCTGCCGTATGGGGAGACAAATGGGGCAAACAGTCTTCGACGTGCCTATGGCCTAGTGATTGGCGCGACGGCAGAGACCCACAGGGTCGATCCCGGCCTCGAAGGGTTGCTCGGAATTCGTTCGACGTCGAGTCGGTCCGCGAGCAAGGACATGCGGCGTGCCTCAGACCTGGTCGGCGGCAGCACGCAAGGCAGCTACGTCGATCTTCCTCATGCCCAACATTGCTTTTATGGCTCGCTGTGAACGCCCCGGATCCGGGTCGCCTAACAGTTCTCCGAGTGCAATCGGGATGACCTGCCAGGAGAGACCGAATTTGTCCTTCAGCCAACCGCAGGGGCCTTCTTCCCCTCCCTCGGAAAGGTTGGTCCAGTAGTAGTCCACCTCGTCCTGGTCGGCGCAGTTGATCAACAGCGAGATCGCCTCGTCGAATTTGAACTCAGGGCCACCGTTGATTGCGGTGAACTCCTGACCGTCGAGGACGAAATCGACGGTGAGCACGGTGCCGGCCGCCCGAGGACCTGCGTCGCCGTAGTAGGAGACGTTCTTGATCTCGGAATTCGGAAAGACCGATGCGTAGAAGCGGGCCGCCTCTTCGCCCTCGGTGTCGAACCAGAGGTTGGGGGTGATCCTGGGCATTGGCAGTGCTCCTGTCGATCGAGAAGTTTCGGCTCCTGGCCTCTACTGACGATTCCCTCGGTACCCACTCATCGCTCCCGACCAGTTCGGGGTTCGACCTCGGCGTCCCATCGGCTGATCCGGACCGGTCCGGTCCGCTCGTCTCCGACGCATCGAGGGCCGTCCGGATCGCCCGATCAGCGGCGCGACCCGTCACCATGTGAATAGGGCTGGAGTTGTCGGACTGTAGATCCGGCCTTGACCTGGACTCTCGAGGATCGCGGAGCATGAGGTGGCTGTCTCCGCGCGCCCTGTGCCGTCTCGAGAGGGGGGAATCCCCGCGCCGTCGCTCCCTGGTCGCCGCCGGCCTGGCGGGCGCGGCCGTTCTCGGAACGTGGGCGGCACCGATCCGGTCGTCCTTTTCGGTGTCGTCATCCTCGGCTGGATCCGAGCTCTCGTCCGGGCCAGGCCACTCGCTTCCTCCGAACGGAATCGGGGGGCAGTCGGGACCGGCCCGCATTGTCCCGGGTCCGCACCCCCGTGCCGCCACCGGGTACGCGCTGACGGTGACGAGCAACTGGGCTGGGCTGGTGGAGACGGGCACCTCGTTCACACGTGTGGGAGCGCAGTGGACGGTCCCGGCGGTGCAGCTGTCCCAGGCACTGCGGTCGTCGGCGACGTGGGTCGGGATCGACGGCGCCGCGCCCGCGGACCCCACCATTGTCCAGACCGGCACCACCCAGATGACCTCGGGCGGCCGGACCTCCTACTACGCGTGGTACGAGCTGTATCCCGCACTCTCGGTGGTGATCGGCGGAGTCGCGCCCGGGGACGTGGTACAGGCGACGATCGCGCAGGTGTCGGCGGGCTGGTGGAACGTCGCCATCCAGGACTTGGCGTCCGGCATCAACTTCTCGAACACGTTTGCATACGCCGGCCCGGCTACCTCAGCCGAGTGGATCGAGGAGGCGCCCGCCAACTCGCGCGGACAGATCTACACACTGGCCGACTTCGGATCGGTCGGCTTCTCCAATCTTCAGGTGGGCGGGTCCAACCTGAACGTCGCGTCACTGGGTGAGGTCGACATGGTCGACGTGTTGGGCCGAACGGTCGCCTACCCGGCCAACATCACGAACAACTCGTTCTCAGTCAACTACGCCTCCTCGGCCTCACCCCAGAGCCCGGCCGGGGGCACGCTTTCGGGGAGCTCGACGCACTCCGGCTACGACCTCGTGGGCTCGGACGGCGGCGTGTTCGTGTTCCCGGGAGGGCAGTCGGGCGGGTTCTTCGGTTCGTTGCCCGGACTGGGCGTGGCCGTCCACGACATCGTGGGCATGGTGCCCTCACCCGACGACCGGGGCTACTTCCTCGTGGGCTCCGATGGCGGGGTGTTCGCGTTCGGCGATGCTCCGTTCGAGGGTTCGCTTCCGGGCCTCGGGGTCACCGTCCACGACATCAGGGGGATCGTCCCCACCGCCGACAACCGCGGCTACTTCCTCGTCGGCTCCGACGGCGGGGTGTTCGCGTTCGGTGACGCCCCGTTCGTGGGTTCGCTCCCCGGTCGGGGGATCCACCGGGTGGACGTCGTGGGGATCGCCGCCACACCTACCGATCAGGGCTACTGGGTGGTCGCCGGCGACGGGACGGTCTACGCCTTCGGTGACGCGCCCCGACTGGGCTCGGCCGTCGGGACGGCGTCCCGGGTATCGGGGATCTCGTCGACTCCTGACGGCCGCGGCTACTGGATCGTCACCCAGATGGGCAGCGCCTATCCCTTCGGCGACGCCGGCACGTTCGGCTCGCTGCCGTCGATCGGGGTGACGCCGTCGTTCCCGGTGATCGGCCTCGTGCCGACTGCCGACGATCAGGGTTACTGGTTGATCGGTTCCGACGGCGGGATCTTCGCCTTCGGCGATGCCCCGTACGTCGGGTCCCTTCCGGGCCTCGGGGTCCCTGTCGTAGACATCGTGGGGGCCGTTCCGACCAGGGTGTAGGCGGCGCCCGGGAGTCGCCGTCGAGTTGCGCTCGGCGCCTCGGCGCCTCGGCGCCTCGCGCCCGCGACCCGAGCCCGTGCCCGAGCCCGCGGCCCGCAGTCCCGCCGGCCGAATGGGCACGACATCGAGGCGCCCGCGCCCGGCGTCGGAATTCCCCTTTCGGTGCGCCCAACTCCGATGTACCGTCGTCGAAGACAGCCGGGGGCTGGCGGGGTTGCAAAGAGGGGGAGCCATGTACGCACGTGTCGTCACGATCACGGGTGCCAAGGACATCGACGGGGGTGTTGCATTCGTCCGCGACACGGTCGTTCCTCTCCTGCGCCAGCAGCACGGCTACCGCGGACTCACCGCGAGCGCTGATCGAGCAGGGCGCGTGGTCGGCGTCCTGTCGTTGTGGGAGACCGAGGCCGATCGCGACGCGAGCGACAGCGCCAGCGTCAAGGCTCGTCAGGAGGGACTCGGCGTCATCGGTGGTGAGCTCCGGGTCGACAACTTCGAGCAGGTCGTGGCGGAGATCGCCGCGAAGCCCGTGCCGGGGTCGGCCCTCATGGTCACGCCGGTGGGGATGGATCCCGCCAAGGTGGACGAGAACCTCGCCTTCTTCACGAGCGACGTCCTGCCCAGGATCACGAGCCTTCCGGGGTTCCGCGCCTTGCGCCACATGATCAACCGGCAGACAGGTGAGGGCATGGTCGGTGCGGCGTGGGACGACGAGGCGTCCATGCGCTCTGCAGCCGACGCGGCGCTTGCACGCCGGGAGGAGGGAATTGCCCGGGGTGTGAGCTTCGGCGAGGCGAGCTTCCGGGAGATCGTACTCGCCGATCTGCCCTGACCGTCCGGACCCGGCGTCCGCGCCGGCAAACCATCTGCGCACGATGACGAACGCGACTCATTGAAGGCGGTGCTCTTCTACGAGTCGGCGGACGACGTCGCCTCGAAGGCGCCGGCCCACTTCGCCGCTCACAAGAAGCGGGTCGACGAATTTCATGCCCGGGGCGAGTTGCTCATGGTGGGGACCTTCTCCAATCCTCAGGAGGAGGGGTCGATGTCGATCTTCTCCGACCGCCACGCGGCCGAGGCGTTCGTCCGCGACGACCCGTTCGTGCTCAACGGCGTGGTCCGCCGCTGGTTCATCCGGGACTGGAACGAAGTCCTGGCGTGAGTGCCTGGCGGCGGGCAGCTCTGGGGCCGCACCGCTGGCGGGCGGGACCCGGCGCCTACCTCGTGGTGATCAGGAGTAGCGGGTGACGTAGCCCCGCTTGCGGAACAGCGACAGCATTTTCGCGACGAAGGCCATGGACGCGACGAGCAGTCCCAGCGTCGACGCAGCCGCGATCCCGACCTGTCCCCACTCGAGTCCGTGGTGCACCAGCAGGGCTCGTCCCGCCGCGAAGGCGTGCGTCGTGGGCAGGGCGAGGGCGAGGGGTCGGAGCACGCCGGGGAGCGCCTTCACCGGGTAGAAGACGCCTGACAGCGGCATGACGATGAACAGGATGCCCCATGCCAGCGCTTCAGCCCCCGAGCCGAAACGCAACACGATGCCGATGACGAACAACGCGATCACCCACCCCACCGTGAGGAGCACGGCGGCGACTGGAATCAGCTCCCATCCCAGTTTGCTCACGTTGAAGGCGTAGAACCCGAGGGCGGTGAGCGCGACCACGCCCACCCCGATGGCGAGCTTCACCATTCCGAACAGGACCACGCCGAGCACGTACTCCAGCTCCTTCAACGGTGTCACCATGAGGTTGAGGAGGTTGCGGGACCACGTCTCCTCGAGCAGTCCGGTCGACAACGCGATCTGTGACTGGTAGACGACGTGCCACAGCACGATCCCGGACAGCAGGTAGCCGAAGGCGATCGTTCCCGCCCCTCCGTGACGGGAGACGAACACCCCGAGCGAACCGAACAGCAACACGTCGACCAGCGGCCACACCGTGACGTCGAACAGTCGGTGGGGGCTCCGTCGCAGGACGTAGGCATGGCGGCGGGCGATGGCCCGGACGCGGAGCCAGGCAAGAGTCAGGTCAGACGGGCGATCGACCGCGGAAGTCGGAACCAGGGACTCGCTCATGCCGGGCGGTCCGTCTCCTGGGCGCTTCCTATGGCCGTCGCCGGTCGCTCCCCCCGGGCGAGATGGAGGAAGACGTCTTCCAGCCCCCCGTGGCCGAACCGGGCTTTCACCTCGGCCGGGGACCCGTCTGCCACGACCTGGCCCCGCGCGAGGAACACCACCCGCTGGCACAGGCGCTCGACCTCGGTCATGTCGTGGCTCGTGACGAGCAGCGCGGTCCCCTCGGCGCGGCTGATGTCGAGCAGGCCCTCGCGGACCCGCAGCGCCACCTCGGGGTCGAGCGAGGCGGTCGGCTCGTCGAGCACCAGGAGCCGAGGGCGGTGCAGCGTCGCCTTGACGATCCCGACGAGGGTCCGCTGCCCCGAGGAGAGCTCGGTGCCGAGCGCCCGGGCCAGGTGGGGGATCTTGAAGCGCTCGAGGCCCTCGTCGATGGCGGGCGACGCATCGGTCAGTCCGTACAGCTCGCCGTACATGCGCAGGAATTCCCGGACGCGCATCCGTTCGGTGAGCGGGAGGTAGCCCGCCGCGAAGCCGACCTGCGCCAGAGCGCGGTGCCGGCCGTGGGGGAGGCGGTGGCCGACGAGCTCGACGTAGCCGGCATCGGGCGTGACCACGCCGAGGAGCATCAACAGCGTCGTCGTCTTGCCCGCGCCGTTGGGGCCGAGCAGCGCGAGGCGCTCTCCCGCCTGGACCTCCAGATCGACGCCCGCCACCGCGGTGTCGTCGCGGTAGCGCTTGACGAGCCCGGACGCGCGCAGGACGGTTTCCACTCGGCCCACTATGGCAGCCGCGGTCGAAGCACACCGCCGGGTCGATCGACACCCTCGAGCACGAGAGCGGCGACTCGTTCACCCCAACCGGGGCCGCCGTCGTGCGGGGAACGCCCCAACGAAGTACCCCCCTGCACACGCGCCCGGTCGAAACCGCCTACGGGGGAAACGGCGCGGGCGCGACCGGCCGGGCGGCGTCGATCGCGGCCAGTTCCTGCTGCAGCTGCGTGACCAGGGGGGCCACCGCGTTGCGGAAGTGGGCCAGGGCGAGGTCGAGGCGGAAGTCGAACCATCCGGCGATGTCCGGCCCGTAATGGATGGTCACGGGCTTCTGCCGGTTCGAGAGCGACAAGACGGTCGTGCCGTCCGCGTCGGAGTGCTGGAACCCGATGAGCTTGTCGAAGCTGCACTCTCGTGTCTGGTTGGTTCCCTGGAAGACGACGCGTCGGTTGGTCACGAACACGGTGCCGGTGTCGATGGCGGTGGGATGCGGCGTCCCTTGCACGTAGTGGCCCCTCGTGGCGCCGACCCGGTAGCGCACCGAGCGTCCTCCGAGGCTCCCGACCGGGATCGAGACCCCCGTGGACCCTCCCTGCCAGTGTCCGGAGCCGCGGCGCTCCTCCACCAGGCTCGCCCCGGTGACTTGTGCGAATACCGCTTCGCCCGGTTTGAGCATGATCTCGGTCGAGGGCTCTCCCTCGTAGCTCTGGGCGAGTTGCACGAGACCGACGTAGGCGTCGTGTTGTTGCTGCCAGTGCGCGACGTCCTGCTCGTATCGGGCGTGCGCCTTCTTGGCTTTGTGTCTCTCGAACACGCGGACCACCGTTCTTCCCCGCACGGATGACCCGATCGACTCTAGGCAGCGAGCCGCCGCACTCGCTACCGGTGCAGATGGCTCAGCGGGTCGTATCCGGCGTTCGAAGCGGGGGCTCGTGCGCGCCAACGCCGGCGAAGAGGTCGTCCTCGGGGACCGGAGACCCGAACGGATCGCGCGAGCGGACGAACTCCTCGGTGCCGAACATCTCGGTGAAGTCCGGCATCGACAAGCGGAGGAAGAAGATGTTGTCCTGCTGGCTGGCGTGTGCGGCCAGAGCCGCGAATTTCGCGCCGGCCTGATCGTGACAGTCGATGGACGCCGCGATCTCGGAGTCCGGAGACCCGAACTGGCTCTCGTCGATGTCGGGGAGCTCGACGCCGAGCTCGGCCATGCGGTCACGGAACTGCCCGAGCATCGAGCGCCGCACCGTCGGGTAGTACAGCTTGGCGGTCAGTCCCGTCGAGTCCAACGCCGCGATCGTGATGCGGTGGGCCTGGATGTGGTCGGGGTGACCGTAGAAGCCGAAGGCGTCGTAGGTCACGACCACCTGGGGCCGGTAGCGCTCCATCAGGTTGGCCAACGGCTCGGCCGCGGATTCGACCGGGAGGCCCCAGAACGCACCGGGGGCATGGTTGCTCGGCCAGTCCATCATCCCCGAGTCCCGGTAGCCGAGCAGCTCGAGGTGCGTGACGCCCAGGATGCGGCAGCTCTCTTCGAGCTCGCGACGGCGCATCGCCACCACCGCCGCCTCGTCGTGTCCCGGCTCGCCGGGCTTGGAGCCGTCGGCTGCGTCGCCCATCTCGCCGTTCGTGCAGGTGACGAGGACCACCCGGATGCCAAGGGAGGAGTACTTGGCGAGGGTGCCGCCGGTGGTGGAGGCCTCGTCGTCGGGGTGGGCGTGGACCGCCATCAAGGTGAGCGGTTGTTCGGTCATCGGTCGGCACCGGGCGCGGCCGGGGGGCGCAAGGGGGTCACGTCACCATTCTGGCGGCAGGAGCCGCCACGTCGCCCACGTCGCCCGCGTCGCCCGCGTTGTTCCCCACCACCAGCAATTCGTCGGGTGCCGGCTCACTTGCGGGGAGCGTCGACGCCGACGGCTGGGCGGGCAGGAGCGCGGCGGCCATGAGCGCTCCGGCCGCGGCCACGCCTCCCGCCACGAGACAGCCGATGCTCAGGCCGTGGATGAACGAGTCCGACGCGGCGGCGCGCACCACCGAGGCGATCTGGTGCTGGCCGAACGCCCCGAGCCGCCCCGCCACCGCGAGCGCGGCGCCCACTGATTGGTGGGCGGTGTGGGTCGCCACGGCGGGAAGCTGGGCGGGCAGCTCGCTCGCCAGGCGCCGGTTGTAGACCGAGGCGTAGATGCTGCCGATGACGGCCACGCCCAAGGTGCCTCCGAGGAGGCGAGTGGTGTCGTTCACGGCGGAGCCGACGCCGGCTTTGTCCTTCGGGACCGCACCCATGATCGATTCGGTGGCGGGGGCGGCGGTGAACCCCATGCCGATCCCGTACAGGACCATCTGGATCGCGACGATCCCGTAGCTCGTGGCGGCCGAGATCACGGCCACCCACCCGTAGAAGGCCGCCACCGCGACCAGCCCGGCGCTCACCACCAGCTTCGTGCCCAGCCGCACGGCGAGTCTCGTCCCGAGCACCGAGCCCACCGCCACGGAGGAAGCCACGGGCAAGAGGTGGACGCCGGTCGACAACGGTCCGTAGCCCCGGATGAACTGGAAGTACTGGGTCATGAGGAAGATGAATCCAAAGAGCGAGAAGAACGCCACGGTCACCGATGCGCTCGCGGCGGTGAAGCGCGGGTTGCGGAACAGCCGGATGTCGAGCATCGGGACCGGTATCCGGCGCTCCCAGCCGACGAACAGGCCGAGGACCACCGCCGCGCCCGCGAACCCGGCCACGCTCCGGGCGCTTCCCCATCCGTCGTTGGGCGCCTCGATGATCGTGAACACGAGCAGCGCCATCGCCGCGGTCGAGAGCGTGAACCCCGGGACGTCGACCTTCGCCGACCGCGGGTCCTTCGAGCTCGGGACGCTCACCATGACGAGCACCGTCGCCACCGCGGCCACCGGCACCATGGCGAAGAAGATGCTCGACCACGAGAAGTGCTCGAGCAGCCAGCCGCCCACGATCGGGCCGAGGGCGATGGCCACGCCCGCGTTCGCGCCCCACAACCCGATGGCCCTCGCCCGCTCGCGCCGCTCGGTGAACACGTTGGCGATCAGCGACAGTGTGGCGGGGAAGATCATGGCGGCCCCGAGCCCCATGACCGCCCGCGCCGCGATCAGTTGAGACGGCGTGGTCGTCAACCCGCCGACGAAGCTCGCCCCGCCGAAGACCCCTAAACCGGCGAGCAGCATGCCCTTGCGGCCGAACCGGTCCGACAACGAACCGGACGTGAGCAGCAGCGCCGCGAACACCAGGTTGTAGGCGTCCACCACCCATTGCAGCTGGCTCGTGGTGGCGTGCAGCTCCCGCACCAGGGTCGGCAGCGCCACGTTCACGATGGTCGTGTCCAGGTTGATGGCGAACGCGGCGATCAGGAGCGAGACGAGGACGAGCGGCTTCGAGCGCATGTTGGTGGTCTACGACACGCCCTTGAGAAAGTCAAGTGCTAACTATTGATATTCAAGTGACGGGCGCCGTACAATGGCGGCGTGCGTTCCTACGGGCAGTACTGCTCCGTTGCCAAGGCCCTCGACGTCGTGGGGGATCGCTGGACGCTGCTCATCATCCGTGAGCTCGTGCTCCAGGGAGGGTGTCGGTACACCGACCTGTTGCACGGGCTGCCGGGCATCGCCACCAACCTGCTCGCCGTCCGGCTGCGCGAGCTCGAGGACGCGGGTGTGGTGCGACGCGAGGCCGCGCCGCCGCCGGTGGCGACGACGCTGTTCCACCTGACCGACGCAGGCCTCGACCTCAAGCCCGTCCTCCTCGAGCTCGGCCGATGGGGTACTCGCTTCATGCCATTCCCGTCGGGTGACGAGAGCTTCCGCAGCCACTGGCTGGAGTTTCCCGTGTCGAACCTCCTTTTCGACAGCGAACCGACCGGACCAGCGACGGAGATCGAAGTCCGTACTGGCCACGACGTTGCTCCAGACGGCGCGGGTCCAGACGGCGCGGGTCCAGACGGCGCGAGTCCAGACGGCGCGGGTCCAGACGGCGCGAGTCCAGACGATGGGGATGCAGATGACGGCGACCAAGTCGCGGTCATCGAGATGGGCGGCGGGGAGGTGCGGTCGCGGGTCGGACCGGCGACGCTTCCCGACCTCGTGATCACCGGGTCGCCCCCGGTCGTGCTGGGCGTGCTGATGCACATGCTCACCCTGCCCGAAGCCCGTCGGCGCGGGCTGCGGACCACGGGGAACCTCGGCGCGCTGGACCGGCTCCAGCCACGCCCCCGGGTCGAAGCGGGTTCCACGACTCCGTCCTCCTGACCGGCTCCGCGCACCGCCCTTCTCGCACACGAGCGACGGCCTTCCGGCGCACGTCGGGAATGGCTCACTCCGCCTCTGCGTTGCCAACCGAGGCCGAAGAGTGCTGGTGGAGGTGGCGTCATCCGTGGCGTTCGGTGAGCTCGAGAGGGATGGGACCGTGTTCGTCCTGGCCGGCGGCGGCAACCTCGGAGCCGTCCAGGTGGGGATGCTGTACGCGTTGCTCGAGGCGGACATCCGCCCCGACGCCATCGTGGGGACGTCGGTCGGAGGACTGAACGGCGCCTTTCTGTCGGGCCACCCTGACCTCGCCGGCATGGAGGAGCTCGCCGAGTTGTGGGCGTCGGTGCGCCGGCACGACGTCTTTCCCATGAGCGTGACCGGGCTCACGCACGGCCTGGTCGGTCGGCGCAACTTTCTCTTCGAGTCGTTCGGTCTGCGCACGTTGATCACGCGAGCCAGCCTCGGCTTCGCCCACCTCGAAGACGCGCCGATCCCGCTCCGTCTGATGGCGACCGACGTGTCCACCGGTGAGGCGGTCGCGCTGTCCCGTGGACGGGTGGTCGACGCGTTGCTGGCGAGCGCCGCCATTCCCGGCGTGTTCCCCCCGGTCGAAATGGAAGGTCGACTGCTCGTCGATGGTGGGGTGGTGGCGAACGTACCCGTTCTCGAAGCTGACGTCTTCGACCCGTCCCGGGTGTACGTCCTACCCACGCTGCCCGACGAGATTCCGCTGCCCACCGCCTCCAACGCGTTGGTCATGTTGCAGCGCGCCATGGTGCTCGCTTCTCTTCCCTCTCAGCGCCAGAACCTCGAGGCGGTCGCGGCCCGTCGTGCGGTGCACGTGCTTCCGGTTCCCGCCATGGCGAGCAAGATCTCGATCTTCGACTTCAAGTCGACGGCCCGGCTGATCGACGACGCCTACGAGATGACCCTCGACTGGCTCGGCGGCCGCGTCGCCGAGCCTCAGCCCGAGCCCGAGCCCGAGCTCGGCGCCGAAGCCGTCGTTGCGTGATTCGCGCCGGCCGGGCGGGCGTTGATCAAGACTCCGGTTAAGACCGCGGCCACCACGAGAATGACCGCCGCCCATCCCGCCGCCGTCGCGTACCCGTGCACCAGGGCTTGGGCCACGCCTCGTCCACCATGCGCGTGGCTCGCCCCGTAGGCCGCGGTGGCGGCGGTGGCGATGGTGTTGAGGAGGGCGGTGCCGACCGAGGCGCCGATCTGCTGCGACGTGTTCGCCAGGGCCGACGCCACGCCCGCCTCGCGGGGACCGACGCCGGCCGTGGCGGTGCTGAAGGCGGGCACGAACACCGCGCCCATCCCGAGGCCGAGGAGGAGCTCGCCCGGCAGGATGTGCGCCCCGTAGCTGCTGTGGATGCCGAGTCCCGTGAGCGTGGCCATGCCAGCCGCCGCCACGAGGAGCCCGGGAACCACGAGCCACCGCGGCGGGACGCGGGGCAGGAGCTGGCGCGAGATGGTGGTCGAGCTGAGCAGCACGGCGGCCGACAGCGGCAGGAAGGCCACGCCCGCCCGGGCGGGGGAGTAGCGGAGCACCACCTGGAAGTCGTAGGTGAGGAGCAGGAACAAGCCGAACATGCCGATCACCGCGAGCGCGATGCCGAGGTAGGCGCCACTGCGGTTGCGATCCCGGAGGATCCGCAGCGGCACGAGGGGGGCAGCCACCCGGGACTCGGCCACCACGAACGCGCCGAGCAGCACCGCGCCGATCGACAGCGCGCCGAGGCTCGGCGCCGACGACCATCCCTTCGACGCCGCCTCGGACAATCCGTACACCACCGCCACCAGTCCGCCCGACGCCAGGGCGGCCCCGGCCAGGTCGAGGCGGGGGCCCCGCACCGCTGGGGTGCGCGGTAGGACCCGGCGCCCGAGGAGGAGCGCTCCCACGGCGATGGGCAGGTTGACGTACAGGCACCAGCGCCACTGGAGGTACTCGGTCAGGACCCCGCCGAGCAGCAGGCCCACCGCGCCGCCTGTGCCGGCGATCGCACCGAACACGGCGAACGCCTTGGCCCGCTCGCGGGCCTCGGTGAAGGTCAGGGCGAGGAGCGACAACGCGGCGGGGGCGAGAAGGGCGGCGAACGCACCCTGCGCAGTACGCGCCCCCACGAGCGCGGCGAAGTTGGGAGCGGCCCCACCCGCGGCCGAGGCCGCCGCGAACCCGACCAGTCCGAGGAGGAACGTCCGGCGCCGTCCCACCGTGTCGGAGAGCCGCCCGCCCAGGAGGAGTAGCCCGCCGAACGCCAACGTGTAGGCCGTGATCACCCACTGCCGCTCGGCGTCGGTGACGTGCAGCGCCCGCTGGGCCGAGGGGAGGGCGATGTTGATGACCGTGGCGTCGAGCGCCACCATCATCTGGGCGATCGAGATGCACACCAGCGCGAGCCAGCGCCGCGGCGGGGCGGGGTGCTCGGGGACGTGAGCCCCCGGTGCGGGCGGCGGTGGCAGCTCGGCCGCCGGGGCGCCCCGGGGTGGGAGGTCGGATCGGGTGGGGGCGGTCGGCGGGGAATTGGACATGGTGCGAAGCATAGATAGCTAAGGGTTAGAAGTCAAATGATTTGACGTCGATGAGTGGATTGATATCGTGTGGGTGTGCAACCGGTCCGTCCCCCCATCGGGCTCCAGCTCGCCCGGGCCGCCCGGGCGGTGAGCCGGGCCTTCGACGACGCCCTGGCCGAGGTGGGCGGGTCGCTCCCGGTGTGGCTGGTACTGCTCAACCTGAAGGCGGGCGGCCTGGCCAATCAGCGGGAGCTGGCCGAAGCGGTCGGGGTGACTGAAGCCACCCTCACCCACCACCTGAACGCCATGGACGCGCAGGGCTTGATCACCCGGTCCCGCGATCCGGTCAACCGGCGCGTCCACGTGGTGGCCCTCACCGCGGCGGGGGAGGAGGCCTTCCTGCGGCTGCGCGACGCGGCCGTCGCCTTCGACCGCCGGCTCCGCCGTGATGTGAGCGGGCCGGACGTCGACGTGCTGAGCGGTGTGCTCGAGCGCCTCGTGGCGAACGTCGGGGAAGCGCACATCGGGGAAGGAAACGACCCGCCCCCGGCGTTGCACGACGCGGCGAAGGCGAAGCCGTAGCCGGACAGAATCGGAGGACCCAGGTGCGCGACTACCCCGAGGCACTCGTCGAGGTCAACCGCGTCGAACCGGCCCCGCGCCGGGTACGCGCCACCCTCGGAGGCGAAACGGTGGTCGACACCACCCGGGCGCGCTACGTGTGGGAATGGCCCTACTACCCGCAGTACTACATCCCCGTCGCGGACGTGCGGCCCGGGGTGCTCGTCCCCGAAGGACACACCCAGCACAGTCCCCGCGGCAACGTCGAGCTCCACGGCGTCCGGGTAGGGGAGGTCCACCGGCCTCACGCGGCCAAGGTCCTCGTCGACCCGAAGATCGAGGGGCTGGACGGAACGGTGCGCTTCGAGTGGTCGGCCTTCGACACGTGGTTCGAGGAGGACGAGCAGGTCTTCGTGCACCCCCGCAACCCCTACGTCCGAGTGGACGCGCTGCGCTCGACCCGGCGAGTGCGCATCGAGCTCGGGGGTGTGGTGCTGGCCGAATCGTCCTCACCGGTGCTCGTGTTCGAGACCGGGCTTCCCACCCGGTATTACCTCAACCGGACCGAGGTCGACTTCACCCATCTCGTCCCCACCGACACCGTGACGTCGTGCCCGTACAAGGGAATGACGAGCGGGTACTGGTCGGCCCGGGTCGGCGACGAGGTCCATGCCGACGTGGCGTGGGTGTACGACTTCCCGAGCCTCCAGCTCGAGCCGATCGCCGGCCTGATCGCCTTCTACAACGAGAAGGTCGACATGATCGTGGACGGCGAGCGTCTGGAACGGCCCGACACGCACTTCGTTCGCCCGAAGACGACGCCGTCCTGATCAGGTACTGGCGCCTTCGATCAGGCGCGCCGTCCCGCTGTCATCGTTGCCTGTCGAGAACGGAACGACATCACCGACCGCCGCGACGCAGCCGACACGATCGAGAACAGCGAAGCGGCCGACCCGATCGAAAAGGCCGACAGGAACGAGCCGATCGACCCGATCGACAGGGCCGAGCCGATCGACCCGATCGACAGCACCGAGCCCTTGGAGCCGATGCACAGGAGCGAATTCTCCGACCACAGCGACCACCGGGACGTCGAGGTCGGGGAACTCGAGGGCGGAGAGGTCACGGCGCCATCTTCGCGCCCAGCAGTCAGGGCCCGATGGGCATTTGCAGCTCGGTCACGCTGCGCTCGGGGTGTTCCTCGTCCCACTGGTGGTACAGCTCCCGGCTTCGTCCGGACAGCTCGAAGACGCTGTCCTGGATCCATCTTACGAGAGCCTCGTAGACGGGCACGACGTTGTCGAGCCGGCCTTTGTGCACGACCGACGCCACCTTGACGGTTGAGGTCCTCACCTCCTTCTGAGCTCGCAGACACTGTCGCCGATCAGCTCGGAACCGGAGGGAGAAGACCCTGCGGTGCGAGGAAAGAAGTGTTGGTCCGGGGCCACTGTTACAGGTGGATAGGACGATCTCGATGTGAGAATCGGTCTGCCGGATTGGTCGCGCCAGAAACTCGAGGAGACGGCGCTCGCTCATGCTTGGGAGCTTGCCCTCGAGTTCGGCCACGACCCGAGCGAGGCCTGCATCGAACGTCTGGTCGTCAACATGTTGCGCCACGAATTCACGGACTACGACGCGGACCAGGGCCAGGAGGCGAAACGCCGGATTTGCGGGGCGATCGCCGAGCGGTTCCCGTGGCTCGCAGCCGAATGTGGTCGTCAAATCGACCAGCGGAGACGCGAGGACGCTGAGGCGGCTCGGTGGCGCGAGCTGGCCGAGTGCATGCAGGAAGAGCGGGCGCAGCATGCCGCGGCACGAAGCCGAGCTTCCCGGGAGGCCATCGCCGGTATGCCGGTGGGGACGAAGGTGATGGCGCGGGTGGCGGGACGAGAGCGGGCAGGGACGATCGTGTGGCATGGGAGAGCCCGAGTCGACGTGGCCTACACGATCAAAAGTGGCCAGGAACGCACCACGCGTCTCTACGCCAGTGATGTGCGAGTGGCAGAACCGAAATGAGCCGGGGCCCCCTTCGCCCGATCGCCGCCCCGTTCGTCGTGACCGCTCCAACGGGTGCTCGAGTCCGAACCCGCCTCGTCGTGAACGACACCGACGCCGCGGTGCTGAGCGAGCTCGGGCGGTATCTCGGCTCGCTCGCCGGCCACGACCTCGCCCGTCGGTGCCGGGAGGGCCGGCTGGACGCAAAGGGACGGGCCGTCTCCCGCCGGGAGCGCAAGAGGAGCCTGACGGCAGTGTCCTCGTCGCGCTGGGCCGGGGCGATCACCCGGACCACCGAAGACTCCTGGCAGCTCGGCTCTCGCAACCTGGTGGCCGAGGGGCGCAGTCTTCGAGCCCGGTGCCGCCGCATCGAACAGAGATTGGCGGTGCCGATCGGTGAACGCCGCGGACGCCGGCGAGGATACGGTTCGCAGGCCGAGCGATTCACCAAACAGCAGCGCCTCCAGGGGCTGCGCGCTCGCCTTGGGGCGGTCGAGTCTCGCGTCCGAGCCGGACGGGTGTCAGTGTGCCGGGGAGGTGCGCGCCTCGCCCGGGGGCGCCACCAGCTCCAAGCCGCTCGAGCCGACGAAGACGCCTGGCGAGGCCGGTGGGAGTCGGCCCGCATGTTCATCATCGCCGACGGCGATGCCTGTAAGCCGTGGGGCAACGAGACCATCCGGTGGAACCCCGACGAACAGTGGCTCGAAATCAAACTCCCCCCGTCGATGTCCCGCCTCGCCAACCGGCCCCACGGCCGCTACCGGCTGTCGTGTGCCGTCGCGTTCAGATACCGGGCAGCCGAGGTGGGCGCCCAGGCTGCTTCGGGTGCGGTGCGCTACGACGTGGTCTTCGATCCGGGACGAGGTCGTTGGTATCTGGACGCCTCGTGGAAGACCCCGCAGTCCACCCCCACCGTGGAGGAGTTGCGCTTCGACCCGGTGCTGGCGGTCGACGTCAACGGGGGCCATCTGGCCTGCGTCGTCCTCGACCCCGCCGGCAACCCCCTGGGGCCTCCCCGGACGATCCCCCTGGAGACGAGCGGGCTGCCGTCGGCCCGTCGCGATGGCCGCACGAGGGCGGCGATCTCCGAGCTCCTTCGCATGGCGACAGCTCACGGCTGCTCCGCCGTCGTGATCGAGAACCTCGACTTCGCCGAGGCCCGGGCCGAGGGGCGCGAGAGCTCAAGTCGTCGTCCGAGCCGAGGCAGGCGCGGACGATCGTTCCGGCGCATGGTGGCGGGCATCCCCACTGGACGCTTCCGGGACCGGCTCACCCAGATGGCCGTCAACCGGGGCCTGGCGGTGATCGCCGTGGACCCCGCCTACACCTCGATGTGGGGAGCCGAGCACTGGCTCGCCCCCCTCAGACAAACGTTCTCGCCGGGCACGGCAGTGAGCGGACATCACGCCGCTGCTTTAGTGATCGGCAGACGCGGGCTCGGACAGCGAGCACGGCGACGGGGATGGTGTGACCGCGACCGACCAGAGGATCGGGACCGGAGAGCTGCCGACTCCGCCGTGGGGGCCATACCGGCGCTATCCGGTCTGCCCGAGCCGCGATTGAGGGAAACGGGGACCCGCCAGGCCCGAGGGCAACCGCACGAGCGGCAGAAGACCGGTTGGGCCGAACGGGCCAGCCCCGGCGACCAGGGTGGCGAAGACCGTTCGCGCCATCCCGTGGTGGCGATGTCCTATTCGCTACCACGTTGAGGAACGGTCGGCGCTCACGATCCTGGCCTATGCGGACCGACCCGAACTCGCCGCCGACAAGACGCGCCAGGTCCGTTAGCGACTCGGCACCGCCTTCGGCTCTGCCCTCCTTCGTCAGCCTCGATGCGGACCTCGACAGCCGACACCGTCGGGTCGACCCACGGCCGGAAGACCACTGCCTCCGGCCGCCGCGCCGTCACCACCTCGGCCGCCGACGCGTCGGAGGCCGACGGCAGCCATCGCCCGTGGTCGTCGACGAGCGCCTCGTACATGACCCGGGGCGGCGGGGCATAGGTCCAACGCCGCCTCACGACCACGTGACCGGGCGGCGTCGTCCGAGCCTCATCTCGATCTGACACTGAAAGGCGAGGTTAGGACCCGAACATCACTTCGACCTGCCGCGATGGGCCCGACAGCGCCGGCCGGGCCTGGGCCTTGACATGCAGCCATTCAGGTGCTTATTGTTTTTAGGCAGCTAAATGGTTGCGTATGTTCGGTTCCGATTTTCGGGGTCGAGGGACGACTCCATCCGGGGCTGAGAGGAGAGGGAAATGGTCGACATCCGGCATCGAGTTGGGATCACGGCGCCTCCAGGGCGCGTGGTCGACGCCGTCGCCACGGTCGAAGGCCTGTCCGAGTGGTGGACCCGTCATGTCGACGGGGACCCGCACGTGGGCGGCCGCCTGCGATTCTTCTTCGGCGGGGAGGAGCCGGGCGCCGTGATGGAAGTCGTCGCGAGCACGCCGCAAGGCGTGGCATGGCGATGCGTGGAAGGTCCGAACGAATGGGTGGGGACCGACATCACCTTCGACGTGAAGTCCTCCCGAGACGAGACCGTCCTGCTGTTCACCCACGCCGACTGGCGCGAGCCCGTCGAGTTCATGCACCACTGCTCGACCAAGTGGGGGGTCTTACTCGTCGGGCTCAAGGCCGGCCTCGAGGGGGGAAAGGCGACTCCCTACCCCGACGACGGAACGATCAGCAACTGGGAGCGGCCGCGAACGTCATGACGAACCGCCGGTCGGCGAGGCCGATGGACTCGGTGTTCAAGGCGCTCGCCGACCCGAGCCGCCGCCGCCTCCTCGACCGCCTGAATGCACACGGTGGCCAGAACCTGCGCGAGCTGTGCGCAGGTCTCGACATGGCGAGGCAGTCAGTCAGCAAACACCTCGCGATCTTGGAGGCCGCAAACCTGGTGACCACGGTTCGCCGAGGGCGGGAGAAGCTGCACTTCCTCAACGCCGCGCCGATCAACGACATCTCCGATCGATGGATCAATCGCTTCGACCACGACCGTATTGCCGCCCTATCCGACCTCAAGCGAGCGCTGGAGAACACCCCGATGCCTGCACAACGACCTGAGTTCGTCTACACGACGTACATCCGGACCACCCCCGAACGTCTCTGGCAGGCGCTGACCGAGCCGGCGTTCACCGAGCGGTATTGGGAGGGCGTCGCCTTCGAAACCGACTGGAACCCGGGGTCGACCATGACCCTGGTGCAGAAGGGCGTGCGGATCGCCCATCCCGACCAGGTCGTGCTCGAATCCGATCCGTTTCGACGACTCTCGTACACCTGGCACACGTACACCCCCGAATGGGCTCGTGTGCACGGGCTCAGCGAGGAGCTTGCGGCGGACCTGGCGAAGGAACGTCGGTCGAAGGTCAGCTTCGACATCGAGCCACTCGACGACGTGGTGAAGCTCACGGTGGTGCACGACGACTTCGACCCCGACGGCAAGCTGGTGGCGATGGCGAGCCAGGGATGGCCCCGTGTCCTCGCCGATCTGAAGACGCTGCTCGAGACCGGCCGTCTCGACCCGGTTGGTGCGCCGAACGCGTAGACGGTTGCCGCCCGGCAGGCGACAAGTCCTTGTCGAGCATGGCCGAATCGATGACCGCGGTCAGCGGCAGGCTTCGGGGCGAGAGATACTCGTCCGATGGCGACGACGACGGACGTACAGTACGAAGCCGACGGCAGGACCATGATCGGCCGTCTCGCCGTTCCCGACGGGGACGGTAAGCGACCCGGCATCCTCATCGCCCACGAAGGCTCGGGCCTCGACGACCATCAACGCGACCGGGCCACTCAGTTCGCCGACATGGGCTACGTCGCCTTCGCGCTGGACTACCAGGGGGGCGGGGAACTGGTGCTCGATCGGGACGCGGTGATGGCGAGGCTCGCCGAGCTGTCCCAGGACCTCGACCGGTTGCGGACGGTCGGCGCGGCGGGACTGGACGTGCTCCTCGGAGAGCCCACCGTCGACGCGTCGAAAGTGGCGGCGGTCGGCTACTGCTTCGGAGGTGCCGTCGTGCTCGAACTGGCGCGAACCGGAGCCGACCTGAAGGCGGTCGTCGGATTCCACCCGGGACTGGGCCAGTCACGGCCGGAAGACGCCCGGAACATCACGGGCAAGGTGTTGATGTGTGTCGGGAGCGAAGATCCGCTCATCCCTCAAGACCAGCGGGTTGCCTTCGAAGACGAGATGCGCGCGGGAGGTGTCGACTGGCAGATGAACCTGTACGGGGGCGCGCTCCACAGCTTCACGCATCCCTGGGCGGATCGAGTCGGTCTGCCGTACCTCAAGTACGACGCCCAGGCGGACAGGCGCTCATGGCAAGCGATGCTCGACCTGCTGAACGAGGTGTTCGGGTAGAGGTACGGTCCTGCACTGAGGGCGGCCGATCGACGAAGTGATCAAGGTTCACGGAACATCGAGAGGACGGACGGGGTGAGCCAGGCGGACGACACCACCGCATCCCCAAAGCCCGCGGGCGGCCAAGGACGACTTGCACAAGTCATCGCGACGCGTGGGGGCAAGGCGGCACCGGAGGCGCCGTTCGTGATCGAACACCGTGAGGCGCTCATCTACATGCTGTGCGAGGCCGCCGAAGTGGAACACGCAATCATGTGTCAGTACCTGTTCGCGGCCTTCTCGCTCAAGCAGAGCAGCGACGAAGGCTTGCGTGCCGACGAGCTGGACGCAGTGGTCCGGTGGCGTGGCGAGATCTCCCACGTCGCAACCCAGGAAATGCTACACCTCGCTCTTGTTCAGAACGTCTTGGCGGCCATCGGAGCGGCTCCCCACCTCAGCCGGCCAAGTTTTCCGATGCCCGCCAACCATTATCCCCCTGGCGTCCGGTTCACTCTGCTCCCGTTCGGCGCGCCGGCGTTGAGGCACTTCATGTTCCTCGAGCGCCCGGAGGGCATGGCCCTGCACGACGCCGACGGCCTGGCGGCCGTCCGGCGAGCCGCGCCACAAGTGGCTCCGAACGACCTTGTCCCACGACTCCAGGATTTCTCCACCGTGGGGCATTTGTATCGCTCGATCGAAGCCGGACTGTCGCATCTCGACGAGAAGTTCGGAGAAGAGGTGTTGTTCGTCGGAGACCCTCGTGCCCAAGCGACCTCTGACTATTTCCCTTGGCCGGAGCTGATTCGAGTCACCGACCTGGCCACGGCGTGCCGAGCGATCGAGGAGATCCTCGAACAGGGAGAGGGTCCCCGAGGAGAATGGCATCGGGCCCACTTCGGAACGTTCGTCAATATCCTGGACGAGTTCGAAGCCATGAAAGAGGCCAACCCGAGCTTCGAACCCACACGTCCGGTCGTGGTGAGCAACGTACGCCCCGGTGAGCGTGCATCGGATGTTCCGCTCATCAGTGACTCGGTCACCGCCCGGTGCACCGATCTCTTCAACGTCGGATACGAGATCCTGTTGCTGATCCTCGAGCGCTTCTTCGCGCATACCCAGGAGACCGACGCCGAATTGGCCACCCTGGCGGGGGCCACCATGCGGGTCATGGTGCAGATGCTCAAACCTCTTGGCGACCTCATCAGCACGCTCCCCGTGGGACCCGAGTATCCGGGCCACACCGCCGGTGCGAGTTTCGAGCTCTTCTACGAGGGCGACTACCTCATGCCCCACCGGGATGCGGCCTGGATCCTTGTCGAGGAGCGGCTCAGGGAGGCGGCGTCCTTCTGCGATCAGATTCAGTCCGATGTCGGAGGCCCGATCGCCGACCGGATCGCCCCCATCGCAGTCGCGGTGAACGACGTCGCCGACTCCCTTCGGGTGCACATCGCACGATGGAGGGGTTCCGAAAGCGCGACGAGCGGGGTCGAGACGGGTCGACCTTCGACCGAGGGGGTGCCCGACGTATCTGCCTTGCTCTCCCGGATCGAGGAGCTCACGGGAAGGGTCGGTCACGCGGGACCCAGCGCGTCGTCCTCCGGGCCCGAAAGGCTCCTGGGGGACACGGCCGCGCTTGCCCGCGACGCCGTGAACCGCGCCGGGCCCGACCGCGACGTCTTCATCGACGCCTCGAGCCGGCTGATCGAGAGTGTGCTTCGGCCCCTGGCGGACCTGTCTCAGCTGACTCGTGCTCCGACCGCGAAGGTGGAGGGTCGGTCGTCGCACGAGGAGGCACCCCCGGTGGTCGCCGGTCCGAACGCCACCCTGGAAGAGCGGTTCTGGGACATCGCCAAGATGGCCACCACGCTCCGTTGTGAACCCAATGCCTCGGCGAGCTTGATCGAGGCAACGGCCGCATTGCAGCAGTTGGCGCTGCGGTTCTCGGACCATGACGAGGTGGCACCTCGTCTTGCGGCGCTGCGCGATCTGCAGGCGGGGTTGGACCGGGGGATCCAGACGATGACCGACGGCCCGTATCTCGTCACCAATGCCGATTCGATGACGAATTACCTTGGTCTTCCCGTCGCGACTGCGCCCCAAATGGCTCTCTGCCGATGCGGCGAGTCGACCCGAAAACCCTTCTGCGACGGCAGCCATGCACGGGTTGGGTTCTCGGGGGCCAAGGATCCCAACCGCGTCCCGGATCGTCGCGACACGTATGTCGGAGAGCAAGTGACGATCTTCGACAACCGAGGCCTTTGTGCCCACTCGGGCTTCTGCACGGACCGAATCGGCTCCGTCTTTCACGTCGATTCGGAACCGTTCGTCACGCCGAGCGGTGGGCGCCTCGACGAGATCATCCGCGCCGTTCGATCCTGCCCATCGGGCGCCCTGAGCTATGCGATCGGTGACCAGGAGGCGCGCCACCAGGTCGACCAGGACCGCCCGGCCTCGATCGAGGTGTCGAGGGACGGCCCGTACCGAGTCACGGGTTCCTTGCCCCTCACCGATGCGAGCGGGGACCCCGAGCCAAGGCCAGAGGGTGCTTCGGTCGAGCACTACAGCCTGTGTCGCTGCGGGCACTCGCAGAACAAGCCGTTCTGTAGCGGGATGCACTGGTACGTCGAATTTCACGACCCCGTTCCCGATCCCGACGTCGAGCCGACGATCTTCGAGTGGGCGGGCGGCCTACCGGCGCTGCTCCGAATGACCCGGGTGTTCTACGAAAAACATGTTCCGCAAGACCCGCTCCTGGCACCTCTGTTTGCCGACATGTCGCCTGACCACCCCGAGCGGGTGGCCAAATGGCTGGGAGAGGTGTTCTGCGGCCCCAAGGAGTACAGCGAGGAGTACGGGGGCTACACCCGGATGTTGTCGCAGCACGTCGGCAGGTGTCTGACCGAGGAGCAGCGCGCCCGGTGGGTGACGCTCCTGCTCCAATCGGCGAGTGACGCCGGCCTCCCGAACGATGCCGAGTTCAGGTCGGCGTTCGGCGCCTACGTCGAATGGGGGTCTCGACTGGCGGTCGAAAACTCGCAGACCGACGCCCAGCCTCCGCAGAACATGCCGATGCCCCGCTGGGATTGGAACACGGCGGCCGGGCCCCCGGGGTCTCGGGCGTCGGCGGCCCAGCCCGCCACCGAGGACGCGCCACCCGAGGTCGTGGCGCCGGGCCCCGACGAACCGGTGAGCTTTGCGAAGCACATCAAGCCGATGTTCCGACCGCGTGACCGGCAATCAATGAAGTTTGCATTCGACCTCTGGTCCCACGACGACGTCCGGTCCCACGCCGCGGCGATTCTGGCGAGACTCGAGAACGGGACGATGCCCTGCGACAGCGCGTGGCCGACTGAGAGGGTGCAGGTCTTCCGGCGATGGGTGGAGGTGGGCGCGTCGCCGTGACGTGAAGTTCCTCGTCGTCTGCCCACCCCGCCGCCGACCACGCGCCGCGCCCGCCCGAACGTGTCACCCATGTCCTGAGACAGATACATGTCACCTACCTCTTGGGACTCAACAGCGCCGCGCCACCCACGTCAGTGGTCTACTATCGAACATATGTTCGACTGGTTGGAACAGCTCAACGAGGAGCAACGGGCCGCCGTCACCCACGACGACGGTCCTCTTCGGATACTCGCGGGTGCTGGGACAGGGAAGACAACGGCTCTTACGGCACGGGTTGCATGGTTGCTGTCGAACGGAACTCCGCCGGAACGCTTGCTCCTGCTGACCTTCACGCGGCGGGCTGCACGCCAGATGTTGCACCGCACCGGGATGATGTTGGCCGCGCAGCAACGAGCGAACCCCCTGCGTCAGGCGGCCGGCCACGTCGTGGGAGGCACGTTTCACGCCGTCGCCCATCGAATCCTGCGCCGATATGCGGAGGCCCTCGGGATTCCCGAAGGGTTCTCCGTCCTCGACCCGGCCGATGCGGCGGACGTCATCGATTTCGTCCGAGAAGAGGGCTGCTACGCACAGACTTCTGGCCGGCGCTTCCCACGGAAGGGCCTGCTGCTCGAGATCTATTCCAGAGCCGTCAACACCGGCCAACCTGTTTCGAGCGTCACGGCGGCGGTCGCGCCGTGGGCGAACGAACTCGTCGACCAAATCATCGAGATCTGCCGGGAGTATGTGACAAGCAAGAGGGTTGGAGGCATGCTCGATTTCGACGACCTTCTTCTACTTTGGAGGGCCGCGGTTCTGGACGATCGCCTCGGGCCTCGCCTCGCCGGCTCCGTGGATCACGTCCTCGTCGACGAGTACCAGGACGTCAACGGTGTGCAGGTCGACATCCTGAAGGCGCTGCGGAAGAGCGACGACCGAATCTCGATCGTCGGAGACGACGCCCAGGCGGTCTACTCGTTTCGGGCAGCCGAACCGCGGCACATCCTCGACTTCGACCAGGATTTTCCCGGGGCACGGACCATCGTCCTCACGACCAACTACCGGTCGTCTCAGCAGATTCTCGACGTTGCCAATGCGATCGGTGCCGAGGCCCCGGAGGGTTTCTCGGCCGTGCTTCATGCGGCCAACGAGCAATCACGAGAACGACCCCGCCTGGTGCGTTGCGCCGACGAGGACTCACAGGCGTCGACTGTCTGCCAGCAGGTTCTCGCGCACCGAGAAAAAGGCACCGCGCTCAAAGAGCAGGCGGTGTTGGTGCGCGCCGCGCATCACTCACACCTGCTCGAACTCGAGTTGAGCCGTTGCCGAGTCCCGTATGTCAAGTACGGCGGTCTGAAGTTCATCGAAGCTGCGCACGTCAAGGACATGCTCTGTGCTTTTCGACTCGTGGACAACGCATCAGACGTGCTGGCATGGTTCCGCCTCCTGCAGCTCCTCGAAGGGGTCGGACCGACGATCGCCCGGCGTGCTGTGGCCGCCCTTGGTTTGAACACTCCGGACGGCGATCCCATGACCCGAGGCCAGGTCCTGGAGCGCTGGCCGAGCGCGGCAGAGTTGCTACCGGTCTCGGCGCGGTCTCATGCGGGCGTGCTGGTCGCCGCCCTCGAGGTTCGAGATGGTGAAGGAGTGCCTGCGCACGCCGAACGGGTCCGACTGGCCCTCACTCCGATGATCGAGTCGGCATACCCGGATGCAAGACCACGGTTGGTCGACCTCGACGCTCTCGTGGTGAAGGCGGCCGGTGCGGCACGACTGTCCGACGTCGCGGCTGACGTTGCCCTGGAACCCCCGCGATCCACCTCCGATCTCGCCGGAGATCCCACGATCGACGAGGACTGGCTAACGATCTCCACGGTGCACTCGGCCAAAGGCCTCGAGTGGGACGTTGTCCATGTCCTGAACGCGACCGATGGGATGATGCCGTCCGATATGGCGTTGGGTTCGCCCCAGGGTCTCGAGGAGGAGCGGCGCGTCGTCTATGTCGCCTTGACTCGAGCCCGTAAGGCGCTCCACGTGTATGTCCCCCTGCGGTACCACCATCGACCCCGCGGACGAGGCGATTCCCACGGCTGGACGCAGCCCTCCCGGTTTCTCTCCGATGACGTTCGATCGAAATTCGACGAAGCGACCGTCGAGCACGAGAGCGCCCTGCACACAGCGCATCCACACGTGAGCGACGGCTATGGCAGAGTCGACACGGATCTCGAAGCTCTGTGGTCGTAGCGTCCTCGCAGCCGAACCGCTGCGAGGCCGAGCGGGTATCGGCAGCCAGGCGGTCAGGACGCCAGATGCATGAAGTCGCGGACCAGGAGCGCCATCACCAGCGCGATCACCGCGACGTAGATGACCGTGATCCCCCATCGCCAGCGGTGGTTGGCGGTCCAGAAGCGACGGACCGCGACCACGTCAAAGACCAGGGCGACCACTCCGATCGGGATGCCGATCGACGGCGACAAGCCGGCCGCTCCGTCGAACGCGGGTCCGACGATCGGCAACACGATGTACGCGAGAAGGCACCGCAGGCCGGACACCGCCATCGATACGTTGAACCAACGGTGAGCGACGGCGTCGCCGGCGGCCGACCCGGGCCGCTCGAGCTGCGAGGGCACGAAGAGGAGGCGGCGAACGACCGGCTCGGCTCTCGAGAGGACCGTCCGATGCTCCTCGACTGCCAGCGCGCTCCCCGCCATCTCCCACAACGCTACGGAGCAGGTCTGAGGTGGGCAAGGCAGGGCGGTGGTACGCCGGGCGGACGAGGGGGGACACGATCCTTCAGATCGGGCCGAACCACCTCTGCCAGCGCAAAGAGCGGCCATGCGGTGGGTGCCCGGGCGCCGGCGCCCGAGGCCCTGGACCGACCTGAAGACCCGCCCTAGGGTCGGAACTGTGCTGGCGTGAGGTCAGGAGGTCAGACATGGACGCTGCAACGGGAGACCGCTTCGTTATCGAGGCAAACAGAGTCGGTTGCGCACGCCGATCCGGCGAGGTCATGGAGGTGTTGGGCAGTTCACCTCGACAGCAGTTCCGCGTGCGCTGGGACGACGGTCACGAGAGCATCTACATCCCGGCATCGGGCTGCAAGGTCGAGCACCGGCAACGACGCCCATAGACGGAGACAGTCAGCCGAGAAACTTCGCGAAGTCCGTTGTCAGCCACTTCTCCGGGCGCATGAGAATCATGACGTTGTCGCGGGCATCGGCCTCGGTGGCCTCGATGTACATGTCCCCGAACTCTTGGCCCAAATACCGATGTGCCTGGGCCCGCCGTTCATCGGGCGGCACGGGCACGATCGTGCTCTCGACCGGCCCCTCGACGGTCACATACCTGTAGGGCGCCACCTCGGTCTGGACGCACAGGCTGAAGCGCCCCGCGCCGGCGATCAGCCGTGCTTTCTCCGATTTCTGGGCGGTGATCACGCTCACCGTCGACCCGGGGGAGTAGGTGTACCAGATCGGGGCGCTCAGTGGCGCTCTGTCTGGACGCTCGACGCTGAGCACGGCGACGTGCACGTCGGCGAGAAACGCTTCGCGCTCCTCGGTCGTCATGGCGAGCGCCACGGCTTACTCCCCGCGGGTAGCGGACGGGTGCGCCGTCAGGCCTCTGCCTCCGCCTTGATGCGCTCCAGCGTCGTGCGCACCCCCTGGTTGACGTCCCGACCGCGCAGCATGAGCCCGATCGTGGCCCGAATGAAGGCCGCTGGGAGCCGCTCCTGGTACCAGGACTCGGTGAGCCGCGTGCCTCCCTCCACCGGTTCGAACAGGTACCGCCAGGTCGTGCTCTGGTCGGGCCCCGGACGGCGGAAGGCGAACTCCTTGCCCCGCTCTGCCGCAAGCACCTCGCACGTGTTGGACCACCGCATGGCGCGGTACTTGTTATGGCCCCGGAACGTGGCTCCTACCGCTGCGCCACCGGAGTCCTTCCACTCACAGGCTCGCGTCTCGGGACTGAACCGGCCCATGTTGGAGATGTCGGCGACGAGGTCGTAGACCGACTCTGGTGTGGCGTTGATCACGATCGACTCCTGGCCCCGCACTGGCTCTGCCATCGCTTCCTCCTTGCGCCCGCGCTCAGCGTACGTCCGGCCTGACGGTCCGGCGTAGCGACCAGACCGAGCCGTACCGGCGCGCCGGGACAGCGCGCCGAGGTCAACCGATCGGGACGGCCTCGTAGACGTCGATGCTTCCTCCGCTCGCCAGCACCGGACACCCCTTCGCCTTGTCGCACGCTTCGGCCAGGGTCTCGGCATTGACGATGGAGTAGCCGGTCAGGGACGAGGGCGAACCGTCTTTGACACTGCCGTCCGAGGAGACGGTGGCGGACGGGCCGAACGGGTTGCCGCCGTCCACGACGGCGTCGCCCAACGCACCGAACCAGTTCATCCACTGCGTCATCACTTCTTGCTGCTCGGCGTCGGTCTCGGCCATCGAGCCGCCCCGGTATGCCAGCACGAATTTCCCCATCAGGAGCCTCCCGGTTCGTGTTTCGGTGTCGGCTAATTAGATAGCCGGACCGGTCGGTGCGACGCAGTACAGGACCGATCCCCCGCCGACCGCGGACGTGCCGAACCGCTCGGGCATCGACCCGCACGAAGCTGCCCGCCGTGCCCCGTGGGGCCAGGTGCAGAGTCGGACTTCCTCTCGGTCGGCGGCCTCGTGACCGATCCGCAGCCCGGGGGAGCGCCCTACTTCGCCGGCGGATGGGGTGGCTAGGGGCGCTCAGCCCGCGTCACAAGCCGACGCCGCCGACATCTTCGGTGAACTCCGCCCGCGCGGTGGGAAGGCGTCAGGCGGGCGGGCTCGAGCTGTAGCGGAACATCAGGGCGTTCGACACACCACCGCTCGTCCTGACCTGCACGGGGACCGAAGGCGGTCCGGCTGGAGGCGGGGGGACCGTCACCACACACTCGTCCTGCGAGGGGCAGTGCGTCGGTGCCGTCTGGGCGCCGAACAAGGCGACGATGAGGCTGTCGGAGCTCATCAACCCGCTGCCCTGGATCGTCACCGTCTGCCCCGGTGATCCGGCATCGGGCGAGATGGCCGCCAGGGTGGGGCCACCTCCCGATGGCGGGACGGCCGGGGCCGCCGGCGTGTTCGGTGTGGTCGAGGGCGGTGCCGTCGACGGCACGGTTGCAGCAGTGGGTGGGATGGTGGGCGCGGGAGCGGTCGCGCTCGCCGCTCGATGGGACGCGACGTGGGGGGGTGTGCGCTTCGGTGTTCCGGACGACGCCAACGAGGCCGCCACCAACGCCACCGTGAGGACCGACACGAAGGCGGTGACCGCAGCGATGAGGGGCGCGCGGCGCCGGTCGCGGCTGAGCCATGTGCGCACTCGCGCGCGCACGCTCCGGCTCTCTTTCGACGCCACCAGACGCGGGGCCATCTCTCGGTAGGCCGCCACGGCTCGGGCACGGTTGGTGGAGCCGGGGTCAGTTCGGGTGACCGGGCGGGGGTCGGCCGGAATCTCCCGGGCGTGGTCGGCTGGCGTGGCCAGGGCTCGTTCTCCGTCCGAAACCGGACTCCGTTGGTGCGGGGCCACGGCCTCGTCGACGAAGAGCATCTTGCGCCGCGGGGCGGAAGGTGCCGGGGCGCCGAGTCGCGCCGCACGGGCCGGCGCCGTCTTGCCGGCCCGTTCGGCCGCCCACCGCGTCGGGGTCGTCGGGTGCGGTTCGCGGGCTCGCACTGCCGGCGTGGTCTTGGGCGGGGCCGCGGCGCGCGCCGGTGGCGGCTTCGCCTGCGACGGCTGTTCGGCGTGGGTGATCTCGGCCAGGACGTCCATGGCCTTGTGGTAGCGGGCAACCGATCGCCGACCCCCGTCGACCCGGCGCCCGAGCCAGACGAGTCCCACCAAGAGCAACGTCGAGAGAAGGAGGTAGGTCAGGACCATGGGGGACCCTTCCTCAGCGGCTCAGAAGTGACTGACCCCTATTGAACCGCGCGTCGACGGCGTGCACAGAGCGGGCGAGTGGGCCTGGTGTTCCTACCCGGACCGACCGCTGGTGTCACCCCAACCGGCCCACCGGGCCACGTGTGGCTCGGGCGAGCGCGCCCGGGCCGAATCCCAACGGCGTGACAACGCTCGGGTGGGCTCCGGTCAGCGGAGACCGGATGGGCTCCTCACGATCGTCGTGCACGCTCGGCGGCAAACGCCGCGGCTACGAACAGGCGGAACGCGATCGTTCGTCACAGATGACGAACATGAGTCGATCCGGATGTGCCTCGAGACCGCGTCGGATGGCCTCTGACGACGCAAGAGGACGGGGCTTGCACCCCGTCCTCTTGGGAACGACCCCCCTGGTTGGCCGTTTCGTCTACGACCAGAACGACGGGCGCTCATGGTGGAGTCCGCGGGGCTCGGTGTCAAGCGTGCCGGGCGTCGAGGCCCAGGTGGCGGAGGGTGGCGGAGGGTGCCCCGGCACCTGACACCGCTGTCACCAGCGGCCATACTGGTTCCACAGG
>Ga0307477_10000852_pt1 | contig 29280 bp, 27 predicted proteins | sample atmos_gasesECM2C_FD_203316 | JGI IMG/M metagenome (GOLD analysis project Ga0307477, IMG submission 203316) | Hardwood forest soil microbial communities from Morgan-Monroe State Forest, Indiana, United States - atmos_gasesECM2C_515 | ecosystem: Environmental > Terrestrial > Soil > Temperate...
GGAGCTGTCGCAGCAGTGCGAGCTCGGCTCGGCCGACGGGCGGGCGCGATTCGCGGAGCAGGCCCGGCCGCTGTTCGCCCGGGTCCCTCCCGGAGTCTTCCGTGAGCTGCTGCTCGAGCGCCTCGCGGAGGTCGTCGGGCTGAGCGCTGCACGCCTCGAGGAGCTCTGGGCGCACGGTCGGGCCACGCCGCCCACCGCAGCCGCAGCCGCGGGCGGTGCGCCGCTGTCCGCGGCTGCACGCGCGCGCGGCCGCCTCAGCGGCACGGCACGCAGTGCCGGACGCGGCAGCCTGGTGCGGCAGGCGATCGTGCGCTTGCTCCACTACCCGCAAATCGCTGTGGAGGTGACCCCGGCGGAGCGCGCCGGGCTCGATGCGAGCGACGAGGCGGGCATCGAGCTGCTGCGTGAGCTGCTCGACAACTTGCGCGCGCAGCCGGCGCACATTTCCGCGCAGGTCATCGAGCGGTGGGCGGGGCGCGAGGATGGCGAGGCGCTGCAGAAACTCCTCGCGCGCGAGCAGGTCATCACAGCAGCGCCGGCTGCCGCCGACGAGCTGCGCGGCGCGCTCGTCAAGCTGGCCGACCAGGCCGCGGCGCGGCGCCTCGAGGCGCTCGAGGCCAAGAGTCGCGCCGGTCGCTTGGATGCCAATGAAAGCCAGGAATTTCAGAGACTTATAGAGAGATTGAGCTACCGCGATGCCAGCGGTGGGTGATGCGCACTTGGTGTTTCGTCGTTTGTCAAATAGAATTGCGCGCTTTGCCTCTCGCCCCCTTGAGCCGTCCCCGTCGGGGCAGCACATAGGGTATCGAAGTCCCACAGCGCACCCCGACACATGACACGCAAGCACAAGCCCCAAACCACGCACAGAAAACGCCCCGCAGCACAACCCAGCAGACCGGTGAGACCGGCGGCCGCCGCCAAGGCGGTCGCGGCAGTTGCGAGCCTGCGCGAGAAAGATCGCGGCCGCAGCCCTGCCGTCGCGGGCAAGAAGGGCGCAGCGGCCGTGCGCCTGACGGCGGTGAATGCCAAGGCGCACGACAGCGCCCGGCCGGCCGAGGTGCGCGCCGGCCCGGGGCGGACGGGCGCCGACAAGCGCCCCCTCGGTATCGAGCGGCGGGTGCCGGTGATGCCGGAGGACCGCCAGTCGCAGCTCAAGCTCCTGATCGCACGCGGCAAGGAACAGGGCTACCTCACCTATGCGCAGGTGAACGATCACCTGCCCTCCGAGATCGTCGATCCGGAGCAGATCGAGGACATCGTCAACACCATCAACGACATGGGCATTCCGGTGTACGAGAAGGCGCCGGATACCGAGTCGTTGCTGGCGAGCGAGCCGTCGGCTCCGGCCGACGAGGAAGCGATCGAGGAGGCGGCGGCTGCGCTCGCGGCACTCGATGCGGAGCTCGGCCGCACCACCGACCCGGTGCGCATGTACATGCGCGAGATGGGTACCGTGGAGCTGCTGACTCGCGAGGGCGAGATCCGCATCGCCAAACGGATCGAAGAGGGGCTGGACGCGGTGCGCAGCGCACTCGCGCTCTACCCGCCCACCCACGACTTCCTGCTGAAGGCTTACGAGCCGGTGAAGAGCGGTCAGGCGCGCCTGGTGGACGTGATCGTCGGCTTCATCGACCCGAACGCCCCGGACGTGATCGCGCAGCCGCAGAACCCCACGCGGCTCGAGGTGGTCGCGACCGAGGAGAAGTCGGACGAGGACGAGGAGAACGACGAGGAGGCCGACGGCGAGGAGGAAGCGGTCGATACCGGGCCCGATCCGGTCGAGGCCGCCACGCGCTTCGCCACGATCGCGAAGCTGCACGCGCAGGTGCTCGGCTCGATCGACAAGCTCGGCGCGCGCGACCCGAAGACGCTGCGCCAGCGCAAGAGGCTCGCCGACCAGTTCATGGAGCTGCGCCTGTCGCCGCGCATGTTCGACGCGCTGATCCTCAACCTGCGCACGCACGTCGCCGAGGTGCGGCAGCTCGAGAAGGAAATCATGATCATCGCGGTGCGCGACGCCGGCATGCCGCGCAAGGACTTCATCGCCTCGTTCCCGAAGAACGAGACCAATCCGCGCTGGCTCGGCAAGCACATCAAGGGCGGCAAGAAGTACTCGGCACCGCTCGCGAAGTTCCGCGACGAGATCGAGCGGCGGCAGAAGAAGCTCGAGCAGCTCGAGGGCGTCTATCACCTCTTGATCAACGACATCAAGGAGGTCAACCGCGAGGTTTCGATCGGCGAGGCCAAGGCGCGCCGCGCGAAGAAGGAGATGGTCGAGGCGAACCTGCGACTGGTGATCTCGATCGCCAAGAAGTACACCAACCGCGGGCTGCAGTTCCTCGACCTCATCCAGGAAGGCAACATCGGCCTGATGAAGGCGGTCGACAAGTTCGAATACCGCCGCGGCTACAAGTTCAGCACCTACGCCACCTGGTGGATCCGGCAGGCGATCACGCGCTCGATCGCCGATCAGGCACGCACCATCCGCATTCCGGTGCACATGATCGAGACCATCAACAAGCTCAACCGCATCTCGCGGCAGATGCTGCAGGAAATGGGTCGCGAGCCGACGCCCGAGGAACTGGCGGTACGCATGGAGATGCCCGAGGACAAGGTGCGCAAGGTGCTCAAGATCGCCAAGGAGCCGATCTCCATGGAGACGCCGATCGGCGACGACGAGGACTCGCACCTCGGCGATTTCATAGAAGACACCTCGGTGGCCTCGCCGATCGACCAGGCGACCATGGAGTCGCTGCGCGAGACCACGCACGCGGTGCTGGCGCAGCTCACCCCGCGCGAGGCCAAGGTGCTGCGCATGCGTTTCGGCATCGACATGAATACCGACCACACCCTCGAGGAGGTCGGCAAGCAGTTCGACGTCACGCGTGAGCGTATCCGACAGATCGAGGCCAAGGCGTTACGCAAGCTCCGCCACCCGAGCCGCAGCGAGCAGCTGCGCAGCTTCCTGATGGACGACTGACCGCGCGCGACTGTGGTGCGGTGCGGTTGCACCGCGCCCCGAGCTACCTCATATCCCGGCCTTGCCGAGCGCGTCGATGAGCTCGCGCAGCGTCTCGGCCAGCGCCGGATGCCCGACCTCGAACCTCACCGCCAGTGACTCGAGCCGCGGCGTGTGGCTCGCGACCGCGGCGCTCGCCTCATCCAGGCGGCGGTCGGCGTCATTGAGCGCGCGATCCATATCGCGCATCACCGTGGTGAGCAGCTGACGCGACTCCGCGTCGAGCTTGCCGCCGCCCGCCTTCAGCTGCTCATGGACCCGCGCGAGCAGCTCCCGCAGGCTCTCCTGAACCATTTCCGACCCGGCGACGCTACGGCAAGCCGCCGAGTGAGGAGCCGGACGGTGACGACGTAGCAGCGCCCGTGGTCGCGCCGAGCAGCGCCTTCCAACTGTGCTCGCGACCGAGGCGCTTACCCTTCTCGGTGAGCTTCAGTCCCTCGGGCGAGAGCGTGACCATGTAGGGCTTGCCGTCCACCTCGATCTCGCGCTTGAGTTGCTTGTTGAGTTTGGTAGTCATTGCGTCCTCTCGCGTGCCGAAGCGACACGCCCGATGGTAACAGCCAGACGGCCCACGTCCACCCGCGGGTGCCGCTACTTGATCAGACCCTCCGCCTTGAGCGCCTCGATGACGTGGGGTCGCTTGCCGATGTTCTCGACGTAGCGCTGCAGCTGCGCACCGATGTCGAACTTGAGGTAGGCGCCCCAGCTGAGCACGGTGAACAGGTAGGCATCGGCGATCGTGAACTGCTCGCCTGTGAGGTAGGGGCGGCCGGCGATGACACCCGAGAGGTACTCGAGGCGCTTGCTGAGGTTCTGCCGCACGTATTGCTTGGTGTCCTCCGGCGCATCCTCGCGGAACAACGGCGAAAAGCCTTTGTGCACCTCGGAGTTGATGAACGCGAGCCACTCCACCAGGTGGTAGCGCTCCATGGTTCCGAAGGGCGGCGCGAGCTTGGCCGCCGGGTTGCGGTCGGCGATGTACTGCAGCACCGCGACGTTCTCGGTCAGCACGTCGCCGTTGTCGAGCATCAGCGCCGGCACGTAGCCTTTGGGGTTGATCTCGTAGTAGTCCTGCCCCTCGGCCGTCTTGTGGGTGTGTCGGTTGACCTTGACGAGCTCGAACTTCAGCCCCGCTTCGCGCAGCGCGATGTTCGAGGCGAGCGAGCACGCGGCGGCAAAATAGTAGAGCTTCATGACACGGTCTCCTTCCTTGCTGCACAGCACAGTCGCGGCGGGCTCATCGCCCGCGGCCGGAAACGCCGACAGCGTATCCGCAACCGGAGAGCCATGCTAACGTTGCTGTCAGCGATGGCAAAGGGGGTATTGCCATGAGGTCGCTTTTGATCACGGCGGTGATCGCGATGGCGGCACTCACGCTGGACGGCTGTCGGGCCAAGCGGCCGCAGCGGATTCCCGCCCCGCAGTCGCCCACTGCTACAATCGAATTTCGTTGGGCCTGTAGCACAGCGGTTAGTGCAGGGGACTCATCAACTAGGTGCCTTCGCGCGGAAACGCGCGAAGTGGACGGGATGAATTCAGGGAAACCTTCGGGCAAGCCCATGGCAACCCTGAGCCGAGCCGCCGGTACACCGGCGGAAGGTGCAGAGACTACCTGAGGGCTCGAGCGCCCTTGATAACAGGCTTCGAGCATCCCGCACCCACAGGCACAGCGTGTAGTGCACGGGTGAAGAGATAGTCCACTCCCGGCGGAAACGCCGGGGCGAAGTGAATCCCTTGGTCGTAGGTTCGAATCCTACCGGGCCCAGCGAATCTAACAGCCGGTGGGGCCGGCGCTCTCCGTCGCGACCCTGTACCAGGCACTGAAGACCGCATCGACGGGCACCTGATCCGCACGGCGCGATGCCGGGGGTCCACCGACGCCGGCGACCGGCGACCCGCTCGGGCTGCGCGGCAACCAGTAGCGCGGCGACTCGGCGCCGTAGAGCACCACGAGCGGCACACTGAGCGCCGCCGCGGCATGCGCCGGTCCGCTGTCGACCGACACCATACTGCTGGCCGCCTCGCATAGCGCATAGAGCTGCCGCAGAGTCGTGGCGGCGGTCGCGACGCTCGTCAGCTGGGTCGCCGCCTGTATCTCCTGCAGCATCGGCATTTCTTCGGCGGAGCCGCGCAGCAGCAGCACCGCCTGCGGACGCTCGCGGTGAATTCGCTGCAGCAGCTCGGCCCAGCGCGCGAGCGGCCACCACTTGTCATCGGTATTCAGGCGACGCCAGCGCGCGCGGCGCGGCGCCATAGTGCGATGATTCCCGGGCTGGACGAGGATGAGCTCGCGCCCGCTGAGGCCCTGCGAGCGCAGCCACGCGTCGCGCTCGGTGCGTTCCGACTCCAGCACGTACAGGCGCGGACCATCCAGCGTGGCGTCCGCCGTTGCCGGATAGTCCGCAGCCCGCAGGTTAGCCGGCGTGCGCGCGCCGAGAGCGACCAGGCGGTCGACCAGGTGGTCCGTCTCCTGGACGGGCCCCTTGACGGGCCGGTCGCTGAGAAACACACAACGCCGGAGGTCGATGCCACTCAGACGCAGCATGCGGTGAATGCGTGGCAACTGCCGGTAGTGACGCTCGCAGACATAAATCGGACCCGGTGCGCTCGCGCGCAGCGCCCGATGCACCGGGCGCCAGGCTGCATCGAGCAGAAACGGCAGATGGCGATGGAAGGCCCAGACATCGGCGACATCGGGGTTCCCCGCGTAGGTGGTCGCCGTCCAGGATCCGGTGCCGATGACCTGACATGGTCGGCCATAGCGCCGATGCAGCAGGTTCAGCATCCGGGTAAGCATCACCATGTCGCCCAGACGACAGAAGAAAAAGACCGTTGGAGTCAGCGGTGCCCCGGGAGAAACACTCACGGTGGGCAACGGGGCTCAGAACTTGCGCGACACGTACAGCGTGCCAAGAGTGATGTCGTGATAGCCATAGGGCTGACCTTGCGGCGGCGGCGGGGGATTTAACCGGTCGACCTTGGAAGCGTAGCGGAAGTCGATGCCGACATCCCAATGCGGCAGGATGTTGCGCCACTGCAGCCCGGCGCCGTAGTAGAACCCATAAGCGGGGGTGAGCGCCGCGTAGCGCGCCGCCCCGAGGAACAAGTTGAGCGCAAGCGGGTTGTCGAAGCGGTAGCGATAGTCGAAGATGCGCGCGCTCAAGAGCGACACCCCGTGCACGTCGTCCGCTGCGAGCGCCGCACCGAGATCCTGGTGCTCGCTCACGGCGCGACGTGCGCCGACGGTCAGACCCGGCCCGAAACCCACGCCGCTACTGACCCGCGGCGTGTCGGGAGTAACGCGGGTGAGCACGTTGCTGGCGACGGCGCCGACATCGACGTGCACTTCGGTGCCTTCGGGACGTGCCGCCGGTGCTGACTCGCCCGCATCGCCCTCGCCGGCGTGCAAGGCGTCGCCGTAGCGCAGGAAGGCGCTGACGCGCGTGAAATGCGCACCGAACACATCCCGGCCGTAGTCGACCTGTGACCCGATGACGTAATCCTTCCATGGATACGAGTACATGAGCGATCCCAGGTATTCATGCTCGTAAGCAACAGCCGAGGTGGAGTCGTTGACCAGTGACCGCAGCGTCAGCTCGAACCGCCCGCCGAAGTGTGGCTCGAGACCGAGGCGCAGCATGTTGCTCTGGCCGCCGGGCGCGTCACCAAACTGGCGCTGATCGCCGAACCAGTGACCGATACTGAGCAGGTAGTTGGTGATGCCGTCGCCGTAGCCGTACTGAACGTTAGTGGCGCCGTGGACATACCAGGTCGGTTGCCACTCCGAGATCTCGTACGTCAGGTCGAATGGACCCAGGCGCGGAAACTGCAGGCCGACCGAGAGATCGGTCTTGGAGAAGCTGAGATGATTGCCCGCGGCCGTGTCATTCCCTGCATATTCGAAATACAGCGAAAATGGGATGCGACCGGGGTATATGAAGCGGCTGGTGAGCGAGGCTTCCTGCTTGCCGAGGACCGGCTTGCCTGACGCGGTCGTCTGCGCGGCGGTCGGATTGAAGAACGCCCGCAGGAGCTCCGAGACGGACTGACCGCCGGCGGCACCGCCGCCGAATATCATGCTGCGGTTGAGCGCCAGTGACCAACCAGAATTCGCCGGCTCGATCGCGAGGCGAGCGCCGGAGAACTTGGGGTACCCCGCCGTGAGCTCACCGTTGGTGAGCTCAATCTTGTGGGTGTACGACATGCGCGCGACGAATACCTCGTACTGCAGCCCGAGACGCGTCAGCGGACGATAGTTGGAGAGCGTGACCGAGGGCATGGTCGGCGCCTCGGTGCTGATCAGCATCGCGCTATCGGTCATCGGCGACCACTGGTGATCGCGCCAGCCGATGTCGAGCTGCGCAAAGTCCCAGCCGAGACTCAGCAACGAGCCGGTGGGCGTCACCCGGCCCTCGTAGGCCACGCCGCCGGCGCTGATGAGCACGAAGTCGCTCGGCTGCCAGTAACCCATCACGGCGACATCGAAGTGACTGTCGTACGGCTCGCCATGCTGGTTGGGCGCCACCGTCTTGTCCCCCGAGCCGCTCGACGCCGAGACTCCGTAGCTCGCGAAGCCGACGCCGGAAAGATGCATGTAGTTGTCGAGGAACTTGCGCACGCGCCGGCAGAGCACCGGATCGACTGCGCATGCCTTGGGCAGCGCATCGAGCACCATCGCCGCCGGAATCGGCCGCGTCATTACCGGCTTGTCCCCGAGAATCAGCACGCGCTCGACCTCGCGTTCGAGCTCGGGGGCCAGATTGAGTGGCAGGTAGGGACTGACGCCGCGCGCCTGCAGGGGACCTGCCACCAGCAGGCACAACGATACGAATATGCTTAGACGCAATCTACTCTTCTATTGAGCGCAAGCGCCACGCTCACAAATCAGGCGCACGAGGAAATCCCCGCAGCAGTCATCTAGCCGTGTGATGTGAGGGAGCAGCGCACGGCATGGTGCGAGCGGCAGCTGCCCGGCCCCAATGAGCCGGTCGTCGCTCGTAGCGGCGCGGACGTCGACCGTCCTGCGTCTTGCGCCTGCGAGTCGAGCGTTTCAGCACGCACGCAATTTTACGTCACTGTGCGCCGCTGCAAAACTAATTTGAGATAGGTTCTGCAGGCGCCGGCCGCGGCGGCGATGTGCGACGGTTGATCACTCCGATATTCGTGGATCTCGGTGGAGCCGGCCAACGCCGTTCGGATCCTCGCTAGGCGGCGATCGGTGCGGTCAGCTCCGGCGAGTTGTTGCGCACCGAGTTCACGCGCGTGCTCACGCGGTGCGCCACCATTAGATCCGCGGGGTAGGGCCCGAGCACGGCGCGCGCTTCCGCGGGAGTGCCGCGCAACCACGCAGCGTGATCCTCGGGGCGGAGGATAGCCGGCATGCGGTGCGGATTGTTCCCGGTGTTATGAATGTCGGTCAGCAGCTCGTTTGCCGGCAGCGTGATGTGCACACAGCTCTCGATCACCGTGCCGTCGTCGCTGACGCTGCGTTCCCACAGGCCCGCAAAAGCATACAGCTCCTGGTCGGCCACCGTGACCAGGTAGGGTGCCTTGCGTCCCTGAGCATCCAGGTGCCACTCGTAGAAGCCGCTCGCCAGCTGCAGGCAGCGCTGCCCGCGCTGCCATGGGCCGCGATAGCTGGCCGCGGTCTCGAATGTCTCGATGCGTGCGTTGATGGTGCTGTAGCGGGGGGCAACGCCGCGACTGAAGAACGGGACCAGACCCCAGCGCACTGCGGTCGCCTCGAGCTCGCCGTTCTTGCTGCGCAGAATCGGAACCTGCTGCCCAGGGGCGATGTTATATGACTCTACCAGCCAGCCCGGCGGCCCGTGGACCTGCCACTCCCGCAGATACTTATCCTGCATGCGCAGGATGTAGCGCCCGCACATCGGTAAGTCCCTTTACGCGGCAGAGCGTTCGAGCATCGAGCGATCCAGTTCCGCCTTCCTCGGTCGCACGCGCTCCTCATCGGGGAGGGCATCATCGATGGCCATGCAGATCTCGGCGATATCATCGCGGACCGCCTCGCCGTCGGCTTCGAACATGTAACGGTCGAGAACTGCACGTGCCCTGGTGAGCAACGCGAGCAAGTCGGCCGGCTGCATGTTTTCCTCCTCTCGCGGACAGACAGAGCCAAGAGGGAACCCCCCGATAGAGTACGACCATCGCGGCCGGCGGCCTACTACATCTTGTGGCCCGAGAAGCGAATGAACCACGACATATAGTCAACAGCCCCGTCTTCCACAGAGGTTTCAATGACTTATCAAGCTGGAAGACGGCGCGCGCCAGCGGGGCGGCAAATCAAGAATCAATGCCGCAGCGCGTCACCGGTGCGCAGCGGGCGCTCCGCCCACTGTGGTCACTGCGGGGGCACGTAGATCGCAAGACCCGACACCGCCTTGTTGTAGATGCCGAAGGAACCCCCGACACCGACACCGGTGGCGCTGTTGCCGCTGTAGCTGGAGCTGCCCACTCCGGTGCCGATGCTGCCCGACTGCTGGTCATGCACGCTCTCCAGCAGAATGCCGTTCGCGCCCAGATTGGCGGCCTCCTGTTTGAGTCGCGCGATGGCTTTGTCCATGTTCTGCTGACCGGTGAGCGCGAGCGAGCCCTGGCTCGTCGCATCGACGTGGCCGATCGGCTCGTACTGTGGCGGCGGTTGCGTGTAAACCCTGACGTCGTCCGGCGAGATCGCGGGCCGGGGGGTCCCGACCAGAACGTGAGACGAGGTCGAGCAACCGCTCAGGATCGCCGCGAGGGTGATCGCAACACTCACGCGGCTGACAGGCGCGCCGCTCAGACGGGTAAAAAATGTCATGCTCGGATTCTCCTCGATCCGCCCCGCACGGCGTCGAGGTTAGGCGTGTGTGCAGCGCCAGGCAAAGGTCGTGGCGGAACCCGGCAGAGGCGCGCATTGCGCACATTCGCATCTTCCACGACGCGCGCCACGCCAGCCGGCTGGTGTTGCCGCTGGCAGCGCCGGCGCGCGCCGATCAGACTACCGTCGGCTGGTAAGCCTTGACGCCCGTCTGCCACAGCAGGAATGCGTAGGTGTCGGTCGCCTCGCGGTCCTGCTGCGCGCGCGTCGAGCCGATGCCATGGCCGGCATCGAAGTCGATGCGCAGCAGAATCGGCTTGCCCGAGCTGCTCGCGACCTGGAGTCGGGCAGTCATTTTCGCGACATGAAACGGCCCGACGCGCGGGTCGGTCACTCCGGTCGTCAACAGCACTGCCGGGTAGGCCACCCCGTCCCTGACGGCCTGGTAGCTGTCGATCAGCTTCAGCGCGCGATAGCCCGACTCCTCGGAAATGGCGCCCCACTCCGGCTCCTCGCCGTAGCCGTTCGGCTCGGCGACGTAGCGCAGCGGATTCGACCAGCCTACCCCGTCGACGACGGCCGCGAACAGCTCCGGTCGCTCGGTCAGGGCGCGCCCAACAGTGATGCCGCCGGCGGAGCGCCCGCCGATCGCGAGCTGTGCCGGCGAGGTGTACTTCTCGCGGCACAGCTCCTCGCACACGTCGATCAGATCGCGCCAGGTGTTGGGCTTGTTGGTGAGCTGACCGGCCTTGTGCCATTCGCGGCCGTACTCGCCGCCGCCGCGGACATTGGCGTACCCGACGATGAACCCGGCGTCGATCAGCGCCAGCGTCCGGCCGGCGAACGTCGGAGTGTAGGCCGGGATGCCGTAGGAGCCGTAGGCGGAGATCCAGGTGGGATTGCGACCGTCGCGCTTCACTCCCTTACGGTAAATGAGCGTGTAAGGGATCTTGGTGCCGTCGCGGGCGGTGGCGAAGTTGCGTCGCGCCTCGTACGCACTGACATCGATCGGTGGCCGCGGCGTGAGGCCGGTCGCGGCCACCGCGCCGTTCGCATCCACCGACCAGATATCCCCGGGGGTCAGCCAGCCGGTGAACGAGAACAGCGCACCGTCCTCGGTCGGATCGGTGGCGAGCGCCTGCAGGGTGCCGAGGAACGGCAGCCGCAGCTCGCTCACGCGTCCGTCGTGCCCGAGCCGGCGCAACCCGCTGATGCCGCCGTCCATCATGTCGAGATACAGGCCGTCACGGGCACGCTGGAATGACTCGATGACCAGTTCGCCCTCGGGCACGACCTCGGTGGCAGCGGCGACCGCCGGCGAGCTCACCGCGGCGCGCAGGATGCGCCCGCGCGGGTGACCGCGGTTGGCGAGCAGCCAGAGCGTCTCGCCGTCGATCTCGACGTCGGTGACCTCGTCCTCGAAGCCCGCCACCGCTCGCCAGCGCGCCCGGCCCGCGAGCACGTCCGTGATGGGCGCGATGAGCACGCGAAACTCGCTGCGCACGTCGGCGAGGATCAGCAGCGCCTGCGGCGAGCCGCGGAAGGTGCAGATCACCGGTACCTGGATGCGCTCGTACTGCACGTTGGCATCGAGCCCGCGCTTCATCAGGATCGGATCGGCGGCCGGGTCGCTCCCCAGCCGGTGAAAGCGCGCCTGGCTATCGAGATAGCGCTCAGGCGTGTCGAGCGCGCCGGTCAGCTGGTTGTAGAAGAAACCGCTGCCGTCGGCCAGCCAATACGGCCGCGCAGTCTGGGTGTTGGCGATCTGCTCGGGCAGGTCGTGCGCGTCGGCGACCCGCAGCACGTGCAGCACCGAATCCTCGCTGCCGTCCTTCGAGAGTCCATAGACGAGGAGCGTGCCGTCGGGTGAGGGCTCCCACCAGTCGAGCGACAGGTGTCCGCCGCTGCCACTGAGCAGCGTCGGGTCGATGAGCACGCGGTCGACGCCGCTCGCGCGCACGAACAGCTTGTAGTTGTCCGCACCGACCGGTCGCTGCTCGAAGAACAGCTTGCCGCCGGCGCGGTGCGCGCGGCGGGTCATCGCCGCATCGCCCGAGAGCTGCTGGATGCGCGCGAGGAGCCGATCGCGGCCGGGGATGCGATCGAGCAGCGCGCGCGTGTGCGCGTTCTGCCCCTTGAGATACGGCAGCCACTGCGGATCCTTGTCGTTCTCCATCCAGCGATACGGATCGCTGAGCGTCTCACCGAAGTAGGTGTCCTTGACGATCTCGACCCGCGCTACCGGCGCGGGCGGGAGAGCCGCGGCCGCGGGGGCGGCGCGGGCGCGGCGGCTGAGCAAGGCGGCCAGCAGGCTTCCGGCACCGGCGAACAGATCGCGGCGGCTCATTCCGCTCATCCTCTTCGACCTCGTGGTTTGAACGGCTCGAAGGAAATGTCAGCTACGCCCGTGCGGCAGCCAGCGCACGTCGTGCTCCACGTCCACGAGGCCCTCGACGCCACCGCCGCGCGCCAGCACCGCCATGCTGCCTGCAGCGCCCGGCACGATGACCCCGCTCATTCCCGCCTCGTGAAACCGCTGGCGTGAGCCGACATGCTCGTGCCGCAGGATCATGACCGTCACCGGGCCGCGCGTCGTCTGTACGACCAGGTGCGGCACGTAGTGTCCGCGAAACCAGCAGTTCGAGGCGAAGGTGACCCGGTCGGAAGCTACGTCGAGCTCGACACCGGAGCCACGCAACACCTTGGCGATGTCGGCCGCCGTGACGTGCTCGGTCGCGAGCAAGCTCTGCGGCTCGCTCTCGACGTGGGCGACCACCTCGCGCGCGAGTGTCTCCGAGGGCCGCAGCAGCCACACCAGCAGCGCGGCGAACATCGCGAACGTCACGCTCGCCGCCAATGCCCATTGACGCCATGGCACGCCCTGCCGGCGGGCCGCCGGCCGCGGCACGGCCGCGGCTGAGCTCAGCGGCGGCTGTTCCAGCGCGCGCCGGATGTTCACCTCGAAGGCACGCACCTGGTCGCGGAAGCGGCTGCACTCCGGACAGGACTGCAGATGCTCCAGAAGTGCGGCCGTGGTCGTGTCGGGCTCCGCCCCGATCAGCAGTCGCGTCTGCTCGCAGGTCACGGCAGGGCCTCGCTCCCGAGGACGTCGGGAGCGGCCGTCATGCCGCAGATAACCCGTAGCTTATTGCGCGCCCGAAACAACCGCGTCAGCACGGCGGTCGGGGACAGGGCGAGCTCGCGCGCGATCTCCTCGGTCGAGAATCCACCGACAACCTGCAACACCAGGGGCTCACGATACTCGATCGGTAATCTCATGATCGCATGACGCAGTGCAAACAGCTGCTCGTCCGGCTGCGCGTCCCCCGCCGACGCCTGCGTCTCGATCGCCTCGTCGAGCGACACGAGCTCGAGACGCTTGCGCTCGTATAGCCGCGCGTGCTCGCGCCGGACGATGGTCAGGAGCCAGGCGCGCCCGGCGCCCGCGTCCTTGAGGGAATCGCGTGACCGCCAGGCGCGCAGCAGCGCCTCCTGCACGATGTCCTCGGCGATCGCCCGGTCGCGCGCCAGCCAGTGCGCGAAGCGCAGCAGGTCCGGGCGCAGCGACTCGAACAATCGCGTTATCGGGGCGCGGGCATCCGGCCCGGAAAGCCGCTCAGTGATTGAGGAGACCGGGGATTGAGGCTGAGGATTGCGCATGGCCACCGCTTGCCGGAACCGCGATTATACGCACGCCACCGAGCCCTTCCGGGCAATAACGCGCCGGACTGCCCGGTCTGATCGGCGAACCGGGCTCGACCCGCAGGAGCGACCGTGACGCTTGCCAAGTTTCTCGTGCAGTGGCTGATCGACTGGCCGCGGCGTGTCGCCGGGCATCTCACCTGGCTCGCGCCGCTGTTCGCGCGGATCACGGTCGGCTGGGTGTTCCTGTTGAGCGGCTGGGGCAAGCTCAATAATTTGCCGCAGGTGATCGAGAACTTTGCCGGCTGGGGCATTCCTAGCCCACACGTGCTCGCACCGTTCGTGTCCGGCGTGGAATTCTTCGGTGGCCTGTTTCTGCTGCTCGGATTCCTGACGCGCATTTCCGGCGGCGCGCTCGGCATCACCATGATCGTGGCGATCCGCTCGGCGAAGTGGGCCGACGTCGATTCGCTCGAGACGCTGCTCGGCTTCGACGAGTTCGAGTACCTGGCGCTGTTTCTGTGGCTGGCGATTGCCGGACCCGGCGTGGTGTCGGTCGATTACTGGCTCGAGCGCTGGTATGCACGCGTGAGCGGCGCCACCCGGGAGTCGGGAACGCGCGCCGACAAAGCGACGACGTAACAAAACGACCGCGCGCCGGGTCTCCTTCGCTAGCCGGGCTAACCCGGCCATCACATTTCAGCGAGGGATGCATTCATGCGATTGAAAAATACCTCCGGCGCGGCGCTGGCCGCGGCTGCCGCCATGCTGTTCGGCAGCAGCCTCGTCAACACCGTCGCCTCGGCCGCGGACGGCACGATCCACTGTCAGGGCGTCAATGCCTGCAAGGGTCAGTCGGCGTGCAAGGGCGCCAACAACGCCTGCAAGGGCCAGAACTCCTGCAAGGGGAAGGGCTTTCTCGAGACAAGCAAGGAAGAGTGCAAAGCGGCCAAGGAAAAGATGAAGGGCTGAGGATCTGGACCCCCAACCGCGGGCCGCCCGCACAGCGGGGCCCGCGGATTCCTCCCCGGTACGACGGCCTTCGGAAAGGCCGTCGTATCCGGGATTTTATTGAGACGCCGGCGGCGTGAGGCGCTAGCGGGCGCGGCGCGGGCCGCGGCTCGGTGGCGCGGCGAGCGGATCCTCCGGCCAGTCGTGCTTGGGGTAGCGGCCGCGCAGGTCCTTGCGCACCTCGGTATACGCGCCGCGCCAGAAACTCGCCAGATCACGCGTCACCTGCACCGGGCGTTGCGCCGGAGACAGCAGCCGGAAAGTCACCGGCGCCCGGCCACGGCCGAGGCGCGGCGTCTCCGCCACCCCGAACACCTGCTGCAGCTTCACCGCGACCGCCGGCGCAGCCTCGCCCCGATACTCGACGCGCAGCCGCGTCCCGCCGGGCAGCTCGAGATGGGTCGGCGCCCATTCGACCAGCTCGCGCTGCTGCGCAGCAGTGAGTCGTGCGCGCAGGGCTTCGCCGAGGGGCACGCGCGCGAGGTGCTCGCGGCGCGTTACGCCCTGGAGCCAGGGCGCGAGCCAGCTCTCCAGCGACTCGCGCAACGCCGCGTCGGAGACCGCCGGCCAGGGTGGCTGTGCCGGCCGCGTGTCGCCGCGTGCGGTGCGGACGAACTCGATGCGCGCCTGCAGGTCGCGCGCCTCATCGTTCCACGGCAGCGCCTCGATGCCGAGCTCGCGCACGCCCGTGAGCATCGCATCCAGAGCCGCCTGCGCGGGCAACGTCGCCAGCGGCTTCTCCTCCAGGACGAGCGCGCCGAATTCGCTGGTGCGCCGCGCGAGCACCGCCTGCTCGCGTGAGCTCCACGCGACTGACTCGCGCCGGCGGATGTCGTCGGCGAAGTGCTGCTCGAGATCGCGGCGACGGAGCGGTGCGGCGAGCAGGATGCGCGCATCGCGGTCGCGATCATCGAGCTCCACGGCGACGATCAGCTCCTCCCTGGCGAGCGCCTGTGGGTAGGCGAATTCCGCGCCGCGGCCGTTGGCGAGAGTGAAGCGCCCCGCGCCGCCCGCGCGCCGCAGCGCAATGCGATCCGGATAAGCGAAGGCGAGCAGCAGGCCGGCGTCCGCTGCGCCGTGACCGCTGCGCCCGGCGTGCGTGCCGTGCTCGCCGCGCCTGTCGGGCTCGTCGGCTGCGAGCTGCCGCTCGAGATCGCCGGCTAGACGGCGTACGCGCCGCAGTGGCTCGCGGCCGGCGCCGGCGACGCTTGCCCGCTCGCTCAACAGGTCGAGGCGCGTACGCAGATCCGCATCGCGCTCACGGCCACCGCCGCGCAGCAGATCGCGCTCCGACAGGAGCGCGGCAAGCTGCGCCGCGAGCGGCACGGCACCGAGTGCCCGCGCGCGCAGCAGCATGTGCGCCAGGCGCGGATGCACGCCGAGGCGCGCCATCTCACGGCCGTGCGCGCTGATCCTTCCGCCGGCCTCGAGCGCGCCGAGACGGGTGAGCAGATCGCGCGCGCTCGCGAGCATCGCCGGCGGCGGCGCATCGAGCCAGCGCAGCTGCGCGGCCTCGCGCACCCCCCAGCTCGCCAGCTCGAGTGCGAGCGGGGCGAGGTCCGCCTCCATGATCTCCGCGGCCGTGAAGGCCGCGAGCGACTGGTGCGCGCCCGCGCTCCAGGCCCGCAAACACATTCCGCCGGCCGTGCGCCCGGCGCGACCCTGGCGTTGCTCGGCGGAGGCGCGCGAGATGCGCTGCGTCTCGAGGCGGCTCATGCCGGTCACCGGATCGAAGCGCGCGCGCCGCATGAGGCCCGAATCGACGACCGCGCGCACTCCAGGGATGGTGAGGCTCGTCTCGGCGATGTTGGTGGCGAGCACGACCTTGCGCGTGCCCGCAGCGGCGGGTGCGAGCGCGGCGTCCTGCTCCTCGCCGCTTAGCTCGCCGTACAGCGGCACGATGGCGATGCGCTCGTCCGGCGGCAGCGGCGTCGCCGCGAGGAGCGACTCCACGCGGCGGATCTCGCGTGCTCCCGGGAGGAATACCAGCACGTCGCCGGGCTGCTCGCGCAGCGCCCGCCGGATGAGGGAGGCGATCAGCCGGTCCCACGGCTGCGCCGCGCGCGTCGCGGCTGGGCCTGCAGACAAGCCGGGCAGCCCCTGACCGGCGTAGTGGGTTTCCACCGTGAACGCGCGGCCCTGCGCGCTCAGCAGCGGCGCGTCCTGCAGCAGTCGCGCCACCGCCGCCCCCTCGAGCGTGGCCGACATCACCAGCAGGCGCAGCTCGGGCGCGAGCGTGTCGCGCGCATCCAGGGCGAGTGCCAGGCCCAGGTCCGCCTGCAGACTGCGCTCGTGAAACTCATCGAACAGCACGCCGGCGACGCCCTCGAGCGAGGGGTCGTCCTGCAGCAGTCGCGTCAACACACCCTCGGTCACGACCTCGATGCGGGTCGCAGCGGACACGCGCGTGTCGAGCCGCATGCGGTAGCCGACCGTGCCGCCAACGCTCTCGCCGAGAGTGTGTGCCATACGGGCGGCGATCGCGCGCGCGGCGAGTCGTCGTGGCTCGAGCAGCAGCAGTCGTCTGCCCTTCGCCCACGGCTCATCGAGCAGCGCGAGCGGCACTAGCGTGCTCTTGCCCGCGCCGGGCGGCGCCTGCAGGACTGCCGCGCCGTGCGCGATCAGCGCCTGTCGCAGCGCCGGCAGCGCCGCGGCGACCGGCAGATCCGGGCTCACCAGATGCGCACGCGCTCCGCGGGCGGCAGGTAGAGCTTCTCGCCCGGCTGCACCTTGAACGCCGGGTACCAGGGGTCCATGTTGCGCACCACGCCGTTGCAGCGAAACGTCGCCGGGCTGTGGGGATTGCTGGTCACCTGTGAGCGCAGATCCTCGGCGCGCTGCTTCGAGCGCCACAGCTGCGCCCAGGCGAGGAAGAAGCGCTGGTCGCCGCTGAACCCAGCGAGCGTCGGCGGCCGCGCACCGTGCAGGGAGCGCAGATACGCCGCGTGCGCCACCGACAGCCCACCGAGATCGCCGATGTTCTCGCCGAGGGTCAGGCGGCCGTTGAGGTTGAGTCCCGGCAGCGCGGTGTAACCGTCGTACTGAGCCACCAGGCGGTCGACGCGCTGGTGAAAGGCGTCGATGTCCTGTTGCTGCCACCAGGTGTGCAGCACGCCGCGCGCGTCCGACTTGGCACCCTGGTCGTCGAAGCCGTGACCCATCTCGTGCCCGATGACCGCGCCGACCGCGCCGTAGTTGACCGCCGCGTCCGCCTGCGGATCGAAGAAGGGCGGTTGCAGGATGGCGGCCGGGAAAACGACTTCGTTGAACGTCGGGTTGTAGTAGGCGTTGACCGTCTGCGGCGTCATGGCCCATTCGCCGCGGTCGGTGGGTCCGCCGAGACGCGCGACCTCGCGGTGCCACTCGAAGGCCTCGGCGCGCGCCACGTTGCCGAAGGCATCGTCCGAGCGCACCTCGAGCGTCGAATAATCGCGCCACTTGTCCGGGTAGCCGATCTTGGGGTGAAACGCCGCGAGCTTCTCGAGCGCCACCTGCTTGGTCGGCGCACTCATCCACGGCAGCTTCTCGATGCGCTCGTGGTAGGCGGCGCGCAGGTTCTCGACCAGCTCGAGCATCTGCTGCTTGGAGGCCAGCGGGAAATAGCGCTGCACATACAGCTCGCCGGCCGCTTCGCCGAGCGCATCGTTCACCGCACGTACCGCCCGCTTCCAACGGGCGCGCTGCTCCTGCTGCCCGTGCAGCGTGCGACCGTAGAAATCGAACACTTCGTCGTCGAACGCCTGCGGCAGCACGTCGGCGTTGCCCGCGAGGTAGTGGTAAGTGAGGTAGCTCTGCCAGCGCTCCACCGGAACCCGCTGGAACAGCGCGCCGAGCGCCTGCACGGTGTCGGGCTCGCGCACGATGAAGCGCGCCTGCGTGTCGAGCTCCGCGCCGCCGAGCAGCTGCGGCCAGGGGAAGCCGGGTGCGAGCTGCGCCAGCTCCGCGCGCGCGCGCGGATTGTAGGTAAGGTCGCGCTCGCGACGCTTGGCGCGCGGCCAGTGCGCGTTGGCGATCTGCGTCTCGAGCTCGACGATGTCGCTCGCGGCACGCGCCGCGTCGGCGTCGCCGGCGAGCTTCAGCAGCCGCTCGATGTGCGCGGCGTACTTGGCGCGCAGCTCGCGGTAGACCGGCTCGTCCTTCAGGTAATAATCGCGATCGGGCAGCCCGAGCCCGCTCTGGGCGATTTCCACCGTGTAGTGGTCGGGGTCCTTCTCGTCGGGATTGGTGCCGAAGGCGAGCGGCGCGGTCAGCCGCAAGTCGGCGCGCCCCATCAGGCGCGCGAGATCCTCGCGGGTGCGCGCCGCGGCGATCGCCTGCCGCCCGGCACGCGCGGGCGCGATTCCGGCGCGGTCGATGGCGGCAGTGTCGAGGTACGCGCGGTAGTAGTCGCGGAGCTTGCGCTGGTTGCTCCCGGAGGCGGCATCCGCCGGCAGCGCCTCGAGGATGGCGTGCACCTGCTGCAGCGAGCGCTCCTGCAGCTCGTCGGACGCTCCCCAGCGCGCGCGGTCGGGCGGAATCTGCGTGGCGTCCTCCCAGTGGCCGTTGGCGTAGCGGGCGAAGTCGTCTCCCGGCTGCACGCTCAGATCACGTCCCGTGAGGTCGACGCCCCAGGCCCCGATTTGCGCCGCCCCCGCGGACGGCACCGCGGCCGGGCGCGGCGGCGACTGCGACCAGGCCGCCGCAGCGAGGGCAGCCAGGCCCAGCAGAACGGCCGAAGCGCGCCGATTCAACATTGGGCGTATCTCCTTCAAGGGTGGGTGCGCCACGCACCCCAGGCAAACAGCAGCCAGCTGGCAATCCATGCGAGCCCGCCGAACGGGGTGAGCACGCCGAGAGAGCGCGGCGCACCGAGGCTGAGCGCGTACAGACTGCCGCAGAACAACACCACTCCGGCGAGGCTCAGCAGCGCCGCGAGTCGCAGCGCCTCGACATCGAGGCTGCGCAGCGCAAGGCCGATGCCGAGGAGCCCGAGCGCCTGAAAGAACTGGTAGCGCACCGCCGTTTCCCACACCTGCAGTCGCTCCGGGGCGAGCTGACCGCGCAGAGCGTGCGCGCCGAAGGCGCCGCAGAGAGTCGCGAGCGCCAGGAGCAGTCCTGCAACGGCGAGCGCGGCGCGGCTACTCACCGCGCGAGCCGAGGAGCGGCTTGATCAGATCGAGCGGCAGCGGGAAAACGATCAGCTGCGTCCTCTCGTGGGCGATGTCGGCGAGCGTCTGCAGGTAGCGCAGCTGCAGCGCGCTCGGCTCGCGCGCGAGACTGTGTGCCGCCTCGACCAGCGTCTCAGCCGCCTGTTTCTCGCCCTGGGCATTGATGATCTTGGCGCGCCGGGTGCGCTCGGCTTCCGCCTGCTTCGCCATCGCGCGGATCATGGTCTCGTCGAGATCGACGTCCTTGATCTCCACCGTCGAGACCTTGATGCCCCAGGCCTCGGTGTTCTGGTCGAGGATGCGCTGCAGGTCGACGTTGAGCTTGTCGCGCTGGGCGAGCAGGTCGTCCATCTCATGCTGACCGACCACCGAGCGCAGCGTCGTCTGCGCGACCTGGCTGGTGGCGTCGAAGGCGTTGGCGACCTGGATGATCGCCTTGCCGGGGTCGACGATGCGGAAGTAAACGACCGCGTTCACTTTCACCGAGACGTTGTCGCGCGTGATCACGTCCTGCTTCGGCACGCTCAGCACGATGACGCGCAGGTCGACGCGGCGCATGCGCTGAATGACCGGCCAGATCAGCACCAGCCCCGGTCCCTTGATGCCGGTGAAGCGCCCGAGCGTGAACACCACGGCGCGCTCGTACTCATTGAGCACGTTGAGAGCGCTGAAGATCAGCACCAGGATGATGACGATGATCGCGATTCCGAACGGCATGCGGCTCTCCCGCTGTTGTCAGAGCGCGCTCATTGCGGCTCGACGTACAATGTTAGACCTTCCACCTTGACGATGCGTGCCTGCTCGCCGGCGCGCAGCGCGACCTCGCTGCGCGCGTTCCACAGCTCGCCGCCGTAGCGCACGCGTCCCTTGCCGATGAAGTCGGCGACCACCTCGGCGCTCGTGCCGATCATGGCCTGCGCTCCGGTCGCGACCGGGTGACGCATGGCGCGTGTGCTCAGGTAGACGATGCCGGCGATCATCAGAGCGCCGAGCGTGGCGAAGGCCGCGAGCACCGGCCGCCCGATGCTGAGCCCGGGCACGTCGGTATCGAACAGAATCAGCGAGCCCACCACGAAGGCGATCAGCCCGCCGACGCCGAGCGAGCCATAGGCGGGGAAAAAGAACTCCGCGATGATCATGGCGGTGCCGACCACGACCAGCGCCAGTCCCGCGTAGTTCACCGACAGGATCTGAAACGCGAACAGCGCCAGCAGCAGACAGATGGAGCCGGCGACGCCCGGCAGCACGGCGCCGGGATTGTAGCCCTCGAGCAGCAGTCCCCAGATGCCGATCACCATCAGGCCGTATGCCACCGTCGGATTGGTGATGACCGCGAGCAGCCGCGTGCGCCAGTCGGGCTTCATGTAGGTGAGCGTGAGATCGCGCGTCGCGAGCTTGACGGTGCGGTCGGTGAGCTTCACCTCGCGGCCGTCGACGTGCACCAGCAAGTCCGGCAGATCGCGCGCGATGAGGTCGATGACGTTCTGCTGCAGCGCCGCCGTCGCCGACAGGCTGGCCGCGCCGCGCACCGCCTGCTCGGCCCAGTCGGCATTGCGGCCACGCAGCTCTGCGAGCCCACGAATGTAGGCCACGGCATCGTTGACGACCTTGCGCTCCATTGCGTTCGCCGCCTCGTGCGGGGACTCCCCGCCGCCTGCGCCGGGGCCGGGTGTCCTGCCGGGGCCGCTGTCCTTGTCGGACGGCTGACCGCCGGGCGGCGTCGGCATCGGGGCGGGCGCCGACGGCGGCTCACCGCCGACCGGCACCGGCGTCGCTGCGCCGAGGTTGGTCGCGGGCGCCATCGCGGCGACGTGACTCGCGTACAGGATGTAGGTGCCGGCGCTCGCCGCACGCGCTCCCGGCGGACTGACATAGCTGACGACCGGAATCGGCGAAGCGAGGATCGCCTGGATGATCTCGCGCATGGCGCTGTCGAGCCCGCCCGGAGTATCGAGCTCGATCACCGCCAGGCGGCAGCCGCTCTGTGCGGCCGCGGCGAGAGCGCGCACCACGTAGCGCGAGGTAGCCGGGCCGATCGGCCCTTTGATCTCGAGCACCGCCGCCGCGCCGACGCTCGCGTGCGCCGCGGGCGCTGGCGCGTCCTCGTCGGGATGCGCGGCGGGCGCGGCCGCGCGTGCCGCCGGACTGCTCGCCGGGGTGTCGGCCGGCAGGCTCACCGCGGGTCGCGCCTCGAGAAGCAGCGCGGCCGCGACCAGGCTGCAGCCACCGAGAATGCGCACCCAGCGACTCATGTCACGCACCCTACTCTGGCGTCGCCTGCAACCGCAATCGATCAGAAGTCTCGCGGCACGCGGCGCTGCAGTCTGCGGCGCGGCACCCGTGGGAGCCCGGTGTGCTGGGTGCGGAAGGGCTGCCGAGCGGTCGCCGGCTTGGCATGCGGCAAAGCGCCCGTGCCTGCCGGTTGGTAGGCCGGCACGAGATGCCGCCGGCCGCTGCCGATGAGATCGGCCCGGCCCATGCGGCGCAGCGCCTCGCGCAGCAGCGGCCAGTTGTCGGGATCGTGATAGCGCAGGAACGCCTTGTGCAGGCGGCGCACCTTGAGTCCCTTCGGCGTCAGCACGCTCTCGCTGCTGCGGGTGATGCGCTTCAGCGGGTTCTTGCCGGAGTGATACATCGCGGTCGCGGTCGCCATCGGCCCCGGGAGAAACGCCTGCACCTGGTCGGCGCGGAAGCGGTTCTGCTTCAGCCACAGCGCGAGCTCGAGCATGTCCTGATCCGTGGTGCCGGGATGGGCGGCAAGGAAGTACGGAATCAGGTACTGCTCCTTACCGGCCTCACGCGAGTAGCGGTCGAACAGCTCCTTGAAGCGCTGATAGGCCCCCATGCCTGGCTTCATCATCTTCGACAGCGGCCCCTCGCTGAGCGCCTCGGGCGCGATCTTGAGATAGCCGCCGGTGTGATGCTGCACCAGCTCCTTGACGTACTCGGGCGACTCGAGCGCGAGGTCGTAACGCACGCCGGAGGCGATCAGCACTTTCCTGATGCCGGCGAGCGCGCGAGCGCGGCGGTAGAGGCGGATGAGCGGCGCGTGATCGGTGTTGAGGTTGGGACAGATGCCGGGATAGACACACGAGGGGCGCCGGCACGCGCTCTCGATCTCGCGGCTCTTGCAGGCGATGCGATACATGTTGGCGGTCGGCCCACCGAGATCGGAGATCACACCGGTGAAGCCGGGCACGCTGTCGCGCACCGTCTCGATCTCGCGCAGCACCGAATCCTCCGAGCGGCTCTGGATGATGCGACCTTCGTGCTCGGTGATCGAGCAGAACGTGCAGCCGCCGAAGCAGCCCCGCTGGATCGCGACCGAGAAGCGGATCATCTTGTACGCGGGGATCCTGGCGTCGCCATAGAACGGATGCGGCGCGCGGCGGTAGGCCCGCTCGTACACCCAGTCCATCTCCCGGGTGGTGAGCGGGATCGGCGGCGGATTGAGCCACACTTCGCAGTCGCCGTGGCGCTGCATCAGCGCCCGGGCGTTACCCGGGTTCGATTCCAGGTGCAGGATGCGCGAGGCATGCGCGTACAGCACCGGGTCGGCTGCGACCGCCTCGTACGCGGGCAGGCGGATCACGCTGCGCTCGCGATCGGCGTTGCTCACGCGCCGCACGAAGCGCACCACGGTCTCAGTGCGCACCCCGGCACCGGCGGTTGCGCCGGCGGCTGCGACGGCCGCCCTCGGCGGCGTGGCCGCGCACGACGGCGGCACGCGCTCTGATGCAGCGGGAGTCGCCGCCGCGCCCGCGGGCGCGCCGCCCGCGGCCATCGCATACGGATCGAGCGGCGGCGTCACGGGTCCGGGCGCATCGAGGTGGGTCGAGTCGATCTCGATCCAGCCGGCCGGCGGGCTCCTGCGGACAAACACCGTGCCGCGCACGTCGGTGATATCGCCGATCCTCTCGCCCGCGGCCAGGCGGTGCGCGAGCTCGCAGATCTGCCGCTCGCCGTTGCCGTACACCAGCATGTCCGCCTTGGCATCGAGCAGCACCGAGCGACGCACCTTCTCCGACCAGTAGTCGAAGTGCGCGATGCGACGCAGTGAGGCCTCGATGCCGCCGATCACGATCGGCACCTCGCGATAGGCTTCGCGCGAGCGTTGCGCGTAGACGATTACCGAGCGGTCCGGACGCCGGCCGCCGACGCCCCCGGGGGTATAGGCGTCATCGCGCCGGATGCGGCGGTCGGCGGTGTAACGGTTGACCATCGAATCCATGTTGCCGGCGGTGATGCCGAAGAACAGGTTCGGCGGCCCGAGCGCGCTGAAGTCCGCGGCGCTACGCCAGTCCGGCTGGGCAATGATGCCGACGCGGAAGCCGTGCGCCTCGAGCACGCGCCCGATGATCGCCATGCCGAAGCTCGGGTGATCGACGTAGGCGTCGCCGGTCACGATGATGACGTCGCAGCTGTCCCAGCCGAGGGCCGCCATCTCGGCGCGCGACATGGGCAGGAACGGGGCGGTGCCGAAGCGCGCGGCCCAGTGCTTGCGGTAGGCGGTGATGTCGGGGGCGGGCAGCATGCAGGTGCGACATTAGAGCAGAAGGCGCGCGCACCGGTCACCTTGGCCGCGGGCCGATGCTTGACGGTACCTTGGTACCAAGGTACCATGGCGGCATGAAACAGGTAACCCGCACCCAGACCGGGGTGCGTATCGAGAGCCGTCTGCTGAAGGTGCTGAAAGCGCTCGCGACCGAGCTCGACCTGTCGCTCGGCGACCTGCTCGAGGGCATCGTGCTGCATGCGCTCGAGGGCAAGGCAGCGTTCTCGGCCGCGACGCTCCGCAAGGTCAAGGCGCTGCGCGCGGTGTACGGGCTCGACCTGACCGCCAGGGACTCCCACAAGCTGCGCGAGGCGGGCGAAGATGACTCCTGATTGTCCCGAGCTCGAGCGTTGTCCCGATCTCGAGCGTTTCGTGCGAGGTGAGATCGATGCGGCCGCTTTTCCGCATCGCGAGCACGTGCGCATGGCCTTCGAGATGCTCAGGCGCCATGAGTTCGACGCGAGCGTGTGGCACTTCTCGCGCACGCTGCGTGCGATGGCCGCCAGAGCCGGCAAGCCGCAGGCGTTTCACCAGACCGTGACCATCGCCTTTCTCGCCCTGATCGCCGAGCGCATGGAGCGCGGCGGGGCGACTGACTTCGCCGCCTTTGCCCGGGCTCACCCGGAGATGCTCGACAAGACGACGCTCGCTCGCTGGTATCGTCCAGAGCAGCTCGCCAGCGAGGTCGCGCGTCGCACCTTCGTGCTGCCAGCACCGGCGCCGTGAGTGCCGCGTGGTTGCTGGCCGCGTACCGGGGCGTCTTCAGCTCGCTGATCGTCGTGGCAACCGTTCAGACCCTCCTCCCCGTGCCCGCCCGTCATATCGTCCTGCTCGCCACAGTGGAGATCGCCGGCGCCCTGCTGCTGCTCGTGCGCCGCACGCAGTGGTTCGGGGCGTCCTTGCTGCTCGCGGTGTTCGCCTGCGCGCAAGTGGTCGCGGCCGTCGAGGGAGATTACCCGACGCGCTTCCTGCAGTACGCGGCGAGCACTGTGTTGATCGTCATGCTCGATCGCGCGCCCTTGCCGACCCGGGGCGCGTGAGCCGGCGAGCGGCGATTGCCGCAACGCCGCGATCCCACTAGGCTCGCGTTGCAGGCCTCGGGGAGAGCCGTGCGAGATCGAACCGTGTGGGTGGCGCTGCTCGCCGCAGAAGTGCTGCTGGCGCGTGCCGCGCCGTGCGCCGAGCCGCCGAAGTTCGAACCTGGGCTGGGCAGCGCCGCCACCAATATCAGCCCGGTGTTCCATCAGCTGGTGGCGTTCACGCTGCCGGCGCACTTTCACGCGGTGTACGAGCGCGCCAACGGCGCCTTCTACATCCGTGAGCATCTTCCCGAGGGCGAGTCCCTGGAGAAATGGACCCGAATGATCACGCTCACCGCTGCCCGCGACCTCGCCGGCAACCCCAACGCCAGCCCGCGGCTGATGGTCGAGCGCATGTCGGCGGGGTTCAGGCGCCACTGCCCGGAGAGCTTCAGCAGCGTGCCGCTTGGCCCGCAGACGATCGACGGGTTCGACGGCTTCGAGGCGATCGCGCGCTGCGGGCATCAGCAGGCCGGCGCCAGCGTCTACAGCGAGACGGCGATCATGCTGGCGGTCAAGGGAGCGAGCGACTACTACACGCTGCAGTGGGCCGAGCGCGACGCGGATACGCGCGGCTCCGTGGCAATCGATAATGCCTACTGGACGCAGCAGCTCGATCGGCTGCGCCCGATCAGGCTCTGCCCGATCACCCCCGGCGAGGCGCCGCCGTACGCGAGCTGCGTGCAGAAAAAGCCCTGAGCGACCCCGCCGCGCGGGCAAAGCGCAGGTGCAGCGTCCGCGCGCGAATCAGTCGCCGCGGTTTCAATACAGCAGCGCCGCCTGGCGCGCGGCGCGCCAGTCAGACTCGTCCGCGGTCGCGAGCGCATCGAGATCGGCGGCGCTGCCGGCCGGATCGTCCACCCAGCGGCGCAGCAGGTCGCTGCCGTTGATGACGTCGATCGCCAGCCGCCCCTGCTCGTATTCGTAGGTGAAGTTGTCCCACAGAGGATAGTCGGGCCACAGTCGCCGTAGCGCCTTGAGCGCGAGCACAAACACGCGCCACGGACGGAACGCCTCGTGGTCGTAGTAGGCCGGATCCTCGACGTGAACCTGGAACCCGGTGCACAGCTTGCCGGTGTGCTTGTTGAAAGTCGGTTCAAACCAACAGGGCCGCAGCCGGCAGCCACTCAGCCAGCGCGGCGCCAGGGCCTGCATCTGCTTGAGCAGTGCCGGCACATCGAGGTCCGGCGCCCCGAGCAGCTCGAGCGGCCGCGTCGTGCCGCGTCCCTCCGACAACCGCGTGCCTTCGATCAGCACCGAGCCGGCATAGCAGCGCGCCATCCAGAGATTCGGCGCGTTGGGGCTCGGGTTTACCCAGGTGCGCTCGCCTAGCGGCCAGCCGAAGCCCGGTGCGGCCGCCGGCTCCCAGCCCTCCATCTGCACGACCTGCAACTCGACGTCGAGACGCAGCGTCGCGACGAACCAGCGCGCCAGCTCGCCCATGGTGAGGCCGTGGCGCATCGGCATCGCACCTGGCCCGACGAAGCTCTCCCAGCCGGGCCGCAGCGTCAGGCCCTCGACCGGCCGGCCGGCCGGGTTCGGGCGATCGAGCACCCAGACCGCCTTGCGATGCTTGGCGGCCTCCTCGAGCACGTAACGCAGCGTCGTAACGAAGGTGTAGATCCGGCAGCCGAGATCCTGCAGGTCGACCAGCAGCACATCGAAGGCGGCCATCATCGCGGCGCTCGGCCGGCGCACCGTGCCGTACAGGCTGAACACCGGGATGCGATGCACCGGATCGACGTAGTCGAGCGATTCGATCATGTTGTATTGCTTGTCGCCGCGCAGTCCGTGCTGCGGCCCGAAAGCCGCCGTCAGCCGCAGCGTCGGCAGCGCCGCCAGCGCATCGAGCGAATGCCTGAGGTCGCGCGTCACCGAGGCCGGATGTCCGAGCAGCGCCACACGCCGTCCGGCGAGCGCACGGCGCAGCGCCGGGTCTTCGACCAGCCGATCGATGCCGACCTTCATGCCGGGCGCAGCTCCAACGCAAAGCTCTCCGGGTGATGGAAGTCAGGGTTACCACTCGGGTGGCGCAGCGCCCAGTACGACAGCCGGCCATCGTCTTCCTCGATCACCGCGGCCAGCGCGATGCGCAGCGCCGCGGCGCTCTCCAAGGGCGCGAGCCCCGCGAGCTGCACGGTCGCGGTGAGATCGAGCGCAGCGGCGGTCCGGCGCACCTGCAATTCCGGAGCGCGTGTCAGCGAGGGCGCACTCATGCCGGCGCGGTAATCCGCGAAGCGGTACGCCGCCCAGCTGAGGGACGGTGAGAAGTTGAATTCATAGTAACCAGGGCCATGGGGCGAGGCCACGAACGCCTCGAAGCAGGTGTGCCGCCAGAGGCCGTCGGCGCGCTGTGCGCCGGTGGCAGCCATCACCCGCACGTGCGCCAGGTCGCCGCGCAAGGCGTAGCGGCAGGTGAGGGCGGCCGCGGTGAGCTGCGCCTCGACGCCGATGCTCCACACCCACTCGCCGGCGGCGTCCGGATGAGCGAGCAGCCAACTCCGTGAAGGCAGCTGCGCATTCATGGCGGTGCGCGCTCACTCTCGCAGCCAGCTCAGCAGCGCGCGCGTCACCTCTTCGGGCCGCTCGAGCGCCGACAGGTGCCCGCACTGCGGCACGCTCACGAGGTGTGCGCCGGCGATGCCGGCGGCGATCTCGGCGGCGCGCGCGGGAGGCGTGAGCTCATCGCCGTCTCCCACCAGCACCAGCGTCGGGCAGCGGATGCTGCCGAGAGTCGGACGCGAATCGCTGCGGCCGATGTTGGCCTGCTGCTGGCGCATGAAGCCTGCCGGCCCGACCTCCCCGGCCATGCGAATCAACGCGGCGCGCAGTGCGGCGTCCTCGCGGCGCGTGCGGTGCACCAGGCGCGGGAACAGCGTGTCGAGCACCTCTGGCATGCCTCCCTGCGAAGCGAGCGCCATCTGGGTACGGCGCGCCTCGGTCTGCTCGGGCGTGTCGGGGCGGGCGCTGGTGTCGAGCAGCGCGAGCCGCGCGATCCGCGCCGGCGCCTGGCGCCACATCTCGAAGCCGATGTAGCCGCCCATCGAGAGCCCGACGAGCGCGAACACCGGCGGCGCGGCCGCGAGGATGCGGCCCGCGAGCGCTGCCATGCTGTCGTCGCGGGTGTGATCGGCGATCATCACCGGCCCGGCCTGCCACAGCGGCGCGATCTGCTCCGCGTACAGGCGCGGCGAGGCGAGCAGGCCCGGGATCAGCACGACAGCAAGCGGCTCGGTCACGGCGGCCAGCGTACCATGTGCCCATGAGAGATCGCATTGCGCCCGCGTCCGCGATGTTGGTATCCCTGGCCGTCGTGCGACTCGGCGGCGCGGCCCCGGTTCCTGCCGGTGGGCTACGCTCGCCGCCGCCCCCCATGCCCCAGGCGATCACGGAGTTGCTGCGCGCACCCAGTACGTCCGTGCCGGGTGCGACCGCGCGCGGCAGCGCGCTCGATGTGGCTGCCGCCGGCCGCTTCGCCGCGCTTGCCCTCAAGTGCCTGCACCTCGAGTACCCGGGTCACATCAGCCACACCCTCGCGAGCGAAGCCGATGTGCTGCCGCCGCATCAGCTGACACCGGCGTTCTATGGCTGCTACGACTGGCACTCGGACGTTCACGGACACTGGCTGCTGGTGCGGCTGCTGCATCTTTATCCGGATGCGTCGTTCGCCGCCGAGGCGCGTCGAGCGCTCGCGCAGAGTCTCACCACCGAGAACATCACCGGCGAGATCGCCTACCTGCGCGGCGCCGGCCGCGCCTCGTTCGAGCGTCCCTACGGACTCGCGTGGCTGCTGAAGCTGGCGGCGGAGCTGCGTCGCTTCGACGACCCGGACGCGCGCCGCTGGTCGGCGGCAGTCGCGCCGCTCGAGACCGAGGCGGCCGCGCGCCTCGCGAGCTGGATGCAGAAGCTCCATTATCCGATCAGGATCGGCGAGCACGACCAGACCGCCTTCTCCTTCGGGCTGGTGTGGGATTGGTCGGTGGTGAGCGGCGATGCGCCGATGCGCGCGC
>Ga0307477_10000853_pt1 | contig 29268 bp, 31 predicted proteins | sample atmos_gasesECM2C_FD_203316 | JGI IMG/M metagenome (GOLD analysis project Ga0307477, IMG submission 203316) | Hardwood forest soil microbial communities from Morgan-Monroe State Forest, Indiana, United States - atmos_gasesECM2C_515 | ecosystem: Environmental > Terrestrial > Soil > Temperate...
CGCGGCGACGCCATGAGGGCGACAGCCAGCAATGCCAGGGTGGCGAGGCGATCGGATACTGAGGCGCGACGCGGAGCGCGCACTGTCGCTGGCGGCACGGAGCACTCCTCGCTGAGTTACTGGCTGTTGTTACTGTTGGTTACGGTCTCGGACATGAAGAGATATCGCACGCGTTTGCTCGGCGAAATGAGCAGAACGCGTGGGTGCGCTGGGGCGAAAGCTGCAGCCGCTGCGGGTCATCTGGGTCGCGCGAGGCGAGGGTTATGCCCCGCCGCCGCGTTCCCTGATCGGCGGCCTGCGCTGCAAGAGATTGACGCGACAACTCTCTGGCGGTGTGCGGCGCAGCGCGGCGCGCTGCGGCGCCGCACGCTTCCCTCGAGCGTGCGCCGTGCTAAGGTCGGGCATGGCCGCCGTTACCCCGCAGATCGACGCCCCGGCGAGATCCCCGCCGCGGCAGGGCGATGCGCCGCTGTCATACCGCCTGACGCGACGCGTGACCGAATACGCCCGCCTCATGCGCCTCGACCGCCCGGTCGGAACCTGGCTGCTGCTGTGGCCGGCACTGTGGGCGCTGTGGGTCGCCGGCGCCGGCCGCCCGCAGCCACGCGTGCTGATCGTGTTCGTGCTCGGGGTCGTGGTGATGCGCGCTGCCGGCTGCGTGATCAATGACTTCATCGACCGCGACATCGACCCGCACGTGCGCCGCACGCGCGACCGCCCCCTGGCCGCACGCCGCGTGTCCCCGGGCGAGGCGCTGGTGCTGTTTGGCGTGTTGATCGCGAGCGCGCTCTACCTGGTGACGCGCCTCAACGCGCTCACCGTGAAGCTGGCGCTCATCGGCGCTCTGCTGACCGTCTCCTATCCGTTCTTGAAGCGCTTCTTCCCCATGCCGCAGCTCTACCTCGGCATCTCTTTCGGCGGCTGGAGCGTGCCGATGGCGTTCGCCGCGCAGACCGAACGACTGCCGCGTGTCGCCTGGGTGCTGTACATCGCGGCGGTGATCTGGGCGGCGATCTACGACACCATCTACGCCATGATCGATCGCGAGGACGACCTGAAGATCGGCCTCAAGTCGAGCGCCATCCTGTTCGCCGACATGGACCGGTTCCTGATCGGCGTGATGCAGCTGATGATGCTGTACGCGCTGCTGCTGGTCGGCCGCAACATGCACTACGGGCGCTGGTACCTCGGTGGGGCGATCGCCACGGGTGTGCTGTTCCTGTGGCAGCAATGGCTGATCCGCAAGCGCGAGCCGGCCGGCTGCCTGCGGGCCTTCCTCAACAATCAATACGTCGGGCTCGCGGTGTTCATCGGCATCCTGCTCGAGTACGTGTACGCGCGCGGCGGTCCGTGACCGCGGGCGGATTTTTCCATGCGGGCCCACAAGAACCGCTCGTTCCCCGCGCGCCTGGGCTTCGCCTGGCGGGGACTGCGTCACGCGCTGCGCTCGGAGGCCAGCCTGCGGCTGCAGGCGGCGTGCCTCGCGGTGGCCATGGGCGCGCTCGCGGTGCTGCGGCCGCGCGCCGTGTGGTGGGCGCTGGTGCTGCTCGCCTCCGCGATGGTGCTCGCGGCCGAGCTCCTCAACAGCGCCATCGAGGAGCTCGCGGACGAGCTGCATCCGCAGGACAGCCCGGGCGTGCGCCGGGCGAAGGACTGCGCCGCCGCCGGCGTACTGATCGCCGCGCTCGGCGCGCTCGGGGTCGCGGTGGCGCTCGCGGTGCAGCTGCTGCAGGAAGGGTCACGGGCCGGCTGAGGGCGCCGCCGCTGGCCGCGGCGCCGCCTGGCTGATTTCTGATCAATTGTCGACTTTCCCATGCGCTGCGCGTTGACATGCGCGCGCGCCCTCGGGCATGGTCGGCGCCGGCGTAGTCGCCGAGGACGATCGAGTCATGAGTGAGCTGTCCGAATTGCCCGAAGTGCCCGAAGTGCCCGAAGTGCCCGCCGCTGCCATCCGCCACGACTGGTCGCTCGCCGAGGTCGGCGCGCTGTTCGCGCTGCCGTTCATCGACCTGATCCTGCACGCGCAGCGCGTGCACCGTGCGCACCATGCCGCCAACACCGTGCAGATGAGCACGCTGCTGTCGATTCGCACCGGCGGCTGCCCGGAGGATTGCGCCTACTGCCCGCAGAGCGTGCGCTACCAGACCGGGCTCGAGCGCACCGCGCTGATGGAAGTCGCCGCCGTGCGCGAGTGCGCCGTACGCGCCCAGCGCGCCGGCGCGACCCGCTTCTGTATGGGCGCGGCCTACCGCTCGCCGAAGGCGAAGGAGCTCGAGGTGATCGCACAGATGGTGCGCGCGGTGCACGAGCTCGGGCTCGAGAGCTGCGCGACGCTCGGCATGCTCACCGCAGCGCAGGCGGGCGAGCTCAAGGCCGCCGGACTCGACTACTACAATCACAATCTCGACACCTCGCCCGAGTTCTACGGCGAGATCATCAGCACCCGCACCTACCAGGATCGGCTCGACACGCTCGCGGCCGTGCGCGCGGCGGGGATCAAGGTGTGCTGCGGCGGCATCGTCGGCCTCGGCGAATCGGTCGCCGACCGCGCGCAGCTGCTGCGCACGCTCGCGAATCTGCGCGAGCATCCCGAGAGCGTGCCGATCAACCGCCTGGTGCGCGTCGCCGGCACGCCGCTCGCGGACGCCGCCGAGGTCGACGGCTTCGACTTCGTGCGCACTATCGCCGTGGCGCGCGTGCTCATGCCGCGCGCGCAGGTGCGCCTGTCCGCCGGGCGCGAGACCATGAGCGATGAGCTGCAGGCGCTGTGCTTCCTCGCCGGCGCCAACTCGATCTTCTACGGGGAGAAGCTCCTCACCACGGGCAATCCCGACGTCGCGCGCGATCGCGCGCTGCTCGCGCGGCTCGGGCTCAGGGCCGAGACCCATGAAGCGAGCGCCCGGCGCGCTTGAGGCGGCGCTGGCGCAGCTCGAGGCGGCGCATCTGCGCCGCGCCCGCATCACGTTCGAGGCCACCGGCGGCGGGCGCACCCTCGCCGCCGACGGCCGCGCGCTGATCGACTTCAGCAGCAACGACTACCTCGGGCTCGCACGCACGCCGGCGCTCGCAGCGGCGATGGCTGCGTGCGCCGCGGCGAGCGGCGCGGGCAGTGCCGCCGCGCACCTGGTGAGCGGCCACGGCAGCGAGCACGCCCGGCTCGAGCAAGAGCTCGCCGCATACACCGGGCGCGAGCGGGCGGTGCTGTTCTCCACCGGCTACATGGCGAACCTCGCGGTGCTGAGTGCGCTCTGCGGGCGCGCCGAGCGCGTGCTGCTCGACCGGCTCTGTCACGCCTCGCTCATCGACGGCGCGCGCCTCGCAGGCGCGGCGCTCAAGCGCTACCCCCATCTCGATGCCGAGGCAGCCGCGCGAGCGCTCGAGAGCGATTGCCCGCCCGCCACGCTGATCGCCACCGACGGCGTCTTCAGCATGGACGGGGATCTCGCCCCGCTCCCTGAGCTCGCACGCGCCGCCGCGCGCCACGGCGCCTGGCTGGTGGTGGACGATGCCCACGGCCTCGGCGTGGTCGGCGCGAGCGGGCGTGGCGTGCTCGAGCATTACGGCCTCGCGAGCGAGGCGGTCCCGGTGCTCGTGGGCACGCTCGGCAAGGCCTTCGGCTCGTTCGGTGCGTTCGTCGCCGGCGCCGCCGACCTCATCGAATGGCTGATCCAGAAAGCGCGCCCCTATGTCTACACCACGGCGCTGCCGCAGCCGGTGGCGGCTGCCACGCGCGCCGCGCTCGCCCTGGCGCAACGCGAGTCGTGGCGGCGCGAGCGCGTGCACGCGCTCACCGCCCGCTTCCGCGCGCGGGCGCACGCCGCGGGAGTGCCACTCAGTCCCTCGAGCACCCCGATCCAGCCGGTGCTGCTCGGCAGCGCGGCCGCAGCGCTCGCCGCGCAGCGCGCTCTCGAGCAGGCGGGCTTCTGGGTGGTCGCGATCCGCCCGCCGACCGTCCCGTCAGGAAGGGCGCGCCTGCGCGTCACGCTGTCCGCCGCGCACACCGAGGCGCAGGTCGATGCGCTCGTCGAGGCGCTCGCGGCGGCTTGCGCCCCGGCTGTCGAGCCGGCCCACGCCGTGGATACGCCTGCCGAGGCTGCGGACGCAGCGGCCCGCAAGGCGAGCGTGTGAGCGCCCTGTACCACGAGGTGCAAGGGACGGCGGGCGGCCGCGACATCGTGCTGCTGCACGGCTGGAGCCTCAACCTCAGGGTGTGGGACGGGCTGGTGCGGGCGCTCGCGCCGCGCTTTCGGGTGATCGCCATCGATCTTCCCGGCCATGGGCGCAGCGACTGGGATCCGAACGCCGCGACGCCCGCCGCGCAGGCCTGGCGCATCCGCGACACGCTCGCGCCGCTCACCGAGCGCTATGCGCTGCTCGGCTGGTCGCTCGGCGGGCAGCTGGCACTCGACCTCGCCGCAGCTCTCCCGGCCCACATCGAGCGACTCGCGCTGATCGCGACGACGCCGAGGTTTCTGGCGGCGCCGGGCTGGCGCTGCGGGACGCGGCGCCCGCTGCTCGCGCGACTCGTACACCGCCTGCACGCCGAAGGCGAGCGCGCGGTGAGCGACTTTCTCGCACTGCAGGTGCGCGGCTGCGCACCGCAGACGGCCGCCCGCGCACTCGCACGACTGCGCGAGGCGGTGCGCACGCACGGCGAGGCGTGCCCCGAGGCCCTCGCCGCGGGGCTCGCGCGGCTGCGCGACGTCGACCTCAGGTCGGCGTTGCCCCTGGTGCGCGTGCCGGCGCTGGTGATCGCGGGCCAGCGTGACCGGGTCATCCGGCCGGTGGCCTCGCGCCGCCTGGCACGCGCGCTCCCTCGTGCCCGCTACGTCGAGGTCGCAGGCGCCGCGCACGTCCCGTTTCTCACGCATCCGGTGCAGTTCGCACGACAGCTGAGCGGGTTTCTCGATGCTTGAGCCGCAGGCTCCATTCCGACTCGACCGCGCGCGACTGCGGGCCTCGTTCGAGCGCGCCAGCGCGAGCTACGAGTCTGCCGCGGGACTGCAGGCGCAGGTGGCAGCGGAGCTGCTCTCGCGGCTCGTGCCGTTCGGCCTGCAGCCGCGCGTGGTGCTCGACCTGGGGGCCGGCACCGGCCGCGTGACGCGCGAGCTCGCGCGGCGCTACCGCCGCGCGCTCGTCACGGCGCTCGACCTGGCGCCGGGAATGCTGCGCGAGGCGCGCCGTCACCAGGGGCTGTGGCGTCGCTTTGCGCTGCTGTGCGGCGATGCCAACCGCCTGCCGCTGCGCGATGCGAGCGTCGATGTGGTGTTCAGCAGCCTGATGCTGCAGTGGTGCGAGCCGCTCGATGCGGCGCTCGCCGAAGTGCGCCGGGTGCTCAGGCCCGGCGGCCTGTTCGCCTTCAGCACTTTCGGCACCGACACGCTCCACGAGCTGCGCGGCGCCTGGGCCCAGGCCGACCGCTACAACCATGTCAACCATTTTCCCGATGTGCACGAGGTCGGCGATGCGCTGGTGCGCGCCGGGCTGACGGAGCCGGTGCTCGACGTGGATCGCTTCGAGATCGGCTACGCGGATACCCTGTCGCTCATGCGGGAGCTCAAGGCGATCGGCGCGCACAACGTGACCGCGGGGCGCCCACGGGCGCTCGCCGGACGCGCTCGCCTCGCGCGCGTGCAACAGGCGTACGAGGGCTTGCGCCGCGACGGGCGCCTGCCCGCGACCTACGAGGTCATCTACGGCGCCTGCTGGGGCGCGTCCGGCCGCCCAGCGGCGCTCGCCGAGGGGGGCGTCGTGCGTATCGCGCCCGGTTCGATTCGCCGCGCGCGTGCACGGCGATGAGCGCGCGCGGCATTTTCATCACCGGCACCGACACCGGCGTCGGCAAGACCGTGATTGCCTGCGCTCTCGTGCGCGCGCTGCGGGCGCAAGGCGTACGGGTCGCCGTCATGAAGCCGGTGGCTGCCGGTGCCACCCGGACACCCTCGGGGTTGCGCAACGCCGACGCGCTGGCGCTGATGGAGGCGGCCGGAACCGGGGCGCGCGCGCGCTACGAGGTCGTCAACCCGTATTGCTTCGAACCAGCAGTTTCGCCGGACATCGCCGCAGAAGAGGCCGGAATCGAGATCGATCTTGGCAAGATCCGTGAAAGATTCAGCACCTTGGCCGCACAGGCAGACTGGGTAGTCGTCGAAGGCGCCGGGGGCTGGCTCGCCCCGATCGGCCCCCGCCGGACCATGGCGAATCTCGCCCGGGCGCTCGCAGTGCCGGTGCTGGTGGTGGTGGGCCTGAGACTCGGCTGCCTGAATCACGCGCAACTGACGCGCCTCGCCATCGAGGCGCGCGGCACGAGCTTCGCGGGCTGGGTCGGCAACGGCATCGACCCGGCGATGGCGCGCCGCGCGGAGAATGTGCGCGCGCTCGAGCGACTGCTCGGGGAGCCGCCGCTCGCGGTACTGCCCTACGCGCGCGACGGCCTCGGCCTCGAAGCGCTCGTGCTCACCGAGCTCGCCCGACGTCTCGCGCAGCGCCTGCCGCTCGGCGAGCGGCGCGAGCCCCGCTGAGCCGCACGGCGGACGAGCCCCGCAGTGGCGGCGCGCGGGATCAGCGCTGGCGCTTGAATAAACATCATCGCGCGTTACCATCGATTGACCCATCGATAGGCAGCCCATGGACACCGCAGCGCTGCGCATCGAGATCTGCCCGAACTGCTCGCTGAGCCTGCGCGGCGCGCGGCTGTTTTTCGGCGGCGCCTGCCTCGTGCCATGCGGCGTCGCCGCGTTTCTCGCAGTGCGCGGGTTCTGGCCGATCCTGCCGTTCGCCGGCCTCGAGATGGCGTTGCTCGGCTGGGCGCTGCGCGCCTCGCTCGAGCGCCGCTTCCATCGCCAGACCATCACGGTCACCGACGCCGACGTGCGTGTCGACACCTGTCACCGCGCCCATCGCGAGCGGGCCGTGTTCCCGCGGCATTGGGCGCAGGTTAAACTGCGCCGCCCTGCCGCACGCCTGCATCCGAGCCGGCTCACCATCGAGTCGCACGGACAGCGGTGCGAGCTGGGCAGTTTTCTCACGGAAGAGGAGCGGCGCGGGCTGGCGCTGCGGCTGCAGCGCCTCATTGGCCGCGTCAACGAGTCGCCCGCCCTGCCCTGAAGTCGCTCGGGCAGGGCGCTGAGGGAAAGGGCTTTCCGTGGCAATTGCGCGCATACCGGATCGCTGCGGTGGCGCGCTGTAAGGCATGTCCATGAGGGTTCGCGCACAGCTCGCTTCACTCGCCGCCGTCGAGCGCCTTGCGGCCATCGTGGGCCTGCTCGGCGCCGCCCTGCCGGCGCACGCCGGGTCGACCGAGTCGGGCTGGAGCCAGCTCAACATGACTCCCGGTGTGACCGAGATCAGCCGCAAGATCTATGACCTGCACATGCTCATCTTCTGGGTGTGCTGTGGGATCGGCGTAGTCGTGTTCGGCGTGATGATCTGGTCGCTGTTCAGCTTCCGTAAATCGCGCGGCGCGGTGCCGGACGTCACGCTGGTTCACAACACCAGGGTCGAGATGGTCTGGACGGTCGTGCCGGTGGTGATCCTGATCGCCATGGCCGTGCCGGCGGCGCGCACGCTGGTGGAAATCGAGGACACCAGCAAGACCGAGCTCACCATCAAGGTCACCGGCTTTCAGTGGGGCTGGCAGTACGACTACCTCGACCTGGGCGTGATCTACTACTCGCATCTCGACCGCAAGAGCGACGAAGCGCGCGAGCTCCTCTCCGGCATCGATCCCAACACCGTCGATCACTATCTGCTCAACGTCGACCACCCCTTCGTGGTGCCGGCCGACACCAAGGTGCGCCTGCTGGTCACCGGGGCGGACGTGATTCACTCCTGGTGGGTCCCGGCCTTCGGAGTGAAAAAGGACGCCATCCCCGGCTTCATCAACGAAGCCTGGTTCCGGGTGGACAAGGACAAGCCGGGCCTCTATCGCGGCCAGTGCGCCGAGCTGTGCGGCCGTGATCACGGCTTCATGCCGATCGTGGTCGACGTGCGCTCCAAGGAAGATTTCGCGAGCTGGCTGAAGAGCACCGCTGCCGAGCAGAAGCAGGCGTCCGCACCGCCCGCGGCCTCCCCCGCAGCCACCGCCGCGGCGCCGCCCGCCACCGCCACCGCCCCGCTCGCCGCAGCGCCCGCAGGCTAAGGAGAGACTCCGTCATGGCCAAACCTCAAGCGCACGCCGACGCCTACGGCGCCCACGACGCTCCTGGCGCGCACGACGAGCACGACCATAAGCCGCACGGCTGGCGGCGCTGGGTATACGCGACCAATCACAAAGACATCGGCACGATGTACCTGATCTTCGCCGGCACGATGTTCTTCATCGGCGGCTTCATGGCGCTGCTCATCCGGCTCGAGCTGTTCCAGCCTGGACTGCAGTTCTTCGATCCGCAGTTCTTCAACTCGCTCACCACCATGCACGCGCTGATCATGATCTTCGGCGCGGTGATGCCGGCGTGGACCGGACTCGCCAACTGGATGATCCCGATGCAGCTCGGCGCTCCCGACATGGCGCTGCCGCGGCTCAACAACCTGAGCTTCTGGATCCTGCCGTTCGCGTTCACGCTGTTGCTGTCGTCGCTGTTCGTGCCGGGCGGCGCGCCGGCGGGCGGCTGGACCATGTACCCGCCGCTCGTGCTGCAGACCGGCGCCTCGTTCCCGATGCTGATCTTCTCGATCCATCTGATGGGCGCCTCCTCGATTCTCGGCGCCATCAACGTGATCGTCACCATCATGAACATGCGCGCCCCGGGCATCACGCTGCTGCGCATGCCGCTGTTCGTGTGGACCTGGCTGATCACCGCGTACCTGCTGATCGCAGTCATGCCGGTGCTCGCCGGCGGGGTGACCATGTTGCTCACCGATCACTTCTTCGGCACCACCTTCTTCACCGCCGCCGGCGGCGGCGATCCGGTGATGTTCCAGCACATCTTCTGGTTCTTCGGGCACCCGGAGGTCTACATCCTCATCCTGCCGGCGTTCGGCATCATCTCCGAGGTCATCCCGACCTTCTCGCGCAAGCCGCTGTTCGGCTACGAGGCGATGGTGTACGCGGTAGCCTCGATCGCCTTCCTGTCGTTCATCGTGTGGGCGCACCACATGTTCACCGTGGGCATGCCGCTCGCCGCGCAGCTGTTCTTCATGCTCTCAACCATGCTGATCGCGGTGCCGACCGGCGTGAAGGTGTTCAACTGGACCGCCACGATGTGGAAGGGGTCGCTGTCGTTCGAGCCGCCGATGCTGTTTGCACTCGCGTTCCTGTTCCTGTTCACCATCGGCGGCTTCTCCGGGCTGATGCTCGCCATCGTGCCCGCCGACTACCAGTACCAGGACACCTACTTCGTGGTGGCGCACTTCCATTACGTGCTGGTGCCGGGCGCGATCTTCGGCATCATGGCGGGCGTCTACTACTGGCTGCCGAAGTGGACCGGGCACATGTACGACCTGAAGCTCGCCACCTGGCACTTCTGGCTGTCGACCATCTTCGTCAACGTGCTGTTCTTCCCGCAGCACTTCCTCGGTCTCGCCGGCATGCCGCGCCGTATCCCCGACTACGCCGTGCAGTTCACCGACTGGAACATGGTGTCCTCGATCGGTGCCTTCGGCTTCGGCCTCGCGCAGCTCCTGTTCCCGTACATCATCTGGAAGTCGGTGCGCGGCGGTGAGCCGGTCGGCAACCGCGCCTGGGAAGGCGCCCATGGGCTCGAGTGGGAGCTGCCCTCGCCCCCGCCGTATCACTCGTGGGCCGAGCCGCCCTCCGATGCGGTGATCGCGCGCGGAGCCGAGCACTGATGCACGGCGCGGGCGTCACGGCGGGTGAGACGCAGCGGCGGCGCCGTCTGCGCCGCAGCGCGCTCTTCTGGGCGCTGATCGCGCTCGGCTTCTACGCCGGCTTCATCGTGTTGACTCTGCTGCGCGGCGTGCGATGAGCGACCGACGGCGCGCCAATCTCGCCATGACCTGGAAGCTGCTTGCGATCGCGGCCGGCAGCTTCGGCTTCGGGTTCGCGCTGGTGCCGCTCTACAACGTGCTGTGCGCGGTGACCGGCTACGGCGACCAGGCGAAGCTCCTCGAGCGCGCACGCGCCGTCGAGCAGCCGGACCTGACGCGCACGGTGACGGTGCAGTTCCTGGCGGACGTCGCGAGCGCCGGCGGCTGGGATTTCCGCCCGGTGGCGCGCACCCTCGAGGTGCACCCGGGCGTGCTCTACACGGCGCAGTTCTATGCCCACAACCTGACCGGGCGGGACAGCGTGGCGCAGGCGGTGCCCAACATCGCCCCCTCGGAGGTGGCGGCCTACTTCCACAAGACCGAGTGCTTCTGTTTCTCGCCGCAGCGCTTCAAGCTCGACGAGGGACGCAATCTCCCGGTGCGCTTCATCATCGACCCGGCGCTGCCGCGTCATATCGACATGATCACGCTCGCCTACACTTTCTACGACGAATCCGCGCGCGTCGCACGGCGTTAGCCGCAGACAGAAAGACCGATCCACATGGACAAAGCACACGCCCCCGGCGGCAGCCCGTATTACCTTCCGCATCACAGCCACTGGCCGATCGTCGCATCGGTGGCGCTGTTCACGCTCATGCTCGGCGCGGTCTCGTATCTCAACGAGTGGGCCGGGCCGTACGCGTTCCTGCCCGGCGCGATCCTGCTCGCGGTGATGTTCTTCGGCTGGTTCTCGACCGTCATCGGTGAGAACCAGCACGGCGTCTACAACCTGCAGGTCGACCGCAGTTTCCGCATGGGAATGATGTGGTTCATCTTCTCGGAAGTCATGTTCTTCGGCGCCTTCTTCGGCGCGCTGTTCTATGCGCGCCGGCTGTCGGTGCCGTGGCTGGGGGGCGAGGGGGTGAAGGTCTTCACCAACTTCATTCTCTGGCCGCAGTTCGAGGCGGTGTGGCCGACCAACGGCCCGGCGCACGTCGGCGGCCACGCCGACGGCAGCTTCAGCGTCATCCCGGCGTTCGGCGTGCCGGCGCTCAACACGGCGATCCTGTTGACGAGCGGCCTCACCGTCACCATCGCGCACCACGCACTGCGCGCCGGCCGGCGCGGCCGGCTGGCGCTGTTCCTGGCGCTCACCTTCCTCCTCGGCTTCACCTTCGTCAGCCTGCAGGCGCACGAGTACGGCGAGGCGTACCAGCACCTCGGGTTACGCCTCTCGACCGGCATCTACGGCTCGACGTTCTTCATGCTGACCGGCTTCCACGGCCTGCACGTGACCATCGGCGCGATCATGCTGCTGATCATCTGGCTGCGGGTGCTGCGCGGGCACTTCACGGCCACCCGTCACTTCGCGTTTGAGGCGGTCGCCTGGTACTGGCACTTCGTCGACGTGGTGTGGCTCGGGCTGTTCATCTTCGTTTATTGGCTGTAGATACGGGCACGGCGTCGGGCAGCCGGCGCGGCGCGGCGTCACTGGGCGCGGTGCGGCGTCACTGGGCGCGGTGGGGGGTAAGGCCTGCCGCCGCAGGCACTATGGCGGCGGCCGGGCGCCGGCGAGCGAATGCGGCGAGACGAGCCCGAAATACCAGGCCAGCAACAGCAGCACGAACAGCAGCAGCGACAGGGTGATGCGCACGGTGAGCGCCCGCGCGAGCCGCGCCGAGCTCTGCGGCGTGCCGCGCGACAGATGGTACAGGCCCACGCCGAGGCTGCCGACGATGCCGACCAGGCAGACGAATACCAACAGCCACACGAGACGCTGCATCGGCGGACAGTCTAGCGCGCGCCGGGCGGCGGGCAATCGCCGGCGGGAGTGCCCGTGAGTCGGCGAGCCTTTGCGCCCGCGCCGCTCCCTACGGCGGTCGCGTTGCTGGTCGCGTTGCTGTGCGCGGGGCTTGGAGTCTGGCAGTGGCGGCGTGGAGTCGGCAGCGAGGCCGAGCGCGCGCGCTTCGCGCGCGGTGCCGATGTGGTCATCGACCTCGGCGCGCGCGCGGTCACCGAGGTGCCGCTCTACCAGCGCGTCAGGCTCGGCGGACTGCTCGACGGTACGCATCAGTTCCTGCTCGACAATCGCACCTGGCACGGGCGCGCCGGCTACGAGGTGCTGACGCCGCTCGCGCGCGCTGAACCACGCGCGCGCCCGGCGCAACCGCTGCTGCTCGTCGATCGTGGCTGGGTGCCGTTTGCGGGTACGCGCGCGCGGCTCCCCGACGTGCGCCTGTGCGCCGCGGCACCGGCCGAGCTCAGCGGCCGCCTCGCTCGACTGCCGAGCCCCGGCCTCGCCTTCGGCCGGGCCGGCCCGGCGGCCGCGGCGCCGTGGCCGAAAGTGACCAGCTACCCGCACATGAGTGAGCTCGCCGCCGCGCTCGGCGTGCCGCTCGCGGCGCGCATTCTGCTGCTCGATCCGCTGGAGCCGTGCGGCTACGTACGCGACTGGCAGCCTCCAGGGCTCCCGCCGCTGCGGCATTTCGCCTACGCGATCCAGTGGTGGATCTTCGCGGGCCTGGCGCTCGTCCTCTGGGCGCTGCTCAGCCGCCGTGCGGCGAGTGCGGACACGCCGCCGTGAGCGCGGATGCGCCAGAGCCGCGCGCGCGCAACCGACGCACGCTCCTCACCATCGCCGCCGTCTTCCTGCTGCCGCTGGCGCTCGCCTTCGTCACCTACTACGGCACCGGCTGGCGCCCGGGTGCGCACGTGAATCACGGCGTCCTCATCAGCCCGCCGCGCCCGCTGCCGCGCGTGCGCCTCGCACCGCCCGCACCGGCCGATGCCACGCAACGCACGGATCCGTTGGGCGGCGGGCGCTGGTCGCTCGTCTACATCGGCCACGGCGACTGCGATGTCGCCTGCCGCCGCGCGCTCTACGTCATGCGTCAAACGCGCCTCTCGCTCAACAACGACATGACGCGCGTGACGCGCGTTTTCCTCGCGACCGGGGAGTGTTGTGCGCGCGAGTTCCTCGCGCGCGAGCATCCCGGCCTCGTGGTGCTCGAGGCCGCGGGCGCGGACGGGGAGGCTCTGCTGCGCGCCTTTCCGGCCGCCGGCCGCGAGCATCAGCTGTTCGTCGTCGACCCGCTCGGCAACCTCGTGATGAGCTACGATGCGCGACAGAATCCTCACGGGCTGCTCGCGGACGTGAAGAAACTCCTGCGGCTGTCCCAGATCGGCTGACCACGCCACAGGAATCCTCGCCCTCATGAGCGTCGCCCGCTGGCTGCGCCGCCTGGCTCTTGCCGGCGTACTCCTCGCCGTTGCGGTGGTGGTGCTCGGCGCCTACGTGCGCCTGAGCGCCGCGGGCCTCGGCTGCCCCGACTGGCCGGGCTGTTACGGCCACCTGACACCACCCGCCGGTCTGGACGCGCCCGCGCGCTACGCCCACTACCCGCTCGTGCCCGGCAAGGCCTGGCGCGAAATGCTGCACCGTTACGCCGCGGCGACGCTCGGCCTGCTGGTCGTGCTGATCGCGGTGCTCGCGGTGATCTACCGCCGCCTGCGCCTGCTGAGCCTGCCGTTCGCGCTCGCGCTGCTCGCCACGGTGGTAGTGCAGGGGCTCCTCGGCATGCTCACGGTGACCTGGCAGCTGAAGCCCCTGATCGTGACGCTGCACCTCCTCTTCGGCATGACGACGCTCGCGCTGCTGTGGTGGCTTGCTCTGTCGCTGCCACGCGATCCGTGGCGCGCCGCGGCGCTGCAGGGCGCGACCCACAGGGGACTCGGCGGGGGCGGCGCGCCGATCGCGAGCGCCTGGCGGCTGACGAGCCTCGCGCTCAGCATCCTCGCGCTGCAGATTGCGCTCGGCGGCTGGACCAGCAGCAACTATGCCGCCCTCGCCTGCCCGGATCTGCCGACCTGCCAGGGCTCCTGGTGGCCGCACGCCGACTTCCGCGATGCGTTCGTGCTCTGGCGCGGTCTCAACATCAACTACGAAGGCGGCGTGCTCGCGCACCCGGCGCGTGTGGCCATCCACCTGACGCACCGCGTCGGCGCGCTGGTGACGAGTCTGGCGCTCGCGGGCGCCGCACTGTACGTGCTGCGCCGGCGCGGCGTGCCCGGCGCGCGTGCCAGCGCCTGGGCGGTGCTCGGCGCGCTCGGCCTGCAGCTTTTCCTTGGCGTCTCGATGGTGCTACGCGCCTTCCCGCTGGCGCTCGCCAGCGCGCACACCCTTGGGGCGGCACTGCTGCTGCTCGCAACGCTCGCGCTGCTGCGCCACCTGAGCCCGCGCTGACACCTAAGGAAGCCGGAGCGTGAGCGCGCGCGGGCGATCTGCTAGGCTGCGCTCCCCCCGGTGAGTGCACGCCAAGGCCGTGGCGACGACGCCTAATTTCGCACCCACCGCGCCCGCTCTGTGGCGCGGCTATCTCGAGCTGACCAAGCCGCGGGTCGTCGCGCTCATCAGCTTCACCGCGCTCGTCGGGACGCTGCTCGCGAGCCCGGGGCTGCCGCCGCTCGAGGCTCTCGTGTGGGGCAATCTCGGCATCACACTCGCCGCCGCCTGCGCCGCCACCCTCAATCACGTGCTCGAGCGGCGCCTCGACGCGCAGATGACGCGCACGCGCGCCCGGCCGCTGCCGACCGGCCGGCTCACCGAGCGCCAGGCGCTCGCGTTCGCCGCGCTTCTCGGGGTCGCCGCGATGACGATGCTCGCCCTGCTCGTCAACCTGCTCACGGCGCTGCTGACGTTTCTTTCCCTGATCGGCTACGCGGTGGTCTACACGCTGTGGCTCAAGCGCGCCACGTCGCAGAACATCGTCATCGGCGGGGCAGCCGGGGCGGCACCGCCGGTGCTCGGCTGGACCGCGGTGACCGGCAGCGTCGACCCGAATGCGCTGCTGCTGTTCCTGATCATCTTCGTGTGGACGCCGCCGCACTTCTGGGCACTCGCCATCGCCCGGCGTGACGACTACGCGCGCGCCGGTATCCCGATGCTGCCGGTGACACACGGGCTCGCCTACACGCGCCTGCAGGTGCTGCTCTACACCGTGCTGCTCACGGTGGTCACGCTGCTGCCGTACCTCACCCGCATGAGCGGCCTGCTGTATCTCGCCGCGGCGCTGGTGCTGAACGCGCAGTTCCTGTGGCACGCGCTGGCGCTGAAGCTCACCGCGCGCGCGGAGCTGCCGATGCGGGTGTTCCGCTTCTCGGTGACCTACCTCATGTGGCTGTTTGCAGCGCTGCTGGTCGACCACTACCTGCCGATGCTCAGGGCGAGCGCTTGAGCAGCGACTGCCAGGAATAGATCAGCCGGTCCCTGAGCAGCAGCATCCCGGCGGTGCGGTAGCTGTCGGCGGCGATCTGTCCGAGGTGCTCCGCGCCGTAGTAGCCCGAGGTCTCGCAGCCGTATACCGAGAGAATCGAGGGGCCGATGGCGGCGAAGCGCCCCTGGATCTTACCCAGCGTTGAGTTCTCGAAGCTCCAGCTGAGGCCCGCCTCCCCGGGCGCCGGGGGCTCGATCAGGCACGCCTGCACGAACTCCGTCGGCGGGGCGCCGAGCACCTTGACCGTCCCGGACAGCAGCCAGCAATCCGCACGATGCGTGATCTCGGTGTGAGTGACGGTCTCGAGCGGCTCGCCGTCGGCGCGCCACAGGGTGCCGGTGCCGTTCCACACCCCTGGCTCAAACAGGAAGGTGTGATTCATGCCGCCATTATGGCGCGGCAGGGATTTTGAGGGTACGTTGGCGAAAACGATCGCGAGGGCCGCCATGCTGACGGAGCGCATCTGGTCGGGAAATTCCCTGCGCAACTTTCACTACCTGATCGCCTGTGACGAGACTGGTGAGGCGCTCGCGGTCGATCCGCTCGAGTGGCGCATGTGCCTCGAGGCGGCGCGGCAGCGCGGCTGGGAGATCACGCAGATCCTCAACACTCACGAGCACGCCGACCACACCGGCGGCAACGCGGGACTGAAGGACGCCACCGGTGCCAGCGTGCTGGCGCACGCCGGTGCCGCCGCGCGCATCGGCGACGTCGATCGCGGACTCGCCCGCGGCGACCTCATCCGGGTCGGCCGCACGGTCGAGCTCGAATGTCTCGACACGCCGGGACACACCATGACGCACGTGTGCCTGCTGTCGCACACCGACCCGCCGGCGCTGTTCTGCGGCGACACGCTCTTCAACGCCGGCGCAGGCAACTGCTACAACGGCGGTCAGCCGGAGGCGCTGTACGACACTTTCGCGACCCAGCTCGCGCGCCTGCCGGATGCGACGCGCGTCTACCCCGGCCACGAGTACCTGGCACGCAACCTCGAGTTCACGCTCGACCGGGAGCCGGGCAACGAACCGGCAGCCGCACTCCTCGGCAGCGCTCGCCACCACGACCCGGCGGCCGCCATGGTCACCACGCTCGCCGAGGAGAAACGCATCAACACTTTCTTCCGGCTGCAGAACCCGACGGTGATCGCGCGGCTGCGCGAGGCGTTCCCAGACCTCGGTGAGCACCCCGAGCCGCGCACGGTGTTCATCAAGCTGCGCGAGCTGCGCAACCGCTGGTGATGGTTGCCGGCGGGCGGCGGCCGGGAACGGTCGGCACGCTGCGTCGCCGGTCGGACAGTTGCGGCTGGCGGCGCGCCCGGGGCAGCATAGGGCCCCCTACACGCACCGGCGTCGTGCTCGACCGCGGAGACTCTATGCGCATCGCTGTTCGGCTGTTGTTTGGTTGTCTGCTCGCCGCGGCGTCGCTCCCCGCCTGGACGCATGGCGGCGGCGGAATATCGACGCCCGCTGCGCCACGCGAGCGGACGCCGCAGGACCAAGCGCGCGACGCCTACAACGACGGCGTGCACGAGGTGAAGAAGGCGGACAAGGCGCAGAGCTCCGCCGACGAGGCGAAGGACGCCGGCAAGAAGGACAAGGAGGCCCGCGAGGCACACGACCGGTACGCCGCCGCGCTCGCCAAGTTCCAGCAGGCGACCACCCTCGATCCCTCGCTCCACGAGGCGTGGAATTACGTCGGCTACACCAGTCGCAAGCTCGGCCACTACGACGACGCGCTCACCGCCTACGACCGGGCGCTGTCGCTCAAGCCGGGCTACCCCGATGCGCTCGAGTACCGTGGCGAGGCCTATCTCGGGGTGAACCGCGTCAGCGATGCTCAGCAGGCTTACCTCGACCTGTTCGCGGGCAACCGCGCGCTCGCCGGCAAGCTTCTGACTGCGATGAAGAGCTGGTCGGCCGCGCAACGCGCCGACCCCGCCACCGGCGCGAGCCCCACGAGCCTCGATGAGCTCGACAAGTGGATCCAGGAGCGCGCGCAGATCGCCGGCCAGACGGCTGCGCTGACGCGGGCCGGCACCGCCGCCGCCTGGCACTGAGCCCCACGCCATTCTGGCTCACCGCCGTCGCGCTCGCCGCGCCGGCGCCCGCCGCCTCGGCAGCGCACGTGCCGGCTGCAGCGAGTGACTACGTGTGGCATCTGCCGCGCGGCTTTCCGACGCCCGCGGTGCCGTCCGACAACCCCATGTCGGAGGCGAAGGTCGCCCTCGGACGGCGCCTGTTCTTCGAGACACGCCTCTCGGTGACGGGAGTTTACAGCTGCGCGAGCTGCCATGATCCCGCGCGTGCCTTCTCCGATGGCCGCAGCGTCGCCCGAGGCGCCACCGGCAGCGCGCTGCCCCACAACTCGCTGGCGCTCGTCAACGTCGCCTACAACCTGAGCTTCGGCTGGGACAAACCCGCGGTGCGCTCGCTCGAGGCGCAGATGCGCACGCCGCTCCTCAACCGCCACCCGATCGAGCTCGGCGTGGCGGGGCGCGAGCGCACGCTGTGCGCACAGCTCGCCGCCGATCCGAGCTACGCCCGCGACTTCGCCGCGGCCTTCCGCGCAGCACCGCCGGCAGCGCAACCCCCGCGGGCCCCGACGGCGGACCGGCAAGTGACCTTCGTGCACCTGGTGCAGGCGATCGCGGCGTTCGAGCGCACGCTGATCTCGGGCGACTCGCCCTTCGACCGCTACGTGTTCGCGGCTGACCACGAAGCACTCTCCGCCGAGGCCAAGCGCGGCATGGCGCTGTTCTTCTCGGCGCGCGTCGGGTGCGCCGGCTGCCATTCGGGATTCAACTTCGCCGGTAACTGGCGCGATGCGCAGGGCCCCACCGGGCCGCCGAGCTTCGCCCGCAACGGCACGAGCGCGCGGCCGCTGCGCGTGCCGACGCTGCGCAACATCGCCCTCACCGCCCCGTACATGCACGACGGCCGCTTCGCGACGCTCGCGGCGGTGCTCGAGCACTACTCCGCGCTCGGCGCCCGTACTGCAGCGGGCAACCCACCGCTTGATCGACGCCTGCCGCGCAGCGCGCTGACCGCCGGCGAGCGGGCCGAGCTCGGTGCCTTCCTCGCGAGCCTCACCGACGAATCGTTCGTGCGGCGCTTCGCCGCGGCGGTGGACGACACCGCGGCGCACCCGCGCTGAGCGAGCGGCGGCGCGCGGCAAGCGCGCTGCGGGAATCGCCACCGGCCCGCGATCCCGATACGCTTACAGCATGTACTCGGAGTTCTACCGCCGCTGCTTTCAGCTTGCGCTCGCGGTGCTGCTCGGCTACGCGCTCTACCGGGTGCTCGCCCCTTTCTTCGGGGCGCTCGGCTGGGCGGCGGTGCTGGCGTTCATCCTCTACCCGCTGCACGAACGGCTGACGCAGCGCATGCAGGGCCGCAGTACCGTGTCCGCGGCGATCTTCACGCTGCTGACACCACTGCTGGTGCTCGCGCCGCTCTCGGTGCTCGGCGTCGTGTTTGCCGGACAGGTCGCGCGGCTGGTGAACTACCTGCGCGGCTTCTCGCTCCACTCCTACGCCGATGCGCTCAACCGGCTCGCGGAGTATCCGCTGATCGGTCGCGTGGTGGACTGGGCGCGCGCGAACACCGCGGTCAGCCTGGCACAGGTGGAGGGCTGGATCACGGATGGCATGCAGACGGTGCTCAAGAGCGCCGCCGCGACCGGCGGCGATGTCGCGCTCGGCGTGTTCGGCACGCTGTTCGGCTTCTTCATGATGCTGTTCATGCTGTTCTTCTTCCTGCGCGACGGGCGCACCATCGTGGAAGCACTCACACAACTCATCCCGGTGGAGCGCGCACGGCGGACGCGGCTGCTGAAGTACCTCGGCGACGTGACGCGCGCGGTGGTGTACGGCTCGACTGCGACGGCGGTGATCGCCGGGGCCATCGTCGGCGTCGGGTACGCGCTCGTCGGCACCCCGGCTGCGGTCGTCTACGGGGTGGTCGGCCTGATTGCCGCCTTCCTGCCTTCCGGGGCGAGCATCGTGCTGGTGCCGGGGGTGTTGTACCGCGCTTACGAGGGTCGCTGGGGCGCGGCGATCTTCCTCACCTGCTGGATCGGCGTGCTGCTGGTGACCGAGAACCTGGTGCGCCCGCTGCTGATGAAGCATCAGGTGTCAGTCTCGACGCTCGCGGTCTTCCTCGGCGCGATCGGCGGCGTGGCGGCTTACGGAGTTCTCGGGCTGGTGATCGGTCCGGTGCTGCTCAGCTTCGTGGTGGCGCTGGTGCGCGTGGCACAGGAGGGCGTGCCGCCCAAGGCCTGAAGCGGCGCGCCTTCCCGTAGAATGCGCCCCCCATGGATCCGTCCCCGATCCTCGCCGATCTGAACGACGCGCAGCGCGCCGCGGTCACCGCACCGCCGGGTCCGGTGCTGGTGCTCGCCGGCGCCGGCAGCGGCAAGACGCGCGTGCTGACGCACCGCATCGCCTGGGTGATCGAGGCGCGCGGGGTCTCGCCGCACTCGATTCTCGCCGTCACCTTCACCAACAAGGCGGCGGCCGAGATGCGCGCGCGCGTCGAGCGGCTGCTCGGGGTGCCGAGCGGCGCGCTCTGGATCGGCACCTTTCACGGCATCGCGCACCGGCTGCTGCGGCTGCACTGGCGCGAGGCGCGCCTCGCGCAGGGATTCCAGATCCTCGACTCCGAGGACCAGCAGCGCCTGATCCGCAAGGTGGTGCGCGCCGCCGAGCTCGACGAGACGCGCTGGGTGCCGCGCGAGGTGCAGTGGTTCATCAACTCCAACAAGGACGAAGGGCGCCGCGCGGAGAAGCTGCGCGATGATAACGATCCCGCCCGCCGCGAGCTGATCAGGCTGTACCGCGCGTACGAAGAGGCGTGCACGCGCACCGGGGTGGTGGATTTCGCGGAACTGCTGTTGCGGGCCTACGAGCTGTGGCGCGATCAGCCCGCGCTCCTGGCGCACTACCAGCGGCGCTTCCGGCACGTGCTGGTCGATGAGTTCCAGGATACCAACTCGATTCAGTACGAGTGGTTGCGGCTGACGGCGTCGCCCGCGGGCGAGCTGTTCGTGGTGGGCGACGACGATCAGTCGATCTACCGCTTTCGCGGCGCGCGCGCCGAGAACCTGCAGCAGTTCAGGCGCGACTACCCGCACGCCGGGCTCTACCGTCTCGAGCAGAACTACCGCTCGACGGCGACCATCCTCGAGGCGGCCAACGGCCTGATCGCCCACAACGCGAGCCGCCTTGGCAAGCGGCTATGGACCGCGGGTGCGCGCGGTGAGCCGATCCACCTGTACGCGGCGTTCAACGAGCGCGACGAGGCGGAGTTCGTCACACAGCGGATCCGCGCCCACCTCGAGCGGGGCGGCGCGCGCTCCGATATCGCGATCCTGTATCGCTCCAATGCCCAGTCGCGCGTGTTCGAGGAGGCGTTCCTGTCGGCGCGGCTGCCGTACCGCGTGTACGGGGGCCTGCGCTTCTTCGAGCGCGCCGAGATCAAGAACGCGCTCGCCTACCTGCGCCTGATCGCGAGCCGCAGCGACGACGCCTCGTTCGAGCGCGTCGTCAACCTGCCGTCGCGCGGCATCGGTGCACGCAGCCTCGAGGTGCTGCGCGAGGAGGCGCAGCGCCGCGGCAGCTCGCTGTGGCAGGCGGCGGAAGCCTCGGCGGCGAGCGGTGCGCTCGGGGCGAAGGCAGCCGCTGCCGTGCGTGGCTTCATGGCGCTGATCGAGAGACTCGCCGCCGAGACGCGCGAGCTCGTGCTCCACGAGCAGGTCGACCAGGTGCTCAAAGCGAGCGGGCTGATCGAGCACCACCGGAACGAGAAGGCCGAGCGCGGCGAGACGCGCGTCGAGAACCTGGACGAGCTGGTGTCCGCCGCGCGCGGCTTCGCGCCCGAGAGCGCCGAGCTGCCGCCGCTCGAGTCGTTCCTCGCGCACGCGGCGCTCGAGTCCGGCGAGGGCCAGGCGCAGCAGTGGGAGGAGTGCGTGCAGATGATGACGCTGCACGCCGCCAAGGGGCTCGAATTCCCGGTGGTGTTCCTCAGCGGCATGGAGGAGGGGCTGTTTCCGCACCAGCGCTCGCTCGCCGGGCTCGATGACCTCGAGGAAGAGCGGCGGCTGTGCTATGTCGGCATGACGCGCGCCATGCGCTCGCTGTATCTCAGCTATGCGGAGCAGCGCCGCCTGCACGGCGTCGACAGCTACGGCCAGGTGTCGCGCTTCGTGCGCGAGATTCCGGCGGCACTGATCGAGGAGGTGCGGCCACGGGTGCAGGTCGCGCGACCGCTCGCCGTCGGGCGCTTCCGCGTCGAGGAGCCGGCGGCCGACGGCGTACGGCTCGGGGCGCGCGTGCGCCACGGCAAGTTCGGCGACGGTGTGATCCTCAACGTCGAGGGGAGCGGCGCGCACGCGCGCGTGCAGGTGAGCTTCGAGCGCCAGGGCACGAAATGGCTGATGGTGCAGTATGCGAACCTCCAGCCGCTGTAGGTGCACGCCGTGAAGATCCTGATTCTCGGCGCCGGCCAGGTCGGGCGCACCGCCGCCGAACACCTCTCGCGCGAGGAGGCCAACGAGGTCACGCTGGTCGACAGCAACGAGGAGACGCTGCGCGACCTGCAGGAGCGGCTCGATGTGCGCACCGTGGCGGGCAACGCCGCTCACCCGACGGTGCTCGAGGCGGCCGGCGCCGCCGAGGCCGACATCCTGGTGGCGCTCACCTCGAGCGACGAGGTCAACATGCTCGCCTGCGAGGTAGCGTTCACGCTGTTTCGCACGCCCACCAAGATCGCGCGCATCCGCGCCTCCGAGTACACCAGCCGGCCGGCGCTGTTCGCCACCGAGGGACTCGCGGTGGACGTGTTCATCAGCCCCGAGCAGCTCGTGACCGATTACGTCGAGCGGCTCATTCAGCATCCGGGGACGCTGCAGGTGCTCGACTTCGCCGACGGCAAGGTGCGGCTGGTGGGGGTGCGCGCGCGCAGCGGCGGGCGCCTGGTCGGGCAGCCGCTGCGCGAGCTGCCGCACCACCTGCCGAAGCTCGCGGTGCGCGTGGTCGCGATCTACCGCGACGGCCGCAGCATCCCGCCCGAGGGCGACACGCTGATCGAGGACGGCGACGAGGTGTTCTTCCTCGCCGCGCGCGACGACATCCGGCGCGTCATGGCGGAGCTGCGCGCGCCCGACACCGCGGTGCGGCGCATCGTCATCGCCGGCGGCGGCCACATCGGGCTGCGCCTGGCGCGCACGCTCGAGAAGAACAACCAGGTGAAGCTCATCGAGCGCGACCCGCGGCGCGCGCGCCGCGTGGCGGAGCTGCTCGAGAGCACCATCGTGCTGCAGGGCGATGCCGCCGACGAGGAGCTGCTGATCGAGGAGAACATCGACAGCGCCGACGTGTTCGCGGCCATGACCAACTCGGAAGAGGCCAACATCCTGTCGGCGATGCTCGCCAAGCGGCTCGGCGCCGGCAAGGCGATGGCGCTCATCAACAAGCCCTCGTACACCGAGCTGGTGGAGAGCTCGAGCATCGACATCGCCATCTCGCCCCAGACCATCACCATCGGCTCACTGCTGGCGCACGTGCGCCGCGGCGACGTCGTGCGCGTGCATGCGCTCAAGCGCGGCGCCGCCGAAGCGCTCGAGGCGATCGTGCACGGCGATGAGCGCAGCTCGCGCATCGTCGGGCGGATGGTGGGCGAGATCACCCTGCCCGAGGGCGCGATCATCGGCGCGGTGGTCAGGGGCGATGAGGTCATCATGGCGCACCACGACACGCCCGTCCTGGCGGACGATCACGTCATCCTGTTCCTCGCCGACCGCCGTCATCTCGAGGCGGTCGAGCGCGTCTTCCTGCGCTCCGCGCGCCAGCTCGGCTGACGCCGCCGTGCTCGCGGTCGCCCACGTCCTCGGCTGGCTGCTGGCGACCTCGGCGCTCGCGTACCTGCTGCCGCTCGGGTGCTCGCTGCTGCTCGGCGACCAGCTGTGGCCGCGCTTCCTCGCCGCCGCCGCGCTCACCGCCGGCGTGGGACTGCTGCTCGCGGCCTGCACGCGCCGCGGCCGGCGCGAGCTCAAGCCGCGCGACGGGTTCCTGCTGGTCACGCTCGGCTGGCTGCTGGTGGCGGCGGCGGCGGCGCTGCCGCTGCGGCTCGCGCTGCCGCAGCTCAGTCTCACCGGCGCCTACTTCGAGGCGATGTCGGGCCTCACCACCACCGGCTCGACGGTGCTCAGCGGGCTCGATCAGCTGCCGCCCTCGCTCAACCTGTGGCGCCACTCGCTCGAGTGGTTCGGAGGCCTCGCGATCATCGTCATGGGGCTCGCGGTGCTGCCGTTGCTCGGCGTCGGCGGCATGCAGCTCTACAAGGGCCAGGCGCCGGGCGCAGCCGGCAAGGACGAGCGCCTCGCGCCGCGCATCGCCGAGACCGCCAAGCAGCTGTGGTACGTGTACGTGCTGCTCACCGCCGCCGGCATTGCGGCGCTGCGCGTCTGCGGCATGTCGTGGTTCGACGCCGTCTGCCACGCGTTCTCGGCGGTCGGGCTCGGCGGCTTCTCCACCCACGACCGCAGCATCGCCTGGTTCAACTCCCCGGCGGTCGAGCTGACGCTGATCGCGCTGATGCTGATCGCCGCGCTCAACTTCGCGCGTCACTTCATCGCGCTGCGGCGCTTGTCGCTCGAGGGCTACAGCACCGACCCCGAGGCGCAGGCGATCTTCGTCATCCTGGCCGGGAGTGTGGTCGGCATCGCGCTGCTCCTGACGCTGCGCGGCGTGTACCCCGGTTTCGCGCTGGCGCTGCGCCACGCGGCCTTCAACGTCGTCTCGCAGGCGACCACCAGCGGGCTCACCAGCCAGGACTACCAGCAGTGGCCGGTGTTCGCCCCCTACTGGATGCTGTTCCTGTCGTGCATCGTCTGCAGCACCGGCTCGAGCGGCGGCGGCATCCGCATGTTCCGCACGCTGCTGCTCGCGCGCCAGGCGGGGCGCGAGATGAAGCTCCTCATCCACCCGGCGGGCGTGGCGCCGCTGCGCATCGGCGGGCGGCTGATTCCCGACAGCGTCGGCTACTCGGTGCTCGCCTTCATCTTCGTATACTTCATGGCGGTGGCGCTGCTCACCTTCGCGCTGCTGCTCACCGGGATGGACTTCGATTCCTCCTTCAGCGCCATCGTTGCCTCGATCAACAACACCGCGCACGGCTTCGGCCCACCGGGCGAGGTGCACAACTTCCATGCGCTGAGCGCCGGGCAGATCTGGATCTGCACCGCGGCGATGCTGCTCGGGCGGCTCGAGATCTTCAGCGTGATCGTGCTGTTCCGGCCGGCGTACTGGAGGAAGTGACCAGGCGGGCGGGTGGCGGGCCGTTGGCGGGCCGTTGGCGGGCGGGTGGCGGCCCGTTGGCGGGCGGGTGGTTAGGGTTCCTTTTCTCAATAGTTAAGTATTTACTTAACTATCGCCGGGAAGAACCTCTTCATCCCGCCCGGGGCGCGGGCTCCCCAAGCGCCTCGCGCGAACGCCCGCCCACGGCCGCCTTAGCGCGCGCGGGTGCTGACCGCCGTGCGCCGACACCCGCCGTGTGGCGGGGCGTATCAGCTGTGGATGTAGCTCTCGAGCTGCTCGATGTGCTGCTGCTGCTCGGCGATCACGGCCTTCACCATGTCACCGATCGACACCATGCCGATGACCCGGCCGCCTTCGAGGACCGGCAGGTGGCGCACGCGCTTGTCGGTCATCAGCTGCATGCACGCCTGCACCGTCGTGTCGGGCGACACCGTGATCACCGGCGAGGTCATGATGTCGTGCACCGGCGTGCTGGCCGAGGAGCGCCCGAGGAGGATCACCTTGCGGGCGTAGTCGCGCTCCGAGACGATGCCGTGGAGCGTCTCGCCCTGCATGACGAGCAGCGCGCCGACCTCGCGCTCCGCCATGAGCCGGATCGCCTCGAGCACCGGGGCCGCCGGGTCCACCGAAAATATCGCCCGACCTTTGCGATCGAGCAGCTGGTGCAGGTTGATCATGGACGCTGCCTCGTAGGTTGAGCCTAACGCGCCGCCGGAGCCACTTCGACAATGAGGGTGACATTGGCGATGACATCGAGTGTGCCGGCCTCCACCGGCGTCGGCGCAGCCGCCGCCATCGCCTGGACGCGCGCCGCGCCGGCGTACACCGGCAGCGGCATGATCCCGGGGCTTGACTCCTCGACGTTCAGCACGCGCACCACCTTCAGTCCGAGCGCCGCGGCGAGCACGTCGGCCTGGGCGCGTGCGCGGGTGGCGGCCTCGCGCAACGCGCTCGCGCGCACCGCATCCTGGTCGCGCAGCGTGAAGCGGATGCCCTGCACCTGGTTTGAGCCGGCGTGGGTCGCCGCGTCGAGGACGGCGCCGATCTTCGCCAGATCGTCGAGCGTCACCTGCACGACGTTGGTGGCGACATAGCCGTCGATGGTCGGTTCGGCGCCCTTCGGGTACTGATAATGGGGCGTGATCGAGTAGTTGACGGTCTTCAGCTGGGCGCCGGTGCCGGCAGCGCTGCGCACCGCAGCCAGCACGGCGTCCGCCTGGCGCGCGTTCTCGGCCGCCGCCTGCTGCGATGAGCTCGCGCGGTTGGTGACGCCGAGATCGATCTGCGCGCGATCGGGCTTGGCGGTGACCCGGGCATCAGCGGTGACGCGAATCGTGGACTGCGGGGCTGCTGGCTGCGGCACCTGCGGCATCACGGGGAGCGGGGCAAGCGCGCCGCCGGCCAGCAGGGCGATGAGAAGGGGTTTCATGGTGCTGAATCGGAAGAACGCTATTCGCATATTCTACGCAGGGCTGTGCGGCAGTTCATGTTTTGGGCTGCGGCGCGCGCGCCGGGGGAGCGAAAGGTATACACCACCACACATGCAGAGCCGCGAGATCCAGGTCGCGCCCGATCGCTTCGAGGTCACCTCGGGCGAGGCGTTGTTGGTGACCGAGCTGCGCTCGGCGATCGCGGTGTGCGTGTACGACGCCGCCGAGGAAGCCGGCGCACTGCTGCACCTGCGCTGCATCGTGCGCAGCTCCCGCCCGGCCGACGTCACCGACACCACGCTCGCGACCGAGCTGCTGCTGCTCGATCGCTGTCTCGAGGCACTGCGCGCGCTGGCACCCGCGGCGCGGCACTTGCAGGCACGCATCGTGGTGCATCTCGCGGAGACGCCGCTGGCGCGGCCCGCCTGCGAGACGGTGGTGACGATGGTCAGGCACTACCTCGAGGACGCGGGCGTGCAGGTGCTGCCGCAGGACGTGGCCGCGGGGCCGGCGCGCGTGCTGCGCTTCCGGCCGAGCATGGGATGGGTGCACACCCACGCCTGAGACGCCTGCCATGAGACGGGGACGCGAGGCCGCAGTGCCTGCCGCCATCAGCGGCGCTCTCGAGCGGCTGCTCGGCGATCGCGTGACGCATGTGAAGGTGATCGAGCATTCGTGGTTTGCACGTCTGCACGGAGGCGCCGTGGCCACCACGCGCCCGCGCCGTATCTACCTGCGCGGCCACGCCGCCGATTTCTTCGCCGATCCCTGGCTGATGCTGCACGAGTACTGCCACGTGATCCATCAGTGGCAACCGGGCAGGCTCACCACGTGGCGCTATCTGCGCGAGTGTCTGAGGCACGGCTACTGGAACAACCGCTTCGAGATCGAGGCGCGCGCGTTCGCCGACCAGCACGCGCAAGGGCTGCTCGCGCTGCTCGCGCTGCCACCGGCGCGCGGCGGTCGTGAGTGGCTGCGCGACGCGGTGGACACCGCGGACGACACTTCCTGACCGAGCGCGCGGCGGCCGGCGGCGCAGTGGCAGGCGGCGCCGTGGCGACCCTTTGCCCCGCGACCTACAATACGCGGCCCTTTCGCCCCGCCGCGTCGTCCCCAGGACTGCACCGATGAGCTCGAGCGCCCGACCCGCCCCCGATGGCACCTTCGACGTGATCGTTGTCGGCGGCGGCCATGCCGGCACAGAGGCGGCGCTCGCCGCCGCGCGCCTGGGCGCGCGCACGCTCCTCCTCACGCAGAGTATCGAGACGCTCGGCCAGATGAGCTGCAACCCCGCCATCGGCGGGATCGGCAAGGGCCACCTGGTGCGCGAGATCGACGCGCTCGGCGGCGCCATGGCGCGCGCCACGGACGAGGCCGGCATCCAGTTCCGCACGCTGAACGCGAGCAAGGGCCCGGCGGTGCGCGCTACCCGGGCGCAGGCGGACCGGCTGCTCTACCGGCAGGCGATCCGCCGCCGCCTCGAGAGCCAGCCGAATCTGTGGCTCTTCCAGCAGGAGGCGGCCGACCTCATCGTGAGCGCTGACAGCGTACGCGGTGTCGCCACGGTGAGCGGCGTGCACTTCAGCGCGCCGGCCGTGGTGCTCACCGTGGGCACCTTCCTCGGCGGACGCATCCACGTGGGTCTCGACAGTCACGCCGGCGGCCGCGCGGGTGATGCGCCATCCAACCGCCTCGCCGCTCGGCTGCGTGAGCTGCCGCTGCGAGTCGCGCGGCTCAAGACCGGCACGCCGCCGCGCCTGGATGGCCGCACGCTCGACTGGTCGGTCATGGCGCGCCAGCCAGGCGACAACCCCACGCCGGTGTTTTCGTTTCTCGGAAGAGCCAGTGAGCACCCGCAACAGGTCAACTGTTTCATCACGAGCACAAACGAGCGAACGCACGAGATCATACGGGCTGCGACGGACCGCTCGCCGATGTTCACCGGGCTGATCGAAGGCATCGGTCCGCGCTACTGCCCCTCGGTCGAGGACAAGGTGGTGCGCTTTGCCGACAAGCCCTCGCATCAAGTGTTCGTCGAGCCCGAGGGGCTCACGACGCACGAGGTGTACCCGAACGGCATCTCGACCAGCCTGCCCTACGATGTGCAGTGCGAGTTCGTGCGCACGATCCGCGGCTTCGAGAACGCGCACCTGACCCGCCCGGGCTACGCCATCGAGTACGACTTCTTTGACCCGCGCGATCTTCGCGCCTCGCTCGAGACGCGGGTCATCGGCGGCCTGTTCTTCGCCGGGCAGATCAACGGCACGACCGGTTACGAGGAGGCCGCGGCGCAGGGGCTGATCGCCGGCATCAACGCGGTGCTCAAGGTGCGCGAGCGCGCGCCGTGGACACCGCAGCGCAGCGATGCCTACCTCGGCGTGCTGATCGACGACCTCGTGACGCGCGGCACACGCGAGCCCTACCGCATGTTCACCAGCCGCGCCGAGCACCGGTTGCTGCTGCGGGAGGACAACGCGGACCTGCGCCTCACGCCCATCGGGCGCGAGCTCGGGCTGGTCGACGAGGAGCGCTGGGCGCTGTTTCTCGCCAAGCAACGCGCGCGCGAGCTCGAGCTCGCACGGCTCGAGGCGCTGCGCGTCAAGCCGGCGGACGTCCCGGCGGCCTGGGCGGAGCGTGTGCTGCACGCGCCGCTCGCGCGTGACCTGACGGCATTCGAGCTGCTGCGGCGACCCGAGGTGAGCTACGAGAGCCTGCTCGAGATCGCGGGGCCCCCGGCGTGGCTCGCAAACGGCGGCTGCGACGAGCGGCTGCCGCCGCAGCTCAAGGTGCAGATCGAAGCGCACGCGCGCTACACCGGCTACCTCGAGCGGCAGCAGGAAGAGATCGAGCGCGCACGCCATCACGAGGAGACCGCGCTGCCCGCCGACCTCGACTACCGCGCACTCAAGGAGCTCTCGCACGAGGTCCGCCAGCGGCTCAGCGAGACGCGACCGGCAACCGTCGGCCAGGCGGCCCGCGTCCCCGGGGTGACGCCGGCGGCGGTCGCGATCCTGCTCGTGCACCTGAAGAAGCGCGCACTGCACGTGCGACCCAAGGTGGCATGAGCCGCTTCATCGAGCAGCTCACCGGCGCCTGGGAGCGCCAGGACTCGTTGCTGTGCATCGGGCTGGATCCCGAAGTGGAGCGCTTCCCGCGCCAGGTGCGCACCCAGGCCGCGCCGATCTTCCAGTTCAACCGCAGCATCATCGACGCCACCGCCGACCTGGTATGCGCCTACAAGCCGCAGTTCGCGCACTACGCCGCCTGCCGTGCCGAGGAGCAACTCGAGCGCACCATCGAGTACATCCATCGGACGCATCCGGGC
>Ga0307477_10000854_pt1 | contig 29263 bp, 46 predicted proteins | sample atmos_gasesECM2C_FD_203316 | JGI IMG/M metagenome (GOLD analysis project Ga0307477, IMG submission 203316) | Hardwood forest soil microbial communities from Morgan-Monroe State Forest, Indiana, United States - atmos_gasesECM2C_515 | ecosystem: Environmental > Terrestrial > Soil > Temperate...
AGCATATTACTGTATTTAATTACCATCCTTGTTAATGTTACTGTTAACATTATTGTTAATGCCTGTCAACCTCTATTAGTTAATGGTGAGGCCCCATTCCCCCAGGTTGACAATAAACTGTGCCTTTCGGCTATCCATAACAATCACCCTGTTATGATAGTCTATGGTTATCATGGTTAATGTTGATAGCCAGTCATCGTGGTTGCCAGAAGAGGGGGCCTCATTGATGATAACTACTGTCCATTAGATACAGCCTTAACTCTAGTGATTATTGCTCTCCCAAACGCCTTCTGCCCAGTCGTCGGATTCTCAACTGTCAGTGTAAACTTACCCTCTTGATCTTTAGGCCACTGGAGGTCACCCTTTTTCTTATTGGGGGCCGTGCTGAATCTAGTCCCATCACTCTTAAAGTATGCCTCCCATTTAACTTCTCCCGTAAAGTTAACCCTACCATCTACAGTTGATAGAGCTTCCTTAATAGCCTCTGGAGTTAAGGCCCCAGTTATCCTGAGGCCTAATGCTCTCAGTAACTCCCCACCAAAGCTAATTAACATCTTCTCAGTCTTAAAGAAGCTGGCATTCTGAAATTTTAGCGTTGGCAACTCACTGCCATCCTCTGGAGCCGCGAATAAGTTGCCATCCTTGTCGCCAATAGCCTGGGCCTCATAGTTAATCTTAAGAAACTTCCTCTTAGGCTGGCCTTTAACCACCTCAACCTCTTGTGCGTCGAACCAGTCTTTTGTTTCCTTAGGCATGTGAAACGCGAATAGATATGTACCTACCCCTATAGCTGGTGGCGTACTACCAGCTTCAGGGGCATCCCAGTCAACGGACGGCGTACTTTCTTCGTTTAGATTAAGTTCTGACAAATCTGGCATCTCTATCATTCTCCTTTGAAATAGTTTATTGAGGCTTGGAAACTTTTATAGATATCTTAGGTGGAATAAACGTATGAGCCGTATGTGGAACTGTAGCTACTGTCGCTTGCGATTGGACAGGGGCCTCAGGAGGTAGCCCAGGCGAGTCACCTGCAACTACTGTCTCACGGGCAGTAGTTAACCCTCCATTGGCCCCTGGCTGACTGACACTAACATTAACTCTCTTAACTTCAGCCAAAGCTTGCTCATTTAGCTCATCTAACTTTCTATATAATGCGGCCATATCCGGTGGATCGAAAGTTGTTGGCATCTTCTCAGCCAGTTGAAACGGTGCCCTAGTCTTACAAGGGAATGGAATCTTATCCTTACCAGCGTGAGTTCTAGTATACATGACAGGCCGCTCGACTATATTCAACTGGCCCTTGTGCTTAACATCCTCCTCCTCAGTGACCAGTTGTTCTATATGGACACTGTTGCCAAACCACTGTGTGGCCTTGCCTGTTGATTTGCGGCCAACAATAGCAGGTCCATAAACTGGTGCCCTAGTCCCTTCTTCTTCACCCTTTCCTTCTAGAGCCGTCCATAACACTTTCTCGCATGGCAGCACGTGAGTTTTCATTACGAAATCGTATAGTTGATCTTGGGCAAAGCCAAAATATGTCATGTTCCCACCGCTGTAACTAATCACCCTCTTCTTACCGTCAACCTCTATAGCTTCTTCACTATAGGTATATGATGGGTCTTGAGATAGGCTGGCTTTATCCCTCTTAAGTATCCTGATGAAACTATCACCCATGCTGGTCAACCCTTCTATGGCATAGAATCCAATCTCTTCCCAGGTAGCTAATGTTGGGCTGACAAGTGGACTAGCCGGATCATCTATATCCTTTGGCCAATATCCCTGCATGGCTAGATCAATGACATTAGTAGTTAATTTAGGCCTAGCTATTAATACCCATGGTTGGATAATCCCTTCTTCAACTAGTGATAATAGAGGGTCATAACCACCACCGTCTAGAGTTATCATTCTAGTTTTCTTATGATACTTATGCCATACGTACATGGCTATGAGGCCGATGTTACTGGTCTTTCTAACGCCACTAGCTCCGTAGATGAGGTCACTTTTAGGCCTTATTCTAGTCAATGCCATTATTATCCCCTCGGTCCCTTCCAATTTAATGTCTCGTGATCCTTATCAGTAGCTTCCCTTAGATAAGTATTGGTAGACCTGTGACATAGGCAATGTAAGCCACCTTCAATCTCTTCAGCTATCTGATTAAATTCATTATCAGCACAATGGCTGCTGTCATTATAGAAGAATGTAATATCATCTTCAGTCCAAAATTTAGGTACCTCAACAACATAATCTATGGCCATCCTAAGGACAACCGACCTCCTGACTATAACACAATCAGGAGCGTGGTAGTTGCCAAATCCGCTTACCTTCCAGCCACAATAGAAACACTTATCTTGCTCTCCGGCTGGCCTGACTCCATTATCAGTCACTGGCAGGTCCATTGTCTATTCCCCCGGTCGTTTAAACTGTACAGTCTTAACTGGCTGCTCATCAGCCTCAATCTCATTAACCATCTCACTTTGATATATAACTATTCCACTTTTAATATACATGCCCCTCTGAAACTGTCTGACGCCTTGGATAGGGATTCTACTGTTAGCTAATACAGCCTCTAACCACTCCTGGCTACCGTGCATCTCTATTATCCTAGTTATGGTCTTATAGTTACTGTCATTATCCTCTGCCATTATCCCTCTTAGCTATATGCTTAAGTAAACTGTCATAATCTATCAGTAGTTTATTCTTAACCTTAGTAGCCACAAGTCTACCTGATCTAATGAGCCTATAAACCTCATCGACTCTGACATCTAGCTCCTTAGCGGCATCATTGACAGTTATAGTGATGGCTGTCACTTGTACATCCCTATACTTATCTTAGGCGGCGCTGGAACTGTCTTAACCTTAGTTGCCATCGCAGCTCTCATATTGGCCTCAGCTACCTTAGCTGCCATATCTTCTACATCGCTAACGGAAATCTCAAGCTGATCCTCAGTAACCTGGCTTCCTATAGCAGCATCCTCTAGCTGTTGGTCCGCCTTCATTGAGCAGCCACAGTATGCGCAAAATAAGTCAGTCTGTTCTCCAGGAGTACCACATTCAGGACACCTTAGCGATGATAACTTAGTCCCATCCGCTCGGCAAAAGTTTTCCTCGGAAGGCCTTTGGACTTTACAAACAGGGCAATACTTATCAGGTGGCGTATCAGATAATCTAGAGTGGAATTTAGGGGCTTGCATAACAGGCCCCTCTTGTGTAGCCATAATGCTAGCCATACCATGACAATCACAACGGCATCTACCACCTGCGCCATTACATAACGTATGGTCATTGTATCGACATGCCTCCGTTACTCCCATTACCTGCTTAGTCTCATGGAATGGAACTTGGTCAGCCATCATTAACTCTCATTGGCAACTGTCATCAGTCCACATCTAATCTCCCTAACCTCCAGCCCATAGTTATACTTATCTATAGACTGTCTGATGTCAATAGCTAGTGATTGCGCGTCATAGGCTAGTTTAACGTTATCGCCTTGGTAAGTGTCCTCTATGATTATCTCAACCTTCCATGATCTAGGCATTGACAGTGCTCCATTGTTCAGCCTCTCTAGGATGATTGGCTTCACGAGGCTTAAACTTACTATTATCATCGAAATCCGCCGACCCCCAACAACCATCTAAATACGGGCACCTTCCTCCCCGGATGCAATTTCCATGCCCCGACCGCATAGGGAAATAATGATCTAATAGTATAGCAGCCGTATCAGGCTCAATCGTTATCAGCCTCTCTATCTCCCTAGCCCTATCAACATCCTCTATTTCTCTGGCTAATGTCTGCCGCTTCCATCTCTCTATCTCCCAGTCAGAGCGTGTAATAGGCGGCAATGTGATAAAGTAAGGCGATAATGTTTCCGGTTCTGATGCCAGTAGATGGTCGATCCAGGCGATAATTCCACCGGGAAACTTATCAGCCACGGAGCCTTTATAGTAACCCGATCTTGTATGATTCTGCCCACCAGGGCACTCTTTGGACCCTCTGCCAAGAGGATGAGGTCCATTACATTTCCACTTATATTTGGCTTGATAGTCAATGCTGCCACCATTATCCTTCATCCAACAATAGATCATTGGATTATTATGGCTCCAATTACCAGAATCCTCAGGCCACTCACTTTTACGGCCCTTAACTAGGCCAGTTATGATAGTCCCAATTATCTGCTTCCCAATCCTATTCTCAGCGGCTATATACTCAGTTAATGTCTGCTGGTCATATCTCCATTGCTCCAGCCAATCCTTATCGGCACTCGTAACCGACTTCCAGTTATGGATAACATAATTATCGCTGCCTCTAACCTTAGATAAACAGTCAGTTCTAGTTAATAGAGTGATCTCATTCTCGCCAACCTGGAATGTGATCTCTTCTTCACGTTCAATATCAACCGGCTCATAACTAGCGATAAACTGAGGGTAGACAATCTTATACCATCCATATATCAGAGCAGTTGTCAACTCTGACTGTTCCTTTAGGTTATGTAATAGGATATCCTTAGCAGGGCCTTCTTCAAGGTCATTAAAAAGGGGGGAAATGTTATGTACATAAATACTTCCAGCCCCTACTGCTACATCAGCTGGACTAGCCCCAGTTACATCTGATCCTCGTAATCCACCTCTCCTTAAGCCCTCTATGATCTGTTGTATCCCATTATGTATATATGTCCCAGTTAATAGTGGCCATGCCGGTGGAATCTCCCTAGCCGCCACAACTCCTCTATTATGATAGTAGTAGTTCCAATAGCCTCGTCTAGGACAAGTTTGCTTAGTCTCAGTTCGGCTACGGTCGATGTAATATCTATTGGTCATCCTACCTCGTCCCTAACTCTCATTAATATCTTACCTAGATGATTCTCCCCTATGCCATTAACAGTCCCCCAGTAACAATCTCCCCACCAGTTACCCTCTTGAATCTCTTGGGAACCTGTCTCTAATAGCTTACCTCTAAGGGCATAATCCGCCACGAATTTCTGCTTAACTAGCTCGTACATTATATCTAGCTTAATCTCGTTCCAATCCTTCCTTAGGCTGACTAACTTCCCCATCCTCTTGGCTTCAGAGGCCTTACAATCAACAAACTTAGCTCTATCTATAGTATTAGCACATTTAGCTGCCTGATAAGCATTCTCAACTGAGGGATAAGTAACTCCATCTAGTTTTATAAAGCAGCTCCAGAAGTTTGAGAGGAACCTATATTTCCCTGTCAATTCACCAATCATCATCCACCACCATTCCGGGGCTGCTGTTATCGCATGGCCCCATCCACCTTGTCAAGAGAAATCGACAAATTGCCAATAAATTTCTATTGCTTCCCATCCGCGACTATGTTATCGTCCCGCAGCTAAAAAGTTGATAGTCAGCCTCGTAGCCATCGTGGTTACGACAGGGGGCCATCATGCCGCAATCATGTTTGGCCCCCTTTAACTTCCCTATATGCGGATAGGAGATAAATGGCATTAACAACATCACCTACCCTAGCCCCCAGCCCTTCCGAGCTAATCTCGGCCGCAAAATGGCAGTCCACTGTAGACTATATAAACCGCTGGCATTACCGCCCTGATATCCAATCATTAGATATCATCCTTTCAGCCATCACTGGCCAGTTTGACCCTAACTCTCAACCAATCTGGTTATTTCTCATAGGCCCCAGTGGTAGTGGTAAGACTAGCCTAGGCCTCACCCCTCTCATTAACCTCCCTAATGTCCATGAGGTCTCCACTCTCACCCCTCATACTTGGTTTAGTGGCTATATTGGCAGTAAAAACGCTGGCCTAGCTGCTAGAGTTGGCAGCGGCATCGTCACCTTTCCAGACTTCACTTGTATACTATCACTTAGGGATGAGTCTAGGCATGAGATCGCTGGTCATATGCGGCTAATATTTGATGGCCATGCCAGTCCTGAAAACGGAGCCGTAACAGCTGAGCCATGGACAGGTAAGATAACGGTTATCGCAGCCGTGACCCCAGCCATCGAGAAATATTGGTCATTCACTAGAGATATGGGAGATAGATTTATTAACGTCAGGTGGGACAGGCTCCATGGGCCTTCTGTGGCCAAGGCTAGTCGTGGCCAACAAGGTAATGAGCTAGTCATCAGGTCAACCATGCAGGCTAATATGGTTGACTTCTTCACCAGCCCTCGGATTAACTATAGCCATATCCCGGAGCCTTCTGAGTCCCAAGGTAATCAGCTGGATAACATGGCTGAGATCACCTGCATCCTTAGGACTCAGGTTACTAGGGAGGCTAATGGTAATCGTGAGATTAGAGACATCCCTCAGTCTGAAGGAACTGGGAGGGTTGGCAGGTCACTCCCGGCTATGGTTAGATACCATGCCATATTACATAGAAGGGATTATATTAACGACAGTGACATTAATGTCGCTAGGAGGTTATCTATTGACTCTATACCATATACTAGGTCTAAGATAATCTCAGCCATTCCACCTGATGAAGGGATAGCCGCTGATAGCCTATTAGAGTTAATACAAATTAATCCATCTACTTTAAAGTGGAACATAGAGGAGTTAATGGCTCTAGGAGTTGTTAGAGAGGTCACTAATCTAGTTGGAAAGTGTTATGAGATGACTAGTAGCTTCAAGGAGATGTGGAAGGTGGCGTTTCCGATAGCCTAGCTATAGACACAGTCAGACTTAAGACTATTTCTCGTAACTTCTCTAGCTCGTTATGCCAGTCGTTATGTCTATCCTTCATATCCCAATTAATAGTGGCCCCACAGGTGTAACAAGTCTCATCATAGAACCTGTCATTAATATCCACCTTCATCCCCCTTGAATGTATGATGGATATACATGGCATGGCAATAGTCACAAAGGGTAGTTGATCCTATTATATTCTCATTGCCTCTAACGCCCTTCTTACCATCACACAGCTCACAGTAATCCCTATTTTGGATGAATCTGATGGTTCTAAACAGCAGCCTCCTCCAGCCTACTCTAGCTACTGTTGTCATCCTCTACTCCACCTCACTACCTAATACAGTCCTAATATTCTTAGTTAATAGATGGGCCTTAGACTTATGAGGCCTATTAGGATTAGAATGCTCGCCTCCACTTGAATGACCTTCTCCAATAGGACGATCCGGCTTATTCAACTTATACATCCCTGGCTCAAATCCTCCCCCTCTATCAAAACTAACCACTTCTCTACTGACATGCTCAGGAACAGCAAACCTAATCGCCTTCCTGCCCTTAATCATATAAGCGGTCTTAACACTGATGATAACTCCATCTAAGTTCAACTTTCTCTTACATGCTACTGCCATCGCACAAGTCTTATGAGCCTTCCTAGTGGCCACATGGTCATCATGCTTAGTGACCTCAATGGTCAACCCGGCTTTAGCATCAGTCACCCGATTAACCTCAGGGAAGTATTTCCTGACAATCCCAAGTGCTCTACTGATAGCAACCTTCTTTCTACTTGTCATATTAACCCTCCTTAGTTATCATTATTAAGATATAACCCATAGTAACTATAACCTCTATTAAGATAATTATAGTTACTATAGCCCATCTTGGGAGCCTATTACCATTACTCTCCTTCTTCAGTCTCAATCTCCGGCCCATCTGCTATTAAAGCCTCAGCCTCAGCATTAGCTTCTTCATAATCATCACTGACGGTTGTAACTGGATCACCTTCTGATTGAGCCATGACAGTCTGCTCTGATACTGGCTCAACTGTCATCCCCTGCCCTTCCGTCTGCTCTAATACCATTGACAGTGCTGTTATCCGCCTCCTATGCATAACCGGCAGCCTCTTAAGCTCCCTCGCGGCCTTCCCTAGAGCCACCATCCAGTTACTGCCTTCTACTATTACTGACTGATGGGAATCTCTACCTAGAATTGGAAAGTTAGCTGTTACTCGGAATCGACGGGCCATAATTAATCCTCCTCAAAAGGATAGCCTTCTACCTCATACTTGGCCTTATTACCTACATTATAGCTGTATTCATCAGGCCATAGTCTAACTACTCTAGTTAATTGAAACATGGTATTCATGCCTGTTACCACCTGCCCATATTTACAGTCAGGATGCCTTCCAATGGCATCCCCTACTATATCACTATCTGTTAGCATACGCTTCCATACCCCCCAGGCCATCCAATCTCCGGCCTCAATCCCGTCCCTCCACAACTCACACATTCAATCTGAACTATCATATCCCCATTATTACTGTCAACCTTACCTGTCCCACTACACTCACCGCAGCTAACACTATCAACCTCAGCCTCCATCATCCTATCAATTTCCTCTTGAGTAGCAGGCCTAGTCCCAGTGGCATCAGTAATATCCACTTGACTACCGTCATCACTATTAGTATCTCTAGTCATAACTATCTGGCCAGTCTCCTCATCAATCTCAACGCTGGCTGACATTATATCCTCTTGTTCGGCCATAGTCAGCGAGTTAAGTGGAGGCTTGTTAACATTCTCCTTATCAACCCACTTCCCATCCACTTTAACAACCTCCACATATTGCTCCAATTTCTCATTCCATCTATGCGGTTTGCCGTTAATATGAAAATGCCACTCCTTGTTAGGATCATAACTGGCAATGGTTGGCCTGGATGGATTACTAACACTGACACTATTATCTATCTCAGGTGTCCTATATCCCACAGCCACTTGCTTATCCTTAACCCTCGCCTGCCTTAACCTCTCACCACTCTCAAATGCCTTATCTAATGCCATTACATATCTATTATCACTGGCATCGCCAACGGTTAATATTTCACTGTAATTCTTAATCCACTGGCCACATTCTAACTGATGTCTTATCATAACCTTGGCTTCACCTTTGGCATTAACAACTATCTCCACAGGCCAGTTAGAATGTCTCAAGTCCTCAGCTGAGAAGAAAACTCCCATCTGCACATGAGAATGGATGGCTCCTATTGTATTCGGTAGATATTCAGTAAAATCATCATCTACATCCACATGGCTACTATGGGCCACTTGAGGCGGAAAGTACATCTTCCTAATCTCATACCTCGGCCCTCTATCGTCCTTAACAAACTGGCCAGTGAGATAAGCTAGCCACTCAGTGTTATAATCCTCTGCTAGGCTAATCCATTCATTCCATAACCTAGCAGCAACATATACCTTAGGTATCTTAGCAATTGGGCACTGACCCTCAGTAATATCAGCACTATTAACTCTGAATATCCCTTTGTCACTATCACCGATAGGCTTATAGCCGATATCTGATAGTTTGACATTAACATCAGGTCTAGCCTGCCCTCTAAACCATCCCAGTTGCTGCTGATAACTATTATCCTTATTACTGTCACTATCACTACTAGCATTACTGACATAATGCCCATTACCGTGATAATAAACTGGTAACCTTCTATCAACAGGTGGCGCTACTGTCCCATGACCTACTTGTTGGCCACTTGCCTCAGTAGCAGCTATCTCAGTCACTCTCTCCTCAAAATGCCCAGTTATAGGAGTATCCTTAACTAGTCTAGCTAACCTCTCAGCTTCCATCTGCCGCCGTCTGGCCTTAGATCGCTTGCTCATTGTCAGCCTCCTGAGGATTAGTAATCAGATGGCTATCCTCAACCTCTTCAATCTCAATCTCTTCATCAGCCTCATTAATATCAGTAATCAACACTCTATTACTAGTATGTCCAACATCTTCAGTCCCATCAGTTCCCCAATTAACATTAATAGTCCTATCATAGTTCCTGACATCTCCAAGTAGGACATAGTATGCCGCTATACTAGCTGCCATCGTACACGGTCCAACAAACACTGGCACACTTCTATATCCCACATTCTCCTCATCAGCCGTTGCCATAGTCGCTGGGCTGAATGTCACTGTCATATGATGCCCATCAGCGCCACACTCAATATAGCCAATATACCTATAATTATCCTTTCCAGCCTTAACCACCTCATCATAAACCATCCGCCTAGACTTTAAACTGTCAGTTGTCACCACCACCCACTGATATCCCTTCAGCCTATCTCTATGAATCTCAGGCTCAAAGTTCTGCCTAGGGATAACACTAACTCCAGCCCTTAGTGACTGTATATACTCAGCCATGGCCACTGCCTTATTAACGCCAACCTTATCCGGCCCAAGCGGGAATCTATTAAGATTATTCTCGCTAATAACATCACTATCATATATATCTATCTCAGCCACTCCTGCTAGGCCTAGATATAGTGCTATCCATGATCCAATCCCGCCGCATCCTACTATGGCTACCTTCTGCTGCTGATTAATCCCTAATCCCTCATGTCGCTCATATAGGATGGGATTATCCCTATTACTATCATTACCATCCATAGTAACCTCCTATTAAATAGTGTTAGTAGTATCGTCAATTACCTCTAGATGCTCATCCTCCTCCACAGCCTCATTATCTACCTCATCTACTACTCTAATGTCATCCTCAACGTTAATATCAGCCAGTTCCTCTCCTCTAGCCCTCCTAGCCTCTCTCAAACTCTCAACGTTAAACGTCTCCCTAGCCTCAACCTCAACTGGGACTCTCTCAGCGTCATTAAATAGCTCATCACCTAGGTTAAGGGCATCCTTGTAAACCCCCATATCTATAATCTTCTTAAGGTTAATTGGAGTCTGCGCTTGAATATCAGGATGCCAGTTGTTATAAGTAGACAACAGGCTCATCATATTAACTTCACTGCTACCTCTGTTAATAGCAGCCTGGAGCCTCCTATAACTATCAATATCTGTCATCCTCTCAGGTAGTCCTTGAAGCTCCATACAACATCTACTACTAGTTAAATGTGGCAGCTGATATCCACTAACCTCTATTATCTTAGCACTCTTATAAGCATAACTGCCATTAGTATGGTCAAACGGCAGCCAGATAGTCACCGTATGATAATTAGCTAGATGGACTATTGACTGGTCACTGCCATCTAAATTACGATTCCACTTGATAATCTCACTCTTAGTAACTCTAGCCCTCCCTGTCCCACTTGTCTTATAATGCGTCATACTAAAGCTATTAACCTTAGTCGATATCTCCATTCCTACTGCCATCTTATATACACTGCTATCCCATTTTCTAACCTTAATATAGTTATCAGCTATCCACTGCGGGATAGTCATAATGCTAGTTAATGCTGCCCTTTCCTTGGCTATCTGCTCTCTTGCCAACCTTAACTGCCTCTCAGCGTTACTAATGACAGCGGCTGCCTCTAACTGCCCAGTGGCCTTGATCTTAACAGCACTATCTCTCGCTGATCCCACAATCCTCTCTCTAATCGCAGCCATTGCCCTGCCAGCCTTGATAGCCCCTTTTGGCTGAAGGGTAAATAGTTGATCGCCAATGGCTATTATTGCTGGCTGAGTTACCATTGCCAGTTGTAACTCCCTATCATATATACTATTACTAAAACTCCCAGTGGCTTCCCTAGCCTGCTTAGCCAAACTAGCCTGAGTGATAGCCTCTACTAATATCGCTGGGTCCACTCCATACGTGTCAATGGCCCGGATGATAATATACTCTAATTCCTTCATCCATGTGCCCCTGCCTAACCTTCTGACAATCCCCTTATCTAGATATTCTTTAATCTCATACTTAGTTGGCATAGGGCCATTAACCACTGTCAACTGCCAGTTAATGCTGCCATATCTATCAGCCCTTCTATCAATGGATACTCTTAGTCTAGGAACTGAGACTGGCAGCTCACTAGTCACTGGAGTTATTACTTCTACTGGCATTCCCACCACCCTCAACTCTCTAGCATACATTAAATAACAATGTCCTGGGCAATTCCCATGTGCGCCGATTCTATGGCCATCAAATCTATCATCAAATACTACATGGACATATCCCACTAGATCAGTAGAAGTATTAGCTATCACTCTCCCTCTATGAGTCTCGCTAAACCTTCTACTGCTATCTACTCCTAATGCCATCGTCCCAACATTCTCCACTATAGTCCCCGGCGGGAATCCCTCTACAAACTCAGAGGGATTATAATTAACAGTGTTAACATTGGCCATAATAGTCTGCTCCACTATCTCAATCTCATTCCCAAACATCCAGCAACAATGTCCATTATGGCCATCAGTTGTATCTATAGCATGGCCAACAAACCCCTCCCCCCAGTTAACATGATATGCATCACCTTCTACAGCAAACACTGTCCCTGTCATCCCTACATTCAATCTGCCAGTCGCAATCCCTCTAAACGTCGGCCTGACAATGCTGCCAATAGTAATAGCCATAATCCCTCCTCCCATCCCCTATTAATAGTAATAATCATAGGCCAGAAGTTGTTATTATATTATGATAGCTTCTGGCCCATTGTTATTACTATTAATCAGCCGCGAGCGTCTTTTGCGAAAATTTCAAACGTCCTCACTCCCTTCAGTGTCTTATTCGCGTCCGGCTGCTCAACCTTCTTGCCATCAACCTTAATACTAAATGACCTAAGGCCAGCCTTCGTCGCAATCGCCTCTGATGCCTGACCAATGGTATTAGTATCCGGGATCGTCCCAGTCACCTGTCCATTGACCATAACTGTCACTAGCTTAGGCTCATTGCTACCTGTCCGCTTAACCACCTTTACTTTCTTCTTCGTTGTCATATCACTCTCCCCAGTTAAATTAGCCTGACTAGCAGGCTATTAGCTATGGTTAGTAGCTAATGTCAATGTCAAAAGGGAGCCACTAGCGTTAACATAGGGAGAGTTATCGCCTTCTGTGGCTCCCCGAGACTAGGCCAAGTTCTAGCCTCTACCCTCTCTAGGATTGCTAGAGGGATGTCAATTAAAACGCAGCCCACGTCACTACTACTATCCCATAGTAGATAATGACTGATAAGATGATTAATGCTAGATGACCGATTAACCTTAGCTTATCCATCAACCTATTCTCCTAGTCTCAATCTTCATCGTATGCTTCTGAAGAATATGCCGGATGATAGATTGCAGGGTATTTCTGGCCTTCCCACACTGTAGACAGCGGAATCCTCCATCTGCCCTAAACCAGAACTTACTCCATCCATTACTCATAACTATCTCCCTTAGCCAATCAAGGGGAATGACCATTTTAATAGCCATCCCCATTCATTAGCTAAGTTAACTAGCCATTAACTAGCCCTAGCAGCCTCCTCCATCTTAATCCTATTCTCAATCCTCTTGACCGCCATGACATACTCTCTTCCCAGTGCAGTCACATGGTAACACTGGCCCATCTTAGTCAATGCGCCAGCATTAACCAGCCCTTCCATAAACTCAGTGAACTGTTCGAGTGTCATCCCAAATGTCATTAACGCAGCATATAGGTATCCCCCAGGCGTCCCTAGCAAGTCATCCCCTTCCATGACACTCTCGACTATCGCTGAGGTTAATGCCATTACCTTTGCCCTTCTATTGTCATCCATATCTACCTCCCTATGTGTGGATATAACCATCTGTCTCAACCCCATGATACATGTTAGCGTAAACAAAGTAATAACAGTTAAGCAAGCTGTCATACTTCAGGCTATCCATGATACCTTCTACCAGCTTAGAACCTTCAAACTTCTTAGCTATAGCTTCTACCACAGGCTTAGGAATAACTCCTAGCCTGTCCGTCGAACATTTAGGGCATATGAGATGGACTATGCCGGAATTACTTTCAGGTATTCCCTTCTTAATATGGAAGATGTGGCCATACTGACATTTAACGTAGCTTGGCATAGTTAATCTCCCTAATTAGATTAGGATTGATGTTGTCAATGGTAAGAGCTATAATAGCCCTCTTTACATTTACCCGTACTTTTAGACGGTAACCATTGACAACATCGCATATGGGACAGCCATCACTAATATCATTAGCCATCCCATATATGCCATTGTCAAGGTAATGTCAATAGCGATCTACTTGCTGGTCTTAACTGACAACTTAGACCTGTTTTCACTGATAAATCTGTCTAACACTCCAGCCTTGATACTTTGAATGAGAGGCTCCCATTGGCTCACGTACAATGTGGTAGGGTAAGCGCCCAGACCTACGGCTGAGATAGCGCCCTTTTCGCTGACCATGAATTTGACCCTAGAGCTAATCTGCGCCTCTAGTTCGGCAATTCTCAGTTTAAGTTGCTCTACTTCAGATGGCGTCCCATTCGTCCCAGTAGCATTAACTTGATTACTACCAGTAACTTGCGCTGTATTCGTTGTCATAATTATCCTCTCCCTATTGAGCTATCACTTGCTAGATGCTCACATATAGGGGCATAAGCTAAAGCTAGAGCGTAGACTTAGACAGGATGGCTCTGTAGGCTATCAAGAGCGCCACGTAGCTACGGGTTAGCTATCTGCCCCTAGGTGAGAGCATCTAGTTAATTGCTCTCAAACTAGCTTAACGTCTAGTTATCGTAGACTGTTTCGTTGGCCAGTCTCGCCAGTCATTCGATTTTTGCATATCGCACCAAAAGTGAGTTAGGCTCACTCCACAATGGCCGACAAATGGCGTTTGCAGCCCGCTACAGCCCGTTTCGCATGGCGACCTGGGGGAAACCATGTCGCCTAAGTCCGGTCGCCGTAATCGGGCTGCAAACGCTAATGTCGCTAACTTGTGTCCGCGATATTCGCTAATGTGCATTGCGCGACCGTCAAAACAGGTGGGATACGCGGCCAGGGGGTCGAACGAATCAAGGGAAATGCGACAATCGGCACGCACGCTATCTCTGCGTTGCCTCATGTGACACGATTCGCCTAGTGTGATCGTCGAGTGTGGCGTTGTTTTGCCTGTCTAGCTAGATTGACGGTCGGGTAACGCACATTAGCTTGCTCATTGCAGACTCAAATCCTCCGAGTCACGGTCGGCGCGCCCTACCCGGCTTAGCCTGTTCGCCAATTCGCCGTGATGTATGCGACCGGAGCATTCCGGCCAGGTCCAACCTGGCCTATGCCGACCGTTCCCACTTGGATTAAGTCTGCTGGCGCTATAGCCGACTAACGCGATGTTAGCCGACTAGAGCCATTTTACGGTCGCTCACTCCGCGTTGAGGTTCAGGGACAACGGCAGACTTGACAGCTAGTCCGCCCCGTGATACCGTTATGGGTGGGCGAAATTCGCCAGTGCCATTAGCGATTTTAATTTCCGGCATATGGCTCAATAGCCGACCATCAACACGTTTGCCATCGCGTCTTACTCGCGTTAGCTGTCCATTGCAACGTTTACAGCGACCTGGCAATGATTGTCGGTGCTGCAAGAAATTGCAGATAGAGCAACGCGCGATTCGCGGCGAACCAAACTCGATTGCGTGTTGGCGTCGGTGCAACATTGAGGTCGCCAGGATATCACGGCATAGCGAATCCGGCTTTGCGGCCCAGGTTGAGTTAATTGTGGATAATCGCGTTAACTCATTGATTCGATTGCATTAGCGCGAACCAAAAATAACTGAAAATAATCCTTGACAAGTTTTCGCAAGTTTGCAGGTTGCGATAATTCCGGTCGCGCCAGGTCGATTCCGGTCGATTCCGCTCGCGGCGACCTGGCCGCTCGTCATTTCCGGTCGCCAAGTCGGTTGCGCTAATTGCGATAACTTGCGCTATCACAAGTTTCGTGCAATTTGATAGGCGCAACCTAATCAGATACGTATGACAATGATATTGACGATAATGTAAGGATAGACGAGTTATAGGACTAGTAATAGACGAGCGATAGGAATTGATATTGACATTAGCTTAATACGACCATGTTATAGCTATGAGTCAATCATTGTCAACCTTATCTATCTCATAGACACTAACATTGTCATTAACCTACCCTCCATTAAGAGGGGGTCAGCATCAATTCTCAAGGCCATGGTCAGCCTAATAGCTCCCTCGATGTGGATTGCTTGCGGAGACCCCCATATATAACATCATCAGTTTTTGTCAGTAAACCGGCTTATTGATAACCTCAGCCTGGGGCCTGGGGCCTGGGGCCAATATTAACCATAACCATCTTAACCTAATGTAATCGAAAATGGTTAATGACTAGATTAATGGCCTTAATATAGTCATAATAGCTAGTCCCTCCCGGTGTGACGCATAACCTATTGATTCTATTATCTATAGCAACTATTAAATATATTTTCTAATGGTATTAGGCTCCATTATCATTGTAACTTATAGTATATAATGTAGATATAGCTATAGTAAGCCGGATTACTATAATTATAGTATAAACATTTTCCTTGACATCTATAAATACTATGATATAATTTAGGGCACGTGGGTGTATGGGAGATATACTATACTTAGTATAGTATATAACTGACTCGGAATCAATAGGTTAGAGTGGATGATTAGGCCTAATGTGACTATGGCCAAGGTGGGTGGTAGGCTTAACTCTAATAGACTGAATAGCTTGCCTAACCCACTGGGAGGGGGATGCTATTTCAATGATATTAGGTGGATTAAGTCGATTGAGGTGAAAGGTGGATGATCCTAATAGAAAGTTCAGGCCTGCGGGAGTTAAATATTAGAATCTCAGTCGCTGGCATAGATGGATCACGATGGAGAGTGGCTGATCTAAACACAATATCATAAAGGGTGTCAGTATTAGGATTATATTGTCTAGCGTAACCGGGTTGGCTAGTGATGACATCTCTGATCTCCACGTAGAGATGAGGCCCAGCCCAGAGTCCATCGGGTTCAGTCCTAATATCAGGGACGATACATTCCATATAAGCGCGTTCTAGTAACGCTAATGTGATTCGGCTGCCAGTTGCGTCCATTATCTTCGCGCAGAGGCGGTCGTTGAGGCTAGGGGGACGAGGGAAGGTAGACTCAGGGAGGCCGATGTTATAAATGTTGGCCGCTAACCTGTCAGCTTCATGAGTATAATAATTATACTGCATGTTGGTAATGACATTAGCTAGAGTCTGAGCCTCAACCGTCCGTGGCATTGTTACTGTCAGGCCGTTGGATAACTGGTTCAACCTTAGGTCTAGCCTCTGGGTGCTTCTCGTAGTATCGTTCGATGTAGTAGGTTGCCTCGTCCGGCGTGAGACGGCCATATTTAACCTTTCTATTGACATAAGCGACGATGTCAAGTGGGGGATACTTTTGCCTAAGCCCTAACCGGCTTAGGAGACTATTTCTACCTATGCGCCATTTTACAAACTTAGTTATGCTGACGTGGGGATTTGGCTTGAGTGCATCATATTTCCTGAGGGCCTCAAGCTGAGCTGCTGGATCAGATTTTAACTTCTCGTAATAAGCCCGGAGCCATCTACCGACCGCAGCCCTCCGACAGACATTACACATTTTAGTAGACTTAAGTTTCTTCTCAACCTTTTTACCTTTTCTGAGGAAACGGTCAGCAGTTTTCCACTCGTTACAACTCTGGCAAAGGTAAAGTTTACCTGGATCAACTATCTTCTTATTCCAAGCTAGTTTAGGCTTAAGGTAGACCCTAAACTTTCCTGTTCTACGGTCGGGAATCCTGTTTTTACACTTAACTTGATACATAACTTATCTAGGTTGAGGCTGGATTGGCTGCGGCCCGGTAACCGGATTATGCCGCTTGGCCCTAACCTTAGCTAGATTAGCCCTGGCAGCTTTAACTTTAGCAGCAGACCGGGAGCGGCCACCACTTTTGCCAGCTTTAGATTGATGAGCTTTAAAAGCATCGAAAACATCTAAATCCCCTTGATTGTTCATCTTACCCAACCTTTGGAGCCGGAACTGACGGTGGTAAAACAGCAGGTTTCAGCGTAACTGGCTGATTAGTAATAGACTTAGTGGCTATTTCAGGCTGAGAAGTCGTATCCTTATTATATACACTTTCGGCAGCCATTTCAACCAGGGCTGGCTTGATCGTCGGCCACGACCAGCCGCCGCCATTGGTAAGGCCATAACCTACACTAGTCCGCCTAGCCATTAGTGACGATGGCTGATTCGTAAATATAGTCAAATCAACCGCTTGCATTGGCGACCCACGATAAACTCTAGTAATAATGGCTGGCAGGATCATATCCTCGTCTGGGCCGAGATACTCCTCACCTTTAATACAGTGATAGTTGACAATGCGACCTTTCGATGGCTCCATTTTAACCTCCATTTTAACATATTAGCTATGCCAAACCGGGTTGTCAACAGTAAAAATATAGTGCTCCAGTAAAATTCCCTTGACATTACTATTATCAATGCTCTAGCATCCGCGAATGGCCGAAATGCCAAAGTGTAGAAATAAAAGTTGCCCTAATCATAATAGTAATAGTAGAGTTATCCTCCTAGGCGAGGGTGACGACCACTGGCTATTTGGCTGCGATGGCTGCAAGGGGATACAATATGTGACTAAGCCTATTGGCTGGCGGCGGGCTGCCCAAGAGAATGATTATCGTCGAAAAGGTAGGCCAGAGTTTGCTAGAGATCGCGCGTTCTTTTTTCTAGGTAGACATCATGGTTAATGATAGTTAATATAGGTGTCAAAGCCTCCCCAAGGTCGCGAGGCGCAAATGGAAGCCTTAGCAATCCGGATTGGAGCTGATGATATTAATGGAAACTATTCTAACACCTGAACAAAGGGTTGAACGTGCTAGACTAGCCGCATCCACTAGATGGAACAAGAGATTTGACTGGGAGATGGCTCCATTAGATGAATGTAAGACCATGTTAGCTGATTTACGGTCAGAGGCCGAACGTGGAGGCCTGATCCTCCAGCGGAGAATGTCAGTTGAGAGAGTAACCGATGCCAACTGTTATAACCCTACTTGTAACAAGCCTATTGACATAGCCAGTGGCCGATTCGCTGGCAGTAGAAGTAGGATTAATAATGATACTGGCCTGATGGAAACCGCCTACGCGTGTTCGGCTGCCTGCTTCCTTTACCTATCATCCAACTTTACCCATTCGCCTGGGGCCAAGAGGGAGCCGGTAATAGCCCCTGAGATGGTTAATAATGAGCCAGCAAAGCCGTCAATATGATTAACTTAGATGCTGCTGCAACCTTATTATCATCCCTCCCAATCCCTGACTATCAATCTCAGGCGATGGTTAACTTTAGATTCAAACCTAGCCAGGTAACGTTATTAAATAAGTTTAAGGCTCAACGGGCTAAAGGGCTGCCGATCAGGGCTATCATTTGTAAATCTAGACGTTTTGGTGGGTCAGCATTCGTCGATGGCATTGGCCTAGCTCACTGCGTTGGCGAAGAGAATGTTAACGCGATGATCGTTGCCCATCGTAAGGATTCCGCTGAGGCCCTCTTTAGAGTCCCATTAACTCTCATAAAGGGTCTGCCATCAACTGGTTACGACCTCCCCGAGCCAACGCAAAAGAAGATAACGTTTCCGCATCCAGGTGGAGATAGCACATTATCTATCGCAACCGCCGGTGATGTCCTAGGAGGCCGAGGTGCTGCATTCTCATTCCTACATCTATCAGAGGCTGCTGGATACCAAGGTAAGGCTCCGTTTACTAGCCTGCTGTCAACCGTGCCTGACCACCCCTCCACTTTTATCGTTGTTGAGTCCACAGCTAATAAGAAGATTGGACCTGGGGAAGCATTTTACTCTATGTGGTGCGATGCTGTCTACGGGAAGTCTGAGTACGATGCAATATTTATCGGCTACATTGACGATATCCTCTGTAGAAGAGATGCTCTAGAGGCTAAGGATGCGCCGGTCAATGAGGATGAAAAGGATATCATCAGCCTAGTTGCCTGCGATAAGTTCTGTGGCCGCTGTGGTAAATGTCATAAGGCCCTAGAATGCGTAGCCTGGAGACGATGGGCTATAGTTAATAAGTGTCAGGGGGATGTGGAGTTATTCCATCAAGAGTATCCGGCTACCTGGGAAGAGGCATTTATAACTCCACAGAATCCGGCATTTACCCATGATGAACGTAGAATAGCCAGGGCCACGATAATAGAGCCAATCGCAACTGGCAGGCTGGAACGAGATATCAGCCCAGCCGCTGACCCTGGTAGGCCAATTATATTAATCCCTGATGACAGGTCGCCATTAAAAGTATGGAAGTTTCCAGAGGAGCGCAAACATTATTATATCGGTGCTGATGCGGCTAGAGGTTATGATAACAAGGATTACGCATCAGCTTTCGTATGGTGCGGGGAAACTGGCGAGACCTGTGCTAGATATGCCAGCCGCATCAACCCTGAGTCTCTAGCTGAGCTACTTAACTTTATGGGGATTTACTATTTTAAGGCCATGGTTGCTGTAGAGTTGACAGGTAATCTAGGCCTATGGACTCAAAAGGTGCTCCGTGACACTTACCAGTATCCGAATATATACAAATGGAAGGGTCGTGATGATAGGCAGCCAGTCGGGTATGTCACAAGAACCTCTATCGGATGGGAGACTACCGCTAGAACTAGGCCAATGTTACTTGATGCTTTCAGGACTGCTATCAGATTTGGCCGAGCTAAACTTTATGACGCCGCCGCCCTCAGCCAAATGGAAGCCGCCGAGATGATCGAAGGTAAATGGGAAGTTAGACAAGGCCATGACGATATCCTGATGGCCATGTTAATCGGCTGGCTCATTGGTGAACAATGGCATTCAGCAGGGATGGCCAGTAGTAAACTATTAGACTTAGAAAACGAGCCTATAGATAAAAAGAGTGAGGATAGAAAGGTTATTAACAACGCTGATCTCGATGTCCAAGGGCAAGTTCGCGCGCATTGGTGGAAAATTCAACGCTATATTAAAAATGGCCCTCCTAAGCCTGGGGCTAGACTCGATGGAATTTAATGAACAGAACTCCAATAGACCGTGGAGAACAATCATTATCAGCATATCTACTTAAAATCCTGACCGTCCTAGTCAAACAGTCTGGTGGTGAAATTAGGATAGACGCCACTGAGATGCTTGATGATCTCAATGGAGATGGCTTAAGTAAAAGTTATGACCGTGATAAGCGACAATTAGTATTAAGGTATCTGACTCCAGGCTCTGAAGTCTTTCTATCTAAGGATAATGATCAATGGCAATCAAACCCGAACTCCCTGAAATCCCCGGTTATCCCAAGTCAAAGGTCATCCATAGCCCAACCGTTGCATCAGTCGGACCTGATGGAGGACTCGACATTAGTAAACGAGAGATTGATAGAACGGTCAGCATCAACCCTCGACGACTCCCGGATAGCCGACCTAGAGGATCATCTGAGAAAAGAGGCAGCGGCCAGGATACTAGCCAACTTCCCGTCAACTCCAGTAACTCAGCCGAGGAGCCAGCCAAGGAGGTCAGCGAATCAGCCGAATCCACTCCGGGAACGATTCTTCAAAGGTTGATGGAAAAGTTTATCTATCTTAAAGAGAATGGTGGCAAAGCTGAGGCTTTTAAGGCCCTACAGAAGTCATTTGCTATGAATGCGGCTATATTAAGCCCATATTTCATCCCTCTTAAAGACCTGATGAATCTAATAATGGAGCTAGAGACCTTCATCGGCAAGTCTGGTGAGCATATCGGCAAGACTCCTGAGCAAGTTATTAGAACATTTCTCCAAAGTGGCCAGATTGGAAGTGTTACTGTTCCATCATCTTATCCGCCATCAATCGAGGAATCCCTTGACAAATGACATTAATCCATGCTTATCATCACATTGGAGGGCCAATGGCCAACAACCCCTCACGTGACCAACCTACTCTCCCCGAGAAGGTGGCCCTCCAGCCAGCTGATAATGGCAATATTAGTGATAATGAGGCTGAAATGGCCATTAATATAGCTAATCAGGCTAGAACTGACTGGAATAAGGCTAGAAAGGCCGAAATTGACTCCGCTAAGAGGCTCCAAAGTAAGTCTGTACAGCAACAAATGGCAAATGAGCTATTCGAGGCCATCATAACCCATCTAAAGTCCATCCCTCAGCCTGTGGCCGAACTAGTTATAGCTAAATTTCATGCCATTAACCTCCCTAAAAAGGTGATAGTGCTATAAAATGGCCTTAACCACCTATACTGAACGCAAGTCAACGCCTAATTATAACCTTGATCCTAGAGTTAAGGCCCTCGATGAGTTGCACCGTATGAGCCTAGACCATCGAGATAAGTTTCTAGGCCCAAATTGGTTCCCTGAAGTTAGAGATTTCTATAACCTGACTGGATCAGGCCTCAGAAGCCCATCATTCCGGCCAAAGGTAACCGTCCCTCAGTTACAGGTAATGTCCATCAGTGAAGCCACTGAACTGTCAGATGCCAGCCCGAAAGTTTATATCTATGACCGGATGACTGGAAAGGTTGATGAGCAAAGAGGCCGCGTCTTTGATGAACAATGGAAACATTCCTCGATAAACTATTACCTATTATACTCACTCCTCTGGGCACAGATATCTAGTATCGGCTGGATGCAGATTGGCTATGACCCAACCGCCGACTATGGCCTCGGTTGCGTCTGGGGATGCCATCGTGACCCTGAAACTGTAGCTGTTGATCCAGGCGCAATGTCAACGGAGGACTGGCAATATGTCATCCTCGAAGATCGCTACTACCCTGACCAGATCGCCCAGTTCTGGCCAGAAACAGGCCGCGATATCAGTGTCGAGCCATACATGCCAGGCACTTTCCACTCTCCAGAAGGCTTTGGCTTTAAACTCCCTGAAGGCCCTATGTCCGTTACATCTGGCCCAGTTGGTGGTGAAGTTACCCACGGTGACGCTAGAGCAAGGACTAGAACTATATTCCTTACTGACCACACTATTGAAGTTACTAGAGCAACTGCCGGTGGCGACTCGGCAAAAGTGGTGGAGGGTGGATTCGGTAAACCTCGTAATAGTATTAAGCGGATGCCAAGATATCCCAATAAGCGAATGCTCGTTGAATCTGGTGGAAGGGTGGTTGCGGACGGTGACAACCCAACGCCGAAGGGACGATTTCCACTTGTTCCCATTTACGCGCTGCCGCCATTAACTGACTTCTATCCGCCGCCACCCGCTAGATTTACTAAAGACCTCCAAGACCTTGCCGGTAGAATGCTGACCCAGACATTTGAAAACGCCGTCAGGATCAATAATTACGTATGGTTTATAGATGAGAACACTGGGATCACTACTGAGAGTTTCGGAGGCCTCCCTGGGGAGGTGCAGATTATCAATGCGAATAGCCGCCCGCCGACACTGATAGCTCCGACGCCAATGCCAGTTCATATGACTCAGTTGCCACAATTACTATTGGCCCTCCAAAAGGAGCTTCAAGGTTATAGTGATACTCGCCAAGGTCAGCCTGGAGCCGGAAACATCAGCCCTGATCTATTTGAGGCATCATTATATCAGTCTAAGACTCTCACTAGATGTCGTGAGCGGCTCCTGGCCATGTCAGTCCGTCAGATCGCTGAACAACTATTCGATCACATGGCCACATATTATACAGGTCAGCGGGCGTTTCCATCCATCAATGAGGACTTTGAAACTATCCCATGGCTGCCACTGGCTGATAGTAATAAATTAGGGTTGTATATTGATCCGACTAGTCTAGCTCCTATCAGCCAGTCAGCCATGCGTCAAATGGCCCCACAACTGAGGATGAGTGGTGCGCTCGATGTGACTAGTTATCTCCGCGCCCTACAGTGGCCTGACGCTGATGCCGTGGCTGAGAAGATTGACCGTGAAATGCAGCTCGCCGCAATCGCCAAGGCCCGGAGACGTTAATATGCAGCCACTTAAGCCTCTCGAAGCCATCCCTATAACTCATGGTAATCCGGCCTTAATAGTAAAGGTTGACCCTCTTGCTAAGCACGTCGTTTTCATTAACAGTGAGCTGATGCCTATCAGTCAAATCGACCAGTTTACCTCTGATCCCAACAACCCTCTCCCAGCTGGCACTCCAGTCTACATTATCAACGGTGATCTCGATCAAGCCATCCGCATATACGAAATTTTCGATTCGAGGCTAACCAGTGGCAGCCGTCGTTAATCTAGCGGAACCTGTCCTAACTGACGATTGGGTCAGCCCTAGATATATCGCCTATCACTATGGCCATTGTGTTCGCCTGATCCAAAAGTGGTGTAAGAACGGCACCCTCATCGACTTTGGCTTTACAGTTTATCAGGCTAGCAACAAGCGATGGTGGATAAAGAAGCCAGCAGTAATGACAGTTAACAATGATAGTTAACGCTATTAACCCTCATTAATTAGCATCCCCGTATCGTCCCTATTGACATCATCCTGCTATATCCCTCATCCTCCTCCTGTGAAAGGTCTATCTGAATCCGCAACCTTAATCTCATGGTCAGGGCCAGATGATGGCTATTTCACAGTGGAAATGGGGATTAACAATATCAGAGCTATCCCATTCTCATTCCCGGCCAGCCATTTGGACAAGATGATTGACGAAGCCGCCCTCGGCCAATATCTCGAACGTCAAGCTAGAACTCTAATTGATCGCTATGGTGACGCTAGAAACCCCCGGCCTGATGTAATAGCTACTGAAGCTGAACAGTTAGCGTATCAAGAAATTAATGGCGGTTAAGGTCGGTTAAGATGGCCGGTTATTTCTCCGCTGATCGCGCAACTGTTAACCTGGAGGACAGAATGGCTGAACGCAAAGGTTATGCCAACGAGGAGCCTAAAACTGAGATGAAGGGGGCTAAAGAGGGCCAGCTTCACTTTGGCAAGAAAGATGGCAAGAAGGAAGGCCGCAAACATTCTAGGAAGTCTAGCCGGAAGTAATAGGCTATATTACAGTTAATAGTCAATGGAGGTTGTCATGGCACACGGTCATAAATCGGAAAAGGGATCATCGACAGGTTATGGGCCTCAGATGCCATCTGAGATGGAATCCCCTCTTAACGCCCAAAAAGAAGGTGCCGAAAAGGGTCCGTCAGCACCGACTGGCCTGCCTAAGTTTGAGCCATCCGATCCGCTTGGCATCTGCCCAGGAGACCATAAGTAAATGGCAGCTGGTAATCCAATCAAGGCAATGATGCTCCAGGCTCTTATGACCAAGATCGCTCAGGGCCAGGGAGGAGGTGGGATTGGTCCAGGCTCTCCTGGGGGTCCAGTTCCATTAGCTGGAGGGGCTGGTGGAGGCGCACCTGGCGCATCAGATGGCACCACTGTAGCCTCTCCCGCTGATGCCCAAGGGGACCAGTTAAGTAAAGAGCTGTCAGTTATGCGAACCGCTGACCCTCAGATGATGACGCAACAACTGACATCGGTAAAGAAACAAATAGTTACTCTAATCAATCATTCAGCGATGTCACTACCAGCAGTAGCTAGAGGCCTATCGAAAACTCTCCAGGGGATTGATGCTGCTCTTAAGGCCGCTGGAGAAGCCGCAACCACCATGGCCACAGTCGCCGGTGGCCCCTCAGCTAGTCAGCAGGGAGTCAGTGGGCCTCCATTGGGAATCTCAGCTCTACCTCCATCGCTCATGTCAGGTGCCAGCCAGCCTGGAGCCGCTGGCCCTCAATAGGAGATATTAGATCATGGATTGGCTAAAGGAAGTCATAGATAATAAGGAACTTAAGGATGATTATGTGGTCACCCTTGCTGGCGGCAAAACAGTCCAGCTAGGTGAGATTAGAAATTTAACCAAGGCCAGCCAGAAGTTACTGACTGACCGTGAAGCTAACCTAGCTGCTCAAGAAGCCCAGCTAAAGAAAAATTTGGAAACTCTCCAATTAGCTCAGGCTGAGACTGCGAAGTTATATGCTGAACTCAATCAGCAGAAAACTAGCAAGGGTGATAATGACAATAAGAATCAGCCTGACCCCCTGGATACTCTGGTTAATGACGCTATTCTAGGCCCATTAGCTAAGGCATATAAGAATCAGCAAGTTATCATCGACGAGTTAAAGGTAAAAGCCCTCCAGCCACTAGTCAAGGCCCAACAGGACATGGCCGCTATCTATGTCCAAGATCGTATAGAGGATTTATATGATAGGACTGTCCCAGACAAACTTAAGGCCACTGTTAGCCTGGAGTCTATCCTCAAAGTAGCTAATGACAATAACCTTAGAAATAAGTATGGTGTCCCTGACATCAGAGCAGCATATAGGCAGATGTCAACGAAATCCCTGACTCAAGAAGATATCGACAAGCAGATTGCTGATGCTAGGGAAGCTGGCCGTAAGGAAGCTGAGGAGAAGGCTAGATTAAGGGTGCCTAGACCAGGTATCGGCAGTGTCAGTGGCCGTCCTGAGTCCAGTTTTAAGCCAACTAAATTAACCAGTGTTAGTGATGCCCTTGGAGAGGCTCTTGCGGCTGCGGCGAAAGATGCTGATATCTGGTCCGCCGTCGATCAAACTAACTAAACAATGTCTATTTATAGGAGCTAAAATAATGGACCACGACTACAATATCAAGTCCCGGATGATCGCAACTAAAGTGGTTATTGACATGGAAACAATGCAGGTCATCCATAAGGACGAGTACGAGTATAGAGGTATAGTGGTCCTATGTGCGGGCGTGGTTGGAATGGGCTTGTCAAATCCGCCCCTGACCTTGGTTAATACGCTTAATGCCATAACTCAGAAGTACATCATCCCAACTCTAGGTGATGTAGTTTTCATCCCATCTCCAGCATTCTGGGCATTAACCAGAGAGGGCAAGAAATTTGCGGGTGGTGAAATTGTCTACCCAGAAGTCACCCAGGAGGAAATGACTGGCGGCGCTTACTTTGGTGACCAGCTGCTGGATACCGCCGTTGTTGATAGCGTGGTGCCAGCTAACCAACTGTGGCGATTCTACCGGCAGTCACTCTCAGTACCTATTACTGATATCATCCTTAATCGCGGTGGCAGCGGTGGCCTAGACCTCCTTAAGACTAAGTTTGAGATCGCATCGGCATCATTTCTACAGAAGCTATGTCGAGCACTCTGGGGCACCAGTCCACAGAATACCAGCCTAGACATCGATAATATCAACAGCTGGGTCGTCCAGACAACTAACACAATCGCTGGCATCAACCGTAACCTAGCCGCCAACGCCTTTTGGAAGCCCCAGGCTAACGTAGCTCTAGGCGGCACTATCACGCCAGCCCAAGTGGAAACAGGTTATCAGAATGCTGTATTTGGCTACGACGAGCCTGATACTCTACTGATGACCAACGCTTGCTATGCGTTCTTTAAGAATAATTTCCTAGCTACAGCCTCAAACGCTGCCGGTATCATCCGATCAATTGACAACATGCAGGACAAACAGGCAGTCCAGGGCGGCATCCGTTATCACTTCCTCTTTAACAACGCGGTTGTCATCCCGGATCGCTTTAACACTGCCAATAACGTCCATCTGCTAAATAGCAAATATCTCTATCCAGTTTTCCACGAGGCTGACTATTTCACAGTTGATCCGTTTATTAAGCCAAGTAATCAGAGAGTGCTAGTTAGCTCGATATATATGGCATGGCAGTTGATCTGCCGGAGTCCTAGGATGCAATTAGCATATACCGGCGCGCCGGCATAACTTTTAGAATCAGTGGGTTACACTGGATTTAAGCGAATAAAAGGAGAATGAGATGGCAATCGTAAATACCGTTAAAACCATTAGCGTGCAGGCTGTTCCCACTGAATATGTATCATTAGTAGCGCAGAATGTCCCTATTAACGCCAGCACCAGTTTCGCCCTAACTGGATTTGTCAACTTTGTCCGATCTGGCCGCATCCGATTCAAAACAACCGCTACTGGTGGCGCTGGCTCGCAAATCACTGGCATTAAAATCACCGCCACGGATGGCACTAGCACTGTTACCCTCTATCAGGATGGCACTGCTAGAACCGCGAATGAGTTTGAGGATTTCGTATGGACATTTATCAGCGAGCTGAATCTGACAACTGTGACTGTTATTATCACAACCGCTAACGCTGGAGGGGCGGCAACGGCTGATCTCGAAATTGCAGGCAATAGCTGAGGTTTGCAGACGGCACGCGGATTAGAGGGGCTGAGGGTCGGACATTAAAATGGCCCCCAGCCCTTTTAATTTAATTGGAGGTTATGAATGGCATCGCCTGTCAGATCAACGACTGGAGCCGCTCTCTTAGCCGAGATAATCACAGCCCTAGCCAACTGGGGCGTAACCTTATCTCAGTCTCAACGGATAGCATTCCTAGCTCACTTAGAGCAGATCATCCTGACCAACTCTGCTACTGTTATCGCTGACGTAACCGCTGACCTAGCCGCTTGGACTGAGCCAGCGCATGGTAGACATACATGATGAGGGGTTAATATGCCAGGAACATCTGCATTTCGCGCAGACTTATCGGCAATAGTAAGTATGAGGCTATCTAATCAAGGCTTTAGCCAGTCCCCTGGTCAACTTTCTGACCTTCTCGACGACATCGAGCAAACTGTTGTTAATGACCAAGCTACTTGTATAGCCCAAGCAACCGCTGACCTTGGACTGATCCCTGATCCTCAACAAGGAGAATTTTAATGGCACTCGATACCAGCAAACTTAGGGTGGCAGTTGAAACCGCTATTCGTAACGGGATGGCCGACTGTGGCATCAACCCATCAGGGCCTGAAGTTAAAGCCTTTGTTGACCATCAATTAGCTGTAGTTGATAGGGTTGTCAAAGGGGAGTTTTATCAGCCTGATGCCCCTAAAGAAGTCCCAACCCCCGCTGCAACAGTTGGCCCAGTTAAGCCTGTTAATGGCTAGAGGTGACAGTTGCTTGTAGGGGATGTAATTTTAGCCTCTCGCGTGCGGATCAATGATCTGCCTAGGACTATTGCGTCTCCAACTGGCAGCCCACTGACAGCCACTAATGTTGCTGTAGCCTCAACCCTCCAGGCAACCACTTATTTTATAGTCTTAACTTATACTAACCAGTGGGGCGAGACCATAGCTACGAATGAGGTGTCAGTGACCCTTGGAGCTAATCAGTCTATTCAAATCCAAACTCCACTTACTGCCAACTTTACGCCTGGAGCCACTGGAGTTAAGGCTTATTTTGGCCTCGCGGCTGGTCAAGAGAATCAATGGCAGTCGTCAACAGTAGTCCCATTTAACATCTCCGCTCCTGGCAACCCAGGGGTGCCGCCAACTAGAAATACCAGTTTCTACCCCGATGCCGATGGCCAGCGAGTGTCAGCATATACTATCTACAGCTGGTTTAACGAAGCATTAGAGATGGCATCCAAGATCAGCAACGGTATCCCTGACATGACCGGCCTGCCAACCGTCAATGGCAACAGTAGTTACATCATCCCAGGCCTATGGCATAAACTTGACCACGGATGGTGGGACGGTTATATATTCACATTAGCTGGTAAGGACAGCCTATTCTATCGTAATGTGGTCCCTGGGGTACCATCATTTGGAGTAGTCCAACAAGTGGCTGATAGGATAGTCATTGAACTCCAACCACAGCCAAATAGA
>Ga0307477_10000855_pt1 | contig 29254 bp, 32 predicted proteins | sample atmos_gasesECM2C_FD_203316 | JGI IMG/M metagenome (GOLD analysis project Ga0307477, IMG submission 203316) | Hardwood forest soil microbial communities from Morgan-Monroe State Forest, Indiana, United States - atmos_gasesECM2C_515 | ecosystem: Environmental > Terrestrial > Soil > Temperate...
GGGGCCCTTCCGGGTCGCCTACTCGATCAAGGCCAACTACAACCCGACTGTGATCAAGACTTTCGTCTCCGAAGGGATAATGTTCGACCTCACGGCGAGCAACGAGCTCTACTTCCTCCTAAAGTGCGGAGGGACTTCTGAAAACGTGATTTACACGAGCATCACCGAGACGATGGCCGAGTACGAGCAGATCATGAAGCTCGGCGTGAGGAAGATAGTCGTCTCCAGTTACAACGGGCTCCTCAACCTCATCGAGGCCCGGAGCAGGGTGGGAGAAGACATCGAAGTCGTCATAAGGATCAACCCGGAAGTGCAGGTCAAGGCCGAGCTCAGGTTCTCTCTGAGGCACGGCAAGTTCGGGGTCCCCCTGGACTCGCCGAACGAGGACAGCGCGATGTCGCTCCTCAGGAAGATACTCTCGACCCCCGGGCTGGTCTTCGAGGGCTTCCACTTCCACCTGGGGAGCCAGATCGAGGACCCCTCCTGTTATGCCGACGCCCTCGAGAAGCTCGAGAGCTTCATACTCGGTGCGCGGAGGGAGCTCGGAGACTTCCCGGTCAACACCATTGACATCGGCGGCGGCATCCCGACTTCCTACGGAAGGAACGTCCCGACCCCGGCCGAGTTCGCGGGGAAGCTCCTCGAGCAATTGAATAGCATCGTCGAGAGCCTCGGCGCCAAGTTCACGCTCATCGTGGAGAGCGGGAGGTACCTCTCAGCGGACTCTACGATAATGGTCTCGAGGGTCGTGAACGTGAAGAGGTTCGGTGACTCGAGGTACGTCTACGTCGACGCGGGCTACCACAACCTGCTGGACTCCGCCCTCCTCAAGCACGAGTATCCAGTGGAGGTCATACCCGGCGGCGGGTCGTCACCGCAGAAGACCGTCCTCGCAGGGCGCCTTTGCGACGCGCTCGACATCTTCCCGACATCGAGCAGGTCCAAGCTGGCAGGCGCAGAACCGGGCAAGCTCGTCGTCTTCCGCGACTCGGGAGCCTACTCGTTCGTCCTCGGCTCGCAGTTCCATTGCCAGACCAAGCCGTACATCTTGATGCGGACATCGCAGGGAACCCACGTCGTCATACGCAAGGGACAGGACCTCGACGAGCTCTTCGACCAGGAGGGAGGCAACGTGCTCTCAAACGGCGCAGCGAGAGAGACTTCACTCCACCCTTAGCGCTCTCCAAGCCTCTGGCTAGGGAGGCATCGAGCAGCGCTCTTTCCGCGTCATGCGGATGATTTTCCTGGCCGGTGCATGAGTCTTTAAGCGCGGGTAAAGTCGTGGCAGCGCGGAGAACCTGTGGTACGTAGAGCTCTGATAATGGGTGCGGCTGGGAAAGATTTCCATACCTTCAACGTGTTCATGCGCGACAATCCCGCGATCGACGTCGTGTGCTTCACCGCGGCGCAGATCCCGTTCATAGCGAACAGGACCTACCCCGCCGTGATCGCAGGGAAGCGATACCCCAACGGCGTCCCGATCTACCCTGAGGAGCAACTCGAGGCCCTCATCGAGAGGGAGGACATCACCGACGTCTACTTCTCCTACAGCGACACCTCCTACGACTACCTGATGCACAGGGCGGCGATGGTCCAGTCGAGGGGGGCGAGCTTCCACCTGGTAGGCCCGCGCGACACAATGATCAAGGCGAACAAGCCCGTGGTGGCGGTCGTCGCCGTGCGGACGGGCGCGGGCAAGAGCACGCTCAGCAGGAAGGTCTCCGACATCATCGTCAAGAGGGGCTTGAAGCCCGTCGTGGTCAGGCACCCGATGCCCTACTCCGACCTCTCCGTGGCCGTCCAGAGGTTCGAGGATGCTGAAGACCTCGACAGGTACCACGTGACGGTCGAGGAGAGGGAGGAGTACGAGAGCCACATCAACAGGGGCCTCGTCGTTTTCGCAGGCGTCGACTACGAGGCGATCCTGAAGCAGGCCGAGGCCGAGGGCGACGTGATCGTCTGGGACGGCGGGAACAACGACTGGAGCTTCTTCATCCCTGATGTCAACATCGTGGTCGCCGACCCCTTGCGACCGGGGCACGAGTCAAGATACTACCCGGGGGAGACCAACGTCAGGATGGCGGACATCATCGTGGTGAACAAGGTCAACGTCGCCACGAAGGACGACGTCGAGAAGGTGGTGCAGGCGTGCGGCAAGCTGAACCCCAGGGCGAGGGTGATCAAGATGCGGTCCGAGGCCGTCCTGGACCGCCCTGACTGGGTTAGGGGGAGGCGCGTCTTGGTCGTGGAGGACGGGCCTTCGGTGACCCACGGGGAGCTGGCGTACGGGGCCGGCGCGGTCGCGGCGCGCGCAGTCGACGCCATCCTAGTCGACCCGAGAGACCGCGCGGTCGGAGGGATAAAGGCCGCCTATGAGAAATATCCAACCCTTGGGAGCGTCCTCCCGGCCCTCGGGTACTCTGACGCGCAGCTCAAGGAGCTGGAGGAGAGCATCAACGCGGTCGACTGCGACGCCGTCGTTCTTGGGACCCCCGCCGACCTCACGAAGCTCATCCGGATTGGGAAGCCCGTCGCCAGGGTCGGGTTCGAGGCCTACGACGAGGGGAAGCCCAGCCTTGAGGACCTGCTCTCGGATAGGGTCGAGTCCTTCAAGAGGCTCGTCCACGCCGCCCCCGCGTGAAGCCCTCGGAGAGGACCCTCTCCAAGACAGTCTTCCCGTAGATCGTACCGATGGTCCCCTCCTTGGCCGACCTCTCCGTGAACCTGCATGAGACCTCCCTCCTTTCTCCAGTGATCAGCAAGGGGACCGGGTCGCTCGAGTGGCTCTTCAATGTGCAGGGGGTCGCGTGGTCGCAGGAGACCGCGATCTTCTCGTCGGCCGCTCCCTCCGCGACCGGGCCGAAAAATTCCCGGTCGATCGCCTCTATGTTCTTCGTCTTCCCGGGGGCGTCCCCGTCGTGGCCGAACTCGTCGGGCCCCTTGATGTGCGCGTAGACGACCGTCCCCTCCCTCATCTCCCTCTTGAAGAGCCTCGCCTTCCCTTTTAGGTCCGCGGGGTCGTCTACCTTCACCATCCTCATCTTGAGCAGCATCGCGATGCCCACCTCCGCCGGCATCTCCACCAGGGCGACGCCCTTGCAGCCGTACTTCTGTTCGAAGGAGGGGAGGTCGGGGACGAACGAGCCAGCGTCTCTGAACAGCACGAGGTTAGCCGGCTTCCTCCCCTCCCTAGCACGTTCCTTGTTGACCCTGGCCTCTCCAAGGATCTTGATTGCCTGTGAGGAGAAGTCGTTCACGAGCTCCGCGGCCCTTTTGGCGGCCAGCCCTTTCTCCAGAGGCTTGGAGGACTGGATCGCTTCGATGTCCTTGGCAGCCCTCGCGGCACCGAACCCCTTCACCCGCATGTAGCCGGGGTCGGTGTTCGATATCTCCGCCGAGAGAGGCGCGCTCCCCCTGATGACCATGACGGCCCGGTGGCCTATCGTGCTCCTAAAGTCGAACTCCGCGTCCTTGAGCCTCACCCCTTTCAGCTCCTCCTGCAGTGCCTTGGCCTGGTCAGCGGTCATGTCCCTCCCCGCCCGCCTGTCGACGATTCTCCGGCCTGCGAGCGTGGCGAAGTTGGCCCTGAGGGCGAGGTAGCCGTCCTTCATCTCCACCCCAGCCCCGATTGACTCGACCACTCCCCTCCCTGGGTAACCCTTCTCGAACGCGTATCCCAGCATGTTGAAGACTGCTATGTCGGACTCGGGCGAGATCCCCTTCCCGACTGTGATCACCCGTCCCATCCTTCCCATCCTCGCGATACTGTCCAGGTTCGGCGTGCTCGCGACCTCGAGGGGCGTCGAGTAGTTGAGGGAGGGCACGGGCCTGTCGCTGCAGCCGTCGAGCAGGATGTACCCTACCTTCTTCGAAACCGTCAATTTTTTCCTGGTCTTCGGCCGCACACTCATCCGGATATAACCTTGCGGAGCTCGGTCGCCACTCGCGGACCGCTCGGATGGGCCGCGGGCCGACAGATCGCGAGCGCGGAGCGGTAATATACCTAACACAATCAGACACTCGACCGATGGTCGAGATCCGGAAGGACTATTTCACCGACAGAATCTCCATCGTGACGGCGGACAGGGGGGCCCGCCCTCCGCTAAAGTCCTTCGCCGACCACGGCTCAAAGTGCCCGTTCTGCCCTGGGAACGAGGAGATGACCCCTCCGGCAGACCTAGTCCTTGTGAAGATGGGCGAGACCCTGGTCAAGCAGACCGACGCAGAGGGGGATCCGGTCAGGGACTGGGTCATCAGGGTCTTCCCCGAGAAGTTCCCGATCGTCACCCCGAACGCCCCGCCGTCGTACGGCGAGTACCCTCACTACAGCGAGCCGTCGGTTGGCTACCACTACATCCTCGTCGCGACACCGAAGCACGACCAGCACTTTTCGAAGATAGACACTGACCAGTGGACCAACATACTTGCGATCGTCCAGGACAAGACGCGGTGGCTCTACGCACAGCGCGGCGTGGGGTACGTCGCCGTCTTCATCGACCACGGAAGGGCGGCGGGCTCCACCGTCGAGCACCCGCACCTGGAGCTGGTAACCATCCCCCGGCTGCCCCCCTCCGTCGAGTCCGAGGCGGTGACCGTCCAGAACTCCCTGAACGAGCTCGGGGTCTGCCCGATGTGCCAGGTCGTGGCGTCGGAGACGGGAGGGCCGAGGCAGATCCTCTCCACGGAGTTCTTCGTCGCGTTCGCGCCCTGGGCCTCCGCCCGCTCATACGAGTACTGGGTCTTCCCGAAGCGCCACCAGACGAGCATGCTGAAGCTCTCCCAGAAGGAGCTAATGGACCTCGCCCTGATCATCAGGTCGACGCTCGGCGGGATGACCAAGGTGCTGGGGGACTGCGCCTTCAACCTGGTCGCCCACACCTCGTCCGAGAAGAAGACGACGAAGCAGATACACTGGCACCTCGAGGTATACCCCCGGGTCTCCAGCTGGACCGGCCTGGAGCTGGGCTCGGGCGTCTACGTCAACGACGTCTCCCCAGAAGCCGCGGCAGAGCAGCTCGGCGCCGCGAGCAGGAGGGAGCTCGCCCACCTCGTGGGAATCACCTAGCTAGCGTTTTTCAGCTGCTCGATTATCCTTACCCTGAAGGGGTCTATCCCCCTCAGGACCGCCGCGTAGTAGGTCGCAAAGTCCAGCTGGTAGACGAGCGAGACGAGCTGGGACAGGTTCCCTCCGTCGAACCCTCGGATCTGGACGCACTCTACCCCTTTTCCTTTCAAGATGTCGATGAACGCATCGAACCTCTCTCGTTCCGGGGCTGGCTCGGCCGTGTGCCGCAAGAAGAACGGCGTGAACCGCCTGTCGTTGCTCTCCCAGGACTCCACCTCGTTGTGGAAGAGCTCGGGTGCCGACTCCCACATTACGTGGATCTTAGCGTTCTCGTTCAGGCAGGTCTTGAACCTCTGGGCGACCCCCTTGGTTATCGATGAGCCGTAGATCTTGGGGATGGTGGAGGTCACGAGCTGCGCGTAGTGCTTGGCTGGGTTCTTGGAGATGGGCGTCTCGACCGAGAGGAGAGGCGCGGTCTTCTTCATGCTCTCCACCGCCTCCTTGATCTCACTCTGCTGGGCTGCGATAACCCCGGCAGCCCTGAGGACGCTAAGAGTGGTGAAGAGCGTGTGGGGGAGGGAGTATCTTGGCGCGAGCTCGATGGGGACAGGGACGTGCGGGATCTTCATCTTCTGCGCGACCTCCTTGAGCCTCCCGCCCGAGGATATGGTCACCATCGTCGCCTTTTGGGCCGCGAGGCGCTCGCAGAGCCGGATGGTGTCGCCCGTCCCCCCGGAGGTGCTGCAGACGATCACGAGGGCCTTGCTCAGCTTGACCTTCGGGAGATATCCTTTGAAGACGCTGAGCTCGACCCCGTCCGAGGCGAGGAGCCAGTCGGAGATGATGTCGCCCGCCGACGCGGACCCGCCGCTCGCGACGTAGATCACCCTCTCGTACTCGCCCTTGTCGATCGGGACGGAGATTCCGCTGTCCTTCTCGGCGAACTCTGGCCACGACTGATACACCGAGTATATCTTGCGGGAGTCGAACCGCGATACAGCGTCGTCTGAAAGTGAATCGCTTAACACTAATATTGGCAGCTCTCTTACTATTTGCTTACATTAGGCTGACGCGGGCGAGTTTTTTAAACTAATGGTAGGCCCCTTCCCCGCGCTCCTTTGGGACATCAGGGGATCCTCCCGTAGCGCTTGACGTACAGGTTGTCCGCCTCCCTGTACGAGCTCTTGTCTCCGATGTCGGTGAACGTTCCCTTTACAAGGAGGGCGTACGCCGGTTCTTTCTTCCTCATCGCCTCCTCGAAGGCCTCCTTCATCCCGTAGATCTTCCCCTTGGGGATGTAGTCCAGGAACCTCTTCTCCATGACGTAGCACCCCACGTTGATCTTCCCTTTGGTCACGGGCTTCTCCCTCCACTCCCTTATCCTGCCGTCTGCCTCGGTCTCCATGACCCCGTACTTCATCTGCATCTGGTATTCCATCAGCGCCATCGTGATCAGGGCTCCCTTCTGTGCGTGAAACGAGAGGAGCCGCCGGAGGTCAAAGTCGAGGATGGCGTCACCGTAGAGGCACACGAAGGTCTTCCCGAGGAGCGGCTGGGCGGACTTTAGCTGCCCGGCGTGCCCGAGCGGGCGGTCGGAGGAAGCGTACTCTATCTTGACGCCGAACTGCCTCCCGTCGCCGAAGTACTGCTCGATCATGCGCCCCAGATAGCCGGTCGCGATCACCACCTCCGTCAGGCCGTTCAACTTCAGCCAGTCGACGATGTGCTCCAGTATGGGCTTGTTCCCGACCGGGAGCATGGGCTTTGGAAGGAAGAGCGTGTACGGCCTTAGGCGCGTCCCCAGCCCTCCAGCGAGGACGACCGCCTTCGGTCTAGACGCCTTCTCGCGCAGGTTGGTTCACCTTGGCGCTGAAGGTCGCGACAGCGTCCCTATATGCTTCAATCCCCGAATCGAACGCTGCCGGGTCGAGGCAGACCCCCCTCAACCCCGCGCTCAGGGCGCTGGCCACGTCGCCGTAGGTCATCTTCTTCTGAGTCCTGACGAAAACGGGCTTGGAAGATATCGCCGCGAGGACTCGGAGGGTGGCCAGGTCGAGGGCGTTGAAGATGTGGGTCCTCCCCTGGAGAGGCACGATCGCGGCGTCGAGAGCTGTGACCTGCTTGAACTCTGAGATCGACTTGACCTGCTCGACCATGTAGCCGGGGCCGACCGAGACTAGCTTCTCGACCCTGTCGTCGTCCAGGACGAACGACGGCATGTGGTGCGCGTACATGTTAACGAAACTGAACCCCTTCGAGACTATCCTCTCCCAGTTCTCCCGCAGGAGCGGCCTCGAGTCGCCGATGGAGATGCCTACCGGGACAGATGAGGTGCCGAGGATGGCGCTGACGGAATCCTCGACGAGGTCGAAGCTGCCGAAGAGCCCAGGGAGGTGCGTCTCTGTCTTGTCGATCCCGACCATCACCGCGTGCGCCCCGGCGGACGCTGCCGCGTACGCGTACTCTACGCTGTTCTCGGGCAGCACGGCGACTAGGCCTGGCTCGGTCCTGGCGACCAGTCCGGCAAAAGGTCTAGGTCGCGCCTCGAGACTTTCCATTGCGGACGAGGGTTCGGGAGGCGTCCGCGCTTAGAAGCAGCCCGCTCAACTATTCTTGATGCAGCGATGCGCTTGGTCTTCACAAGTGGCGACTAGAAGAACCAGAGGTTAAGGACGATGACCGTGAAGATCACGGTCAGATACGGGCTCGAGAGCTTGAAGAGGGTCCAGGCGGTCTTCTCCGTCCTGTCGATCGCGAGCTTCACGCTGTACCCCATTATCGCCGTCCCCGACGCGACCGCGGAGACCACGTAGAACGGGCTGACCGCCTCTGGGATCGCGAGGATTGCCAGGGAGAATACCACCAACAGCGAGCTGGTGAAGGCGATGCAGAGCGTCGCCACCCTCTCGTTGACTATGACGGGGAGCATCGGTATCTTCGCCTCCTTGTAGTCCTCCTTGACCTTGATCGCAAGGCTCCAGATGTGGGTCGGAATCCAGACTATCACCAGCGCAGACATGAACAGCGCGAGGGGGGTTATCACGCCGGCGATGGCAGTGTACCCCACGAGGACGGGCATCCCGCCCGATACCCCTCCAAGGATGATGTTGAGCCAGCTCCTGCGCTTCAGCCACAGCGAGTACACGCCCACGTTGTCGACGAGGCCGAAGAGCATGCACGCGGCCGCGAGCCAGTTGAACCAGGCGGATATCACGACCGAGAGGACCGAGGCAACCAGCCCGAATGCGAGCGCGTTCCTCGGCGAGACTCTGCCCGTAGGGATGGGCCTGTTGTGGGTCCTTTTCATCACCGCATCGATGTCCCTGTCGTGGTAGTTGGTCAGGACCTCCGCCCCGGCGGAGCCGAGGAGGAGCGCGACCAGGCCGATGCCGAGCGAGATCAGCGATGGCGTCTGGTGGATGTCCTTGTACGCAACGAGCATCCCCGCGATCCCTGTGAACACGAGGAGGAGGACTATCTTGGGCTTTGAGAGCTCCCAGTAGAGGTTGACAGTCCCCAGGATGCCCATTCGTTGGGCACCGACCGAGTGGCCGAGATAAGTCTTCTGCCGTGATGAAGGAGCTCTGGACTGCCTCCCCGCGTGCCTTTCCATGTGAATGGTCATTTCCTGGGGCTTTGAGAACCGGTCCTTGACCTGGGCGTTGCAGTCCCTTGGGCTAGCTTTGAGCGGCGAGCCTCATCTGTTGCCGATTATGATGTTTCCGAGCTTTTCCTTCCTCAGGGTCTTGTCCGCGTCCTTGACTTCGACGTAACCGTCGTTGTCCAAGGCGATCCCCTGGGGGATGCGGAAGTTCAGGACCGCGCCTGCGAAAAGAGTTGCTACTTTCACGGGCCTACCGCTCAGCCCGCCTGGCAGCAGAGTTGGGATTTCCTTTCCGGCGTAGAATACGCAGCACCTCTCTATGTGGGAGTTCGACCTGACCTTTAGGACTCGAGATCCGTCTGGGCGGAGAGGCGGCGATTCGTCGTATTGCTCCAGGTAGATCTTCGGCAACCGATCCCTCATCTGATAGTACAGTCCGGCGCCCAAGAACAGCGCCGTGGCCGAGGTCGCACCCGCGATGACATAATCAACGGCGGACATCTGCCAGCGGTCGGGGCCGCGCGGGGGATAAAAAGTTCTCCCAAATTTGCTTCCTAGGGGTACCTCTGAATCCATGGGCGGTTAGCTGGACGGATGATGATGGAGCCGTCTGCCAATCCACCAATTCTTGAGTCTGCGGGAAAGCTATCCGAACCGGCCAGGAGCGCTGGATCGACCCATAACGAAAGCAGCAACATCATCGTGAGAGGATTGGAAACCTCGTTGAGAAGGTGCCCTTTTTCTGTCGAAATTCTAGAGTTCGCTGATAAGCGAAATGCTTAATAATTCAAATGCCTTCCTCGCGTCGGGGAAACATACGTCTACTAAGACAAAGTCCAAGTCTAAGAAGTCGGAGTTCAGGCTGCCAGTGATCAACGACGTTCGGATGAGCAGGCGTACCTTCATCAAGGCGAGCGTCGCAACAGCTGCCGTCGCTGGATCTGTGACGGTGCTGACGAGCAAGCCGGGTTTGACCCCGCAGTCGCTGCAAACTGCAGCGGCAGCCGGTGCCACTGGCAAGATGATTACCAACACGTCCGTAAAGTTACACGTCAATGGTAAGGACTATGTAGTTCCAGTGCAACCGAGAGACACTCTTAATGATGTCCTCAGGAACACCATAGGTCTTACCGGTACCAAGAAGCCTTGCAACAGGGCGGAGTGCGGCGGATGCACCGTGAACATCGACGGCAAGAACGTCTACTCTTGCACGGTCCTTGCGATCAGGTCAGGGAACGGCCAAAGCATCACAACCGTCGAAGGATTGGCGAACGGCACCACCCTCCACCCGTTGCAGTCGGCGTATGTGAAGTACGACGCGATGCAGTGTTCGTTCTGCATCCCTGGGCAGCTGATGTCGGCCTACACGTTCCTCACCAATAACGTAAAGCCTGGTAGTCCGGCTCCCACGAAAGATGCGATACGAGCGGCCATGGCTGGAAACATCTGCCGGTGTGGAACGTACACCCATCAGATGCAAGCGATTCTAGAGGCAGCCGAAGTGATGAGAGGGGCTCAACCCGCGGTGGTAATGCCCCCGGTAGCGTGATGAGAAAATGAGTACCCCACTAAGAGTCGTCGGAAACCAGAACGTAATCAGGCCGGACGGATTCGACAAGGTAAAGGGCCAGGCGATATTTGCGAGCGACATCTCGCTGCCTGGGATGCTGTGGGCAGGCGTGAAGATGTCACCCTATCCACGAGCAAGGATAGAGAAAATCGACGTCAGCGCTGCCAGACGGGCAGGGTACACTGTCATAACCGCGAACGACATCCCGACAGGTCTCAGGACTGCGCTAAGATGGATACTCACTCCGGAGGGCCAGAACGTGAACTACGCCGGCGAGCCGGTCGCGGCGGTGGCAGCTCCAACTGAGAGTCAGGCAGAGGATGCGTTGTCACTGATCAACGTGACATACACGCCTCTCCCCTTCACCCTCAGCATCCTGGATGCCCTGCAGCCTACTGCACCGCAGCTCGATCCAGGGTCTCCCAACAACATACTCGCGGCCGCGGGCGGGGTTCTCGCCGAAGGGACGGCGGTCTCGACGCAGACGCGCATCGTGAGAGGGGACATCAACGCGGGGTTCGCGCAAGCCGACGTCATAGTCGAGGACCAGCTGTCGACCCCAACGCTGAGCCACACGAACATGGAGTCGCGCGCGTGCGTCGCCCAGTGGGTGAACGGGAAGCTTACAATGTGGATTTCTAACCAGGGTCCACACGGCCTCATGAGGTCGCTAGCCTCGACCTACAACCTCTCTCTGTCATCGACCGGGGCTGCTGGTACGGGCGGATCGGCAGCAAGCAACGTGAGGGTCATGGGCGGCGGGACGGGTGTGGCAGGAATGACCCAGGGAGACAAGGGCGGCTTGACAGCAGAGTCGATAATCTGTGCGACCCTGGCATTGAAGGCTGGCGTGCCCGTAAAGTACTTCCCGACAAGGATGGACAACTCGCTGAACTCTTCGAAGAGGTACCCTGTGCTGGGTTACGTGAAGATAGGAGCCCAAAAGAGCACGGGCCTCTTGACAGCAATCCACGCCCGGTATCTCACGAACCCCGGAGCCTATGGCACAAGCGGTCCCAGCGGCAGCCTGGGGGACATCCAGGACGCATACACATGCCCCAACGCACTCTTCGAGGGGATTGCAGTCAAGACCAACCTCTACTCCTTCGCGGGAGCCTTCAGAGATGTGGGCGAGACACAAGGGCACTTCATCATGGAGGGACCTATGGACCAGATGGCGGAGAAGCTAGGTCTGGATCCAGTAAAGTTCCGCTACATGAACATGCAGCAGATCACTCCCAGCGGTCCGCTAAAGCAGCAGGACAGCGGTCAGCTCTACACTGGATTCGGTCAGCCTATCACAACCCAGAAGGTGGCCCAGCTGTTTGGCTGGGACACGCGGTGGAAGGGGTGGAACAACTACAAGAACCAGACTGGAGATGTTAGGACCGGAATCGGAATGGCCATCATGCACATGAACAAAGGGAACATGAGCAACCCGATGGCGTCCGACGTCACCATCCTCCCCGACGGCACGATCCAATCCGCCAACGGGATCAGCGAGCACGGGAGCGGCATGAAGGGCGTCATCGTTGTCATCGTGGCAGAGATTCTGGGCGTGAACGCCGCGGACGTCAACCTGGTGAACTACGGCGACACCGATTTCACGAGAGACGCCGGAGGACAGGGAGGCAGCAGGGCGGCGAGGAGCGCAGGGATGGGAGCCGCTGCAGGCGCCGCGGCCGCGCTCAGCAACCTGTACGCACTGGCAGTCCCGTACATCAACACCAAGTTCAACCTGAACGTGAAGCCTACCGACTTGTCCACCCTGGGCAAGCAGATCTTCGTGACGGCCTCTCCCACGACCACGGTAGCGTGGACCGACGTACTGAAGGGGACCAAGGGCGTCACAGGGGTGGGCAACTTCTTCGTGCCTACGGGAGCCGCGGGGAACTTCACAGGGAGGACGGACCAGACAGCGATGGCAGAGGTCCAAGTCGACATGGCGACAGGGAACATAAAGGTCCTGAACTACGCGGCATGCTTCGGGATCGGCAGGGTGCTCTGGGCCAAGGGCCTGGAGAACCAGTTCCTCGGAGGCTTCTCTGGCGCAGGTGGAGGCTCGGCTCTCTATGAGAGCGAGCTTCGCGACCCTATTACGGGTAAGTACATCAACGCCAACATCCACGATTACGGCCTGATGACCTGGCTAGACACGCCAGACCCCGAGAAGATGCAGGTGACGTGGAACGAGTATGTCGACGGGTTCCAGACCCAGGGAGGAGGTGGGTATGCAGCCGGTAACCTGACCCTGCCTTCCACCGACAAGGTGTGGGGCCCATATGGAGCGAGGGGCATAGGGGAGCCGTCCGTAGGGATGGTAGCCGCGACGATTGCGAACGCGGTCTACAACGCCACCGGTGCCAGGCTCAAGACGATACCCTTCCGCCCAGAGACAGTATTGGCGGCCATAAAGGCCGCAGGTACGCCACCCACAATCACCGTCCCGCCAATCGACGCGACTAACGTGCCCCCAGGAGGGGTCAACGAGGCGTTCTAGATGCAGAACTTCCAACTGTACCAAGCGGCCAGCGTCGCAGACGCCGTATCGATGCTGGATCAGAACGTCGGCCATGCGAAGATACTTGCTGGCGGGACCGACCTCCTCAGCCGGAACAAGAACCTCATCACCTACCACCTACCACAGATAATGGTAGACATCACGACGATCCCCAACCTCAGCTATGTCAACGTGGACTCCACGGGAGCACACATCGGCCCTCTCGCCAAGATCAGCGACGTTGTCAACAACCCCCAGATAATCAGCAACTACAACCTCATAGTACAGGCAGGGACCCAGGCGGCATCGCCCCAGCTGAGAAACATGGCCACTCTGGTCGGCGACCTTGTCCAAGAGACTTGGTGCTGGTACCTAAGATACGACTATGCATGCTGGAGGAACGGCGGGAACACCTGCTTCGGTGCTATCGGCGACAACCGGTACTACCACAGCATCTTCGGTGGAAGGCTGTGCTACGCAACGCACCAGTCTGACATCGCCCCCGCCCTTTCGAGCATGGACGCGACGGTGACAATCACGAGCCCCTCTGGCTCGAGGACCGCCACCATCCAGCAGCTCCTGCCGGGAATCACCATGATCAACGGCACGGTGAAGGCGGACAGTCTCGCACCGAACGAGATGATCACAGACGTGTTCGTCCCTAGCACCTTCGCGGGTGCAAAGGCGAACTTCACCAAGATCAGGGTGAGGCCGTCGTGGGACTTTGCTCTGGCATCTGCGGCCGTCGTGAAGAGCTCGAACGACGCGAGAATCACGATGGGAGGCGTGGACGTCCAACCGAGAAGGTTCCCAGCTGGCGAGGCCATGCTCAAGGGACAGACAGTGACTAGCTCACTGGCGTCTTCGATTGGAGCCGCGTCGGTCGCTGGTGCGACACCCCTAGCGCTGAACGCGTTCAGGGTAGGGCTCGCGCAGACCGCCGTGACAAGAGCGGTAATGGCTGTGGCCTAACTAGCCACGGCCAGCACCCTTATATTTCCGGCACCGGTCGGACATGCTGCCTTGTCCTCCGAAATGTCCTCTGAGGAAGACGTCCTCACGATGGCTGAGGCCACTCAGGAATATCCGGAGGAGTGGTTGGCGATGCGGGTCACACGTCGGGACTCGAACGGGCAGCCTATGGAGGGGGTCGTGATAGCGCACGACAAGGACAAGCGCCTGATCAGGACGAGCACGATCCGGGAGAGGGAGATCTGTATCTTCTACGCCGGCCAGTCGCCGGTATGGGTGATGATATGATAAGCATGCCTCTCGTCTATCCAGCGCTGCTGATGGCGAAGTTCACTGGCCCGAGCGGGTTGAAGAGAGAATTGAGGACGCTGGTGAGGCCAGGCGCCCCGTACTGCGTGATAGACCGCGAGGACGCGTACAGGATGGGGTTCGTCCAAGCGGTGATGGACATGGGGCCGATGCACTACGAGCTGCCGCCTGAAAGGATCCCCTGGATGGCGACGACCACGGGGATGCTCGAGGCTCCGATCTTCACCCTGGCCGAGGTGAGCGTCGGCGACCTCTCGGCGAAGAGGGTCGACACCCTGGCCTTCGACCTTCCAGACGCCACCCGCATCGACGCCGTCCTGGGAGAGACGTTCCTTAGCAACTTCACCGTCACCTTCGACTATCGAAAGCGGCAGCTTCGGCTGGAATAGGATCCTAATTCAGGATTGTTCTCTTCAGGCTAACTGGTTCGCTTCATCAAAGATTCGAGCGAGGTCTTCTCGAAAGCAAGGCTACCGTCACCATGACCATCAGAGTGATCACTGCGATGGAACCCGTCGGAAACTCCGGAGTTGTGCTCGAGCTCGCGGCAGTTGACGAGGTCGTGGACGGTGCCGAGGTGAGGGTGACGGCAAGGGAGAACGTGCCCGTGCTCCCGTCGTTGTTCGTGTCGCCTCCGTAGATCGCTGTGATCGTCACCGGGGAGGCCGAAGAAGAAGGGGTGTACGAGACCGTGCACGAGCCCGAGGTGAGGGAGCAAGTGGCGGATGTCGGAGAGAACGATCCTGCTCCCCCGCTAGACCACGTGACGGTTCCGACAGGTGTGATCGTTATGCCCGTCACAACGGCGGTGCACGTGGTGGTGGACCCTACCTGCACCGGCGACGGGGAGCACCTGACTGCGGTAGTCGCTATTCCCATCTGGGCATCGGCGGAGGGAGAGAGGGCGAGCAGCAAGGCTCCGAGGGCGATGAGGACTGCCGTCGCGCCGCGGCGAGAGCTATCCATCTTCATCACGCTCATGCCTGGGGCGTCATCGGCCTCTGCCAGCCCCTCTCTACCGGGGCGGCGCTCCCGAACCACTCGCCGTACGTGGCCGCGTACAGTTGGACTTCCTTCACGCCTGCTTCTTTCATGGCCACATACGCGTGGGCCGAGTTCAAGCCTGTGCTGCAGTAGAGGACGGCTAGCTTGCCTTCGAGGTGTAGGCCTGCGAGATTGACAAGGATCTCCGAAGACGGTAAGAAGTTGAGCCCGTGGCCTGACAGAGAGTATGGGAGGCTCACCGCACCAGCAATGTGCCCCAGGCTGAACACCGAAGGCTCTCGGCAGTCGATTATCGTGACATCTCTGTCCTCGAGCATCGAGAGGAGGTCCTCTTTGGTCGCCAGGTTGTCGGGGGCCTCCCTCTTGGCGGGCGGAGCGGGCCGGGGTGCGGGGGCGGTCGCGATAAGGTCCCTGCTCTCCAGGCTAGAATAGTCCCTGTCGAGGACCGAGACGTTCGTGAAACCGAAATGCTCGAGGGTCCATGCGAGTCGAGAGGCCTGCAAACCCTTGAGGTCGTCATAGACGACCAACCGGTCTGCATAGGAGATTCCCAATTCTCGCATCAATCCATCGACCAGCTCGCTTTGGGGGAGCTGCGCTATCTGTCCGGACCATGTCATCAGCTTGGAAAGGGAGAGGGATACAGCGCCGTTCATGTGGGACCTCGCGTACAAGCCGCTCCTCCTCGCGTCGATCGCCCGTACGACCTGGGTCTTGCTCAGCTCCAGGAGCTCATCCGGCGAGAGTACCCACTTTCTGGGGACGGGCGCTGGGACTTTGGGGGACTCCATCACACTCAGCCCGGATGGCATCGACTATCTAATATTTCTTGGGTGCCCGGGAGTGCTCTGCTTCACCGATGGGTGGTTTCCACTCCAGCTTCACTTCGGGTGATTCAAGCCTTTTTTGGGTTCGGTTTTTGAGTTCTGGTAACGGCGTGTCATGGCGCTGGCAGAACCAATAGACTGGAGTGTAGAGCTTCGGTATCCGATCGTCCGTTCTTCTCACTGTTGTCTTGCGTCACTAGGGTCGTTACTAACGTCAGGAATCGGGTTTTGGACGGCTAAGATTCGACCACGACCGGCCCGTCAAGACGCGTGCTGCGATTACTACGACTATTACAATTAATGTGAGTGCAACGATTAAGACTGTTCTTGATAAAGGAATCAACCCGCAATCAAACCCAAACGCTGGTCGCACGAGTAGATATATTATGCTTACTTCAAGTCAGGAACGGGAACGTCTGACCCTCGGCGAGTTGGTCTTCACGGACTTCCTTCCCTTTGGGATTTGATTCCCTCGCAAAAAGTTCAGTCCAATCTCTACGGCTCAGGCCGCCAATGTGAGTGAACGCCAGAGGCAAGTTGTTAGCGATGCTAACTGAGGCCATCACCCGCGATTGGACACCCGAGGCGAATCATCCGTAGATTGGACAGCACCAGACGCTAGGTGCGAAAAGCAGATAAGTCGCCGGCCATCGAAAGGCCCCCAGATGCCCGAGGAGAACCCGCAACCCCCGCAGCAAGACGTGAATGTGAGGAGGAAGATGCTACGGGACATGCTAGGCTTCGCCGTCGGCGGTGCCGTCACCATGGCGACACGGCCGCTCCCCTTGCTTCCGAGAGGGGGCGAGCCCGAGGCCAAGCCCGTGGAGCCGGCCCCGGACCCCTTTCCTCTCCATGAGCTCCAAGGCCGGTTTGCTGAGAAGACGGGGCTCTCCTATCACCAGATCGACGAGTCGCACCTGGATGACATGCTGTCCAACCTCCGGACCGCCCTGCAGTACGGCGAGGCGACCATCAGGATCCCCCGCGAGAAGTTCGTCGGTTTCCTGGCCACGTACGCCAAGGCGAAGCTCTTTCAAGAGAAGCACGTGTACGTGACCGACATCCAATTCTCAAAGGAGGAGAATGGGACGGTCTTTGACGTGGTCGCCCACTCCTCTTTCGGAAGGCTGTTGGTCCTCATCAAGAAGAATCCGGCAACCGACGGCGAGGTCTCGGAATTCTCGAGGATGTGCGAGGCGATGAGCTGGGAGGAGGGTTGGCTGGTCGCGCCAGGGCTCGAGGCCAAGGTCATCAGGGGCGAGCCCGTGAGGCTCTGGGAGAACCGGTACGTCGTCCCAGTGGTGAGGCTATTGAACTACGACACGATATTCGACTGGCTGCTCTCGCCCGTCGTCCCCTCCCTCAAGCGCGAGGTCGTGATCGAGGACCAGGCGGTGGTCTTGCACCTCTCACTGGAAAAGGGTGCCAAGGAGGTCAAATCGCGCGAGGAACCGCTTCTCGAGATCCCCGAAAAGAGCGAAGCGACCTAGGGTCCGCCGGTCGTCTCCGGTCCCGCCTCCGCCGACTGGGCCTTTTCAGGTGCCGCGGCAGACTTTGCCGCTCCTGCTTCAGCTGCATGCTTGGGCTGTTGGAGATGGCTCTGCTGGGCGAACAAGAGCATGGTATCCTCAAGCTCGGACACCGAGAAGAGGAAGGCGTCAGGCTTGCTCGCCAGGACCTGGTTGACCGGGTTCTCTTGCGAAAAGACGGCGAAGCATCGTACCCCGGATGCCTTGGCTTCCGCGACGTCGCGGGGGCCGTCCGCGACGAGGATCGTGTCGTCGGGCTTCGAGCCAGACTTTTTCAGGGCAGTCGCTATCCTCTCTTTCCGGTCCATCGAGTCGTCCCGTGACCCGAAGATGGTGACGGTCCCTTCGAGGTTCGCATGCTTCAAGGCTTCCTTCGCCCCCTTCTCGGAGAGGCCCGTGATCACCCCTGCCTTGATCCCCTTGCTCTGGAGCGAGGAGATGGCGTTCCTTGCGTCTTTCCGCACCGTTGTTGACGTCGCACATGCCACCTCGGCCTCCGCGAGCTCCTTCGAGACAGATTTCTTGGTCTCTTCCAAGGCGGTGCTTTCGACCTTGCCCTCTGCCTGGCGGAGTATCTCCGCCACCCCGTACGCCCGCTGGAAATTCGCCCCGGGGTTCAGCCGTCGCAGCTCACCCAGGAGGAAGTCGAGGACCTTGGAATCGTCGACCTTTAGTTGGATAAGGGTCCCTTCCAAATCGAAAATGATAGTCTGCGAGGGCAAACGGCCGAGATCGCCTCCCCGCGATTATTTAACCTGCGGGTGGGGCGACGTCGATGCGAAGGCGCCACTCCAAAAGCCTTTATGCGGTTCTTCCCCGCCAACTCGGCACTTGAGGCTGAAGCTTCTTGCCTTCGGTGTCGGGGCATTCCTCCTCCTTTCGTTCGCGGCCGCCCCCGTCATGGTCTCCGCCGCCGTGTTCCAAACGACAATCATCGCGATGAGCAACACGATGTTCTTGCCTCAGGTAACCGCGATAAACGTTGGGGACACCGTGACTTGGACGAACTACGACACCGCCCCGCACACCGTGACGAGCACCACCGACAACTTCAACGTCAGCTCTCCCATGTTGCAGAAGGGCGACAAGTTCTCGTTCACGTTTGCCAAGGCCGGCGTTTTCACTTACTACTGCGAGGTGCACCCTTTCATGGTTGCGACGATATACGTAGGGGTCCCGCCGCCCCAAACAGTCGCCGTCCTCAACCCGAGTAGCTCCCCCGGAGTGACGTTGTCGGTGAATAGGGCCGCCGGAGGGGGCGTGTCGTTGGTCGCTTCGCTCGGCCAAGTGCCCCAAAGTCTGGCAGCCGGGGTCCCGGTCTCCTTCTTTGCGAGATACACGGGCAACTCCTCCACCTACTGGCTCAAGCTTGACACTCGGGCCACCGGATCCAATGGGAGCGCCCGACTCGTCCTCCCGAGTTCGGCCACGGTGACTGGCTTCCAGGCCTACGCTCCGAGGGTCGGCAACGTCCAGGCAGGGTACAGCAACGTGGTCGATCTTGGAGCCCCGGCACCCGCGGTCTCCTCCGGGGGCCAGGGATCGGACGTGTCCTTCGTCTCGCTCGTCGTCCTAGCCGCGGTGGCTGGCCTCTTCATCGCGCCCTTCATGTTGCTGAGAAAGTCGCGAAGCTAGGTGGGCGAGACCGTTTGGTCCGATGTGACCAATCTCGCAGCATTCACCGAAGAGGATTAATTGCTCTCGACCGCAAGCGACCCGATGTCGGGAAGCAAGGCGCCTAAGCCGGGGCGCATGGCCTTCGACCTGGAGTCCGTGAACGAGGTCCTGAGGTTTGTAGAACAATACGTGAGCATGAACTCGTCTGCCAGGCCGACCCTCAACGAGGAGTTCGACCAGACCGCGACCCTCCTCCCCACCAGGATACTCGCCGAGATCAGGGTGGCTACAAGGTCACTGCTGACGGAGCCCAAGAAGCCGGTCGGCAAGTTCGTCGTGGTAACCGGCCTCAGTGGCGCCGGGAAGGAGACTCAGATGACCAACCCATCGGGGATCGATGGGGTCACCCCACTGGCCGGCTGGCTCCAGGAGAGGAACTACAAGGTTTCGACGACACGGACTTCGTTCGACGGCGTCCCAGGTGGTCTGATAGCCTGGTTCCTCGGGAGGCCTCAGGAGAAGCTCGCCCCGACGGGCAGCATAGACAGGGACCTGGCGTGGGTTCTGTGGTCGCTGGAGAGAGCCGGGCGCAGCGAGAGGGCGGCCGAGTGGCTGTCGCTGGACGAGAGGAACGTGTTGCTGGCCAAGGGATGGACCGAGAGCAATCTGGCATATCACTCAGTCTGGGGAGTCGAAGCCTCGCGGATCCTGGGGCTCGAGAGGAACGTCCTGAAGCCAGACTACACCCTTGACCTGGATGCCACTGTCGAGAGCATCAAGCAAAGGAAGGCCTCTTCCCCTGCTTTCCAGGTATGGAGCGAAGAAGAGACGCGGTCGATTGGGGAGTCGCTCCGCGACATCCCGAGGGTCTATCCCTTCGGTGAATTCCATTCGGTCGATGCCAACGGGCCTCCAGCCGGGGTCAACGAAAGGTTGCTCGACATCCTTGGCGGGCCCTTTCCCTAGAAGGTCGCCCCCCAACCATTCAAATACGTCCAGCGCCTTCAATATTCTCCGACCGGAGTGCCATCGCGTTGCCCATGAGTCGGAAGATGTCGCTGTTGGCAGTAGCCGTGGTGCTGGCGGTCGGCGCGGTCGCGGCTTCTGCTTACCTCCTCTATTCGCATACTCCGGCGGCAGCCACAGCTCCCCTGCCCGCGTGGTGCGTCAAGCCAAAGGGAGGATACCTCATTGTGGCGAACCTGGATGGCTACAACGACAGCAAAGATCACAACGTGGGCGTCGGCAACGAGCTAGGCTCATGGCCCGTCATCAACGTCAACAAGGGCGCCAACGTGACGATAACGGTCTGCAACACCGACACCCAAGACCATGGCTTCAACATCAGATACTATTACGATAGCAAGGTGGTAGCGGTCGCTCCGGGCAAGTCGCTGACGGTGTCGTTCATCGCGGACCAGAAAGGCAGCTACGCCATCTACTGTGACATATTCTGCACGGTCCACATCTACATGCAGAGCGGCAAGCTCGTCGTTTCCTAACAGGTACCCAGCGCTGAGGCCCAGCAGGCGGCACCAGGAGTCTTGAGAGTCCTACTCCTCATGCCTGGATGTTCAAGTCCACGCGAGCGGAATGCGAGCTATTTGGCCGACACGACCGTTATTGTCCCGTTGTTTCCGGAATAGTCGGAGTCGTAGTACTGGTACACCCCCGGAGAGAGGAAGGTAGCGGTGAAGGTGTCCTCGCCGTTCATTGGGCCCGAGTCGATCCCTCCTACGCGGAAGACTATCCTGTGGTAGACATAGAGCTCCGGGTTCTCCCGGGAGGTCCAGGTCACCTGCGAGCCTGCAGGGATGGTGAGATTCTGGGGCATGAATCCGCCGGAGCACGTGGCGACCGCCCCGCAGTTTATCTGCACATAGAACATCTTCGGCTGACTGCTGCTGAACGTGGTGACCGTGCTGATGCTGGTGGTATCGGTAGTGGTCCCTCGGGCCTGTCCAGTAGGCCTCAGCACGAGCACCGTCGCGGTCAAGCCGACGGCCACCACGAGTATTACCACCCCTGCCATCGCGCGGCGTCCTGGAGACAGAATGGCCCTTCGCATGCCGCTCGTTCTTGTCGCCTCCCGGATACTAAAATCTCTTTGCCCAGAAAGAGCGGCCTTCCGCCCCGCAACAATCTTAATAGGTTCTGACGACGAGCTCCAGGCGATTCGTTTTGTCTCGAGGTTTGGGGCCAAGAAGCGACGAAAGGACGCGTCCGCGGCCCGTTCTCGTCGCAGTCGGAGGTCGTGGAACCCCCGGAGAGAGCATGAATTGCAAAGGCGGCTGGCAACCTTCGTCCGGACACGCAAGACTGCCACCAAGACTCAGGGAGTAGGCTTTGCCCACCGAAGTGGCGAAACTCGCCGACCGCCTGCTCGACCAGAAGGAGCTGAAGGTGGCCTCAGACCTGGCCAAGATCTTGAGCGACGACGAGTCCCTCGAGATACAGCTCGTCGGCTCAATGGTCGACAAGATACTGCCGGCCTACTGGGATATCAAGGACGAGCGTGAGCCCCAGATCGACCCCTCGCCGATATTCAGGCCCCTCTACTATCTTCACGGATACTCAAACTTGGCCGACTTTGGCAAGTTCACGGGCGAGCTCGTCGAGATGGCCTCTGCGCACCTTGAAGCATGCATGCAGTGGCTGACCCTTACCCCGGCGGAGGAATGGAACGGCGGGAGGGACTTCAGCAAGCTCATAACCCTGCTTCGCGACGCGGATGTGCTTCCTCCAAGGCTCGCGGGTGACCTTCAGGACTTCGACAGGGTCGCCAACGCCCCGCCCGAAGACTCCGGCTCGGAGTCCCCTGGTCGTCCTCGGTTCAGTATCGAGGATGCCGCGCTGCTCCTCATCATAACGCGGAAGCTCTCCATCCAGCTGTTCGAGCTGTTGAACTCGCACGGGGTGACGATAGAGCACCCGTGGCCTCCGCTCAAGGCCTAGCCGCAGGCCCACGCCCAGCTCGAGGAAAACTAGAGCCGAGGGACGGGTACAGAAGTTGGTGACGATTCTTCCCGGCTCTTCCGGTTCAGCGGGGCGTCCCGGTCTTCTCGATGAGGAACTTCCACGCCCCCCCTTCTCTATCCTCCCTCAGCAGCTTATTCTTGCTCTTCCATACCCAGGCGGGGATGTCGATCCGTGCGATCGGGTCCGTGCTTATGACCTGCGCGACAGTCCCGGTAGGCAAAGCGTCGACAAACTTCTCCGTCAACATGACCACCATGGGGCAGGAGTATCCGCTGAGGTCGAACACCCTCTCCTCTCCCGTCCCGGGGTCGGAGGTCGTCGGCTACCCTCCAGACTTGCCGGCGGTGACCGGTGTGAAGACTGCCCCGTAGTAGTACAAGAGGTAGATCCCGACCCCTATCAGCAGAAAGGGGATCACCCGATAGAGCTTAGGGGAGAGCGCAGCCGCCTTGACGGCTAGGGCTCCTTTCCCTTGAGAGACGAGGACCGCCGCAAGGATGAGAGGGATGCTCTGTCCGAGCCCGTACACGGCAAATGCGAGCGAGCCGCCAGCGAGGCCGCCGCTGATCAGCGAGAGGGAGAGCACGGAGTAGAAGATGGGCGCCGAGCAGCCGACGGAGCCGATCCCGTACGTCAGGCCGTAGAGGAACAGTCCAGGTATCCCCCCCCTGGTGATGCCCGAGTCAGGCAGCCTGAGGACTGGGAGGTTCACCTCGAAGAGCATGGCCAGCCCCAACAGGATCACGGCCACGCCCGATATCATCCCGAGTATCACGAAGTTCGAGAGTACCAGCCCGCCCACAGACGACGCTATGAGGCCGATGGTGCCGAAGACCGCTATCATAGCCACGGAGGAGAGGACCGAGCCGAACAGGATCCTTGAGGTGGACATCTTCGACGAGAAGCAGTAGGAGACAAACCCAGGATAGAGGGCAAACCCGCACGGCGAGAAGATGCTAGACGCGCCCGCCACGAGGGAGAACGAGAGCCCCACGAAATCGAGCGCCACTAGCTCTTCGCCGCCTCCTCGTTGGATCCCTCGCTCGTTCCTGTCAGGCGGAGCTTGAACCCGGGCATCCCTCCCATCAAGACCGAGCCGAGGCTCTTCGACTGCCGCCTGGCCTGGTTGAGGCTCACCGACAGGTACCACAGGCCAAGGAGGCCGACTACGGCCAAGAACGCCACGCCGTACCCCAGCGAGTCCGGTATGAATATCCGCGCCCCGTTTGTCAGAGAGCTGTACAGCTCGTTCCCGAGGAAGTTCGGGAGGATCCCGCTCCCGAACATGAAGCCGACGAGGGCGACCCACAGCTTCAGGTGGCCCTCCCCCACCCTCCAGAGGGTCCCTGAGGCGCACCCCCCCGCCATGACCATGCCGAACCCGAAGATCACCCCGCCGATGATGTCCTGGGTCCCGACAGGTATCACGAAGACGTAGGTCCCTATCGTGCCGGTGGCCTTCAGGGCCGTGATGCCGACCACCCCAATGAAGGCCGTGAGGAATCCTGCCCGCGCATACTTGGCATCGCCGGAGAGGAAGGGCTCCCTGAACGCCGATGCGAGACACCACTTGCTCCTCTGAAGGACGACCCCGATCACAAAGCCGAAGACCAGGAGGCCGCCCTGGACCGAGAACCCGATCGTAGTGTAGCTGTACGCCATGAGGACGGTCACGCCGGCTAGGAGCGCCCCGAAGATTGGCATCGCCCCGTAGTTGTACCTCGGGGCCCTCCCCGCAGGCTTGGCCACCGGGGAGACCTTCGGCGGGAATTTCGAGACCTCCAATACCAAGAACTTCGCGCCGGCGTACGCTCCCACGATAAGCCCCGCCATCATGAGGAAGCCCGCGAGCGCCAGGGAGCTCACAGGGCTGAGAAACCCGCCCACCGTGCAACCTTGGGCGAGCGACGCGCCGATCCCCATCATGAGGCCTCCTCCCAGCCCTTTCGTGTACTCCCTCCGCGTGGCGCCCCTCAGGGCGAACTCCTTGGCCAGGTGCGCTGCTGCGAAGGCTCCCAGGAGCAGGCCGATGTCGATGACAGAGGTGGAGTCTTGGAACGGGGAGGGCAACGTCCCAAAGTAGTGGAGCCCCAACTTGTCCAGTATCGTGTAGCCCCACAGCCTCAGCCCGCTGTACGTGCTCCACGGCCTCTGGTACCACGTGATCCCGACGTTGAGCAGCCCGAGGAAGACGGCTCCGATCCACGCGGGCCAGATCCTCAGCACGGAGATGTCGTAGACTGACCCCAAGGAGGCGCGCATTCCCACGATGGTCCCTTGCGGGAGCGGAAGATAGTTTGACAGGCGCGCGCTCAGGGTACGGCTGACGGCTCGCGGGTCACTTGTTTTCTTTTGACTCAACTCTCGCCTTGTCCTTCCGAGCCGACTTTGCCGCGTACGGCTCTAGGGCAATCATGAGGATGGCGAGCCCGAAGAGGAGCACAGGAGGTGACGAGTAGGGGAGTATGTAGATAGGGACCGTCTCCTGATAGCCGGCCATCGCCTGCATCAGACTGACGCTGTAGAGCCCTGCAAAGTCGTCGTTTGGCAGGAACCACTTTGAAGGGTCGACCTGTCCTCCGGTCACCGCCGAGGCGTTGTACACGGAGAACTGCTTGAGGTCGATCGGGTTGGCCTTGAGGGCGGCCTGCACCGCGTTCGCAGGGTCGTTCAGGCGGATGCTGACATCCGCCGTCTGCGGGACGCCAAAGTCGAACTCTTGGTATATCCCGCCCCCGGGCCTTACGACCTGCATGGTGTACGGCCCAAGGGGGAGCTGCATGTTCATGACCCCGTTCGCGTCGCTGACCCCGGTGGCGACCGAGATGGTGTCGATCGTGCCGCAGCCGTAGCAAGCTATGTTCAGGATCACGGAGCCCACCGCACCGACGATGGGGACGCCGTCTGAGCCTAGTATCTTGATTCCCACGTAGTATCCGCCGCTGGCCGCGGCTGCGGAGGCCGCACTTGCGGGATGGTACGAGGAGAGCATCAGGAGGAGCGCCATCGACAATGCTGCTAAGACTGGAAGGTTCCTCTTCATCTTGAAACCCTGTGCTTTTTGCCGCCTAACCTTCCTTTAAATGTTGTTACAGATGTCGCAAGATGAAGATAATATCATAGAGCGTCCCGCCAAGAATGTACCAGGTAAGGCCCGACCCTAGAAGGAATTGAGTATGTCCTGGACGGCCGCTTGCATCGTGGTCACGTCTGTCAGCCCGGTGAACCTGTCCCGCTGGACCCCTTGTCTGTCGTAGATTACGAGTGCGGGGAGGTCGGTGGAGTGGAGCGTGGCTACGACGGTCGGGTTGAACTGGGTCATAGGCCATGTGACGTTGTTGTTGAGCACGTACTGCTTGAGGTTGCTCACCGTGTCCGTCGGGTCCACCGACATCGAGATCACCTGCACGTTGCTGGGGAAGAGCTGTGTGATCGACTGGAGGTGGCGGTTCTCCTCGAAGCAGGGAATGCACCACGAGGCCATCACGTCCAGTAGCACCACCTTCCCCCTGAAGCTCGTGATGTTCACGGTGTTCCCGTTCAGGTCTGTGAAGACGAACTTTACGCCGTTGTCGGGGCCGGATTGTGTCCGGGCGTTCGAGTAACTCTGGAGCACCACCGCGAACCCAAGGAGCGTCAAGAGCCCGCCCACGAGCGCAACATAGAGGACGACCTTGGCTTTCATCGAGATATTACTGAGTTGTTCAAAACCGTGAAGGAAGGGTATATACGTTTCCTCGGCCTCTCTTTGCCAACGGTGACGATAGTTGAAATCAAACCCCGAGGGGAGCCGTCCGAAAGGAAGGCGACTCCTTTCGATGGTCATCAAGATCAGCCTGCTGGTCCTGATCCTGGGAGCTGCCGGGGAGGTGGCCGCCTACGTGCAATCGACCTCGAACTTCCACACGATCCACTGGCACTTCACGCTCAGCATGTCGATCTACGGTCAACAGGCCACAATCCCGGAGGGAGTCGGGATACATCCAGACTTGTGGAAGTATCACGCGCTTGACCAGTACGCGACGAACCCTGGCACCGCGCCCATGCACACGCACGACAACACGGGGCTGATCCACATAGAGGCAACGGGCCCGCCTATCGACTACACCCTGGGCGACTTCTTCCTCATCTGGGGGCTGACCTTCAACGACCAGTGCCTGAGCAACATCTGCGTGTCGAACACCACCGAGATCAACATGTACGTGAACGGCGAGCAAAACTACGACTATGCCAGCTATGTCCCTCACGACCACGACGTGATCTCGATCGTCGTCGGGCCGCCGACGCAATTGCAGACGATCCCCACTATCACGTACGACCCCATATTGTGCGACGAATTCTTCATCTGCGCTTGAGGCCGACGGGCGAGCTTCGGGCCTGACCTGAGCACGCAGCGATGAGAGTCCTATCCCCCGCAGAAATATATACCGTGAAATGTCGCCCATCCCAATCTCGGAGCCGGGTTTGGGTTTGGGTACCTTGTCTCAAGCGAAAACGTGGGGAGGGCTAGGCTCGATGCTCACCCTCCTGACCGTGGTCCCGTTGTTCGGCGCGATCGTGGGAAGCTTGGGCTTCGTCCTCATCATCTTTGCCATGAAGGAGGTCGCTAACGCCTTCCACGACAAGACCATCTACATCAACACGCTGATCGGCGCGACCACGTCGATCGGTGGGTTGATCCTGACTTCTCTCGTAGTCGTCCGAAGCATGGTCCGGTTCGTGGGGCTGAAGAACGTCGCGGGGAATCTGCCCTACGGGCCCAGCCTCAACCTTCCACCCTTCGCTGTGGGCGATCCCGTGGGCCTCTTCCTCGCGATCTTGCCGGCTCTCTTCCTCATCTGGATCGTCCAGCTCACAGCCGCCGTCTTCATGCGCAGGGCCTACGAGTCCATCGCCGCGCGAATGAAGTTCAAGACGCTCAGGACCGCCGGTTGGCTCTACTTGGCAGGGTCGTCCACCACCGTCATCCTCGTTGGCTTTGGCCTCCTCGCTGTAGGCCAGATAATTCTCTCGAGGGCGTTCTTCTCGATGGAAGAGGAGGTGCCCGTCCGCCCTGTCCCTCCGATCATCAGGCCGCCGGCGCCTTCGCCTGTAGCCTGATCCTACTGCCGGCAGAAGACGGGCTTCCCTCAGGACCTGGGGACGACGTGCCCCGTCGTCGAAACCTTTTTGCGGCGTCGGCCGAGAGCCCTGTGAAATGGCCACGACCGCCACCGTTTCGAGGCGGATGACCCTTTACATCGCGGCGCTCGTCGTGCTGGCGGGGCTCGTCGTGGGCCTGGTCATGGCCGTGATCCTGTTCTGGGGCGGCCTCCCCGCCTTCGACTACTTTCAGACGGAGAGGTTCATCGCAGACCTGACCGGGTTCCTGGCCGCTGGCTTGACCGTCTCAAGCGGCGTCATCATGCCTTTCAAAAAGCAGGTCCTCGCCTGGACTCGCGACCGCTGGGGGCTACGGTGGATGCACTACATCGTCGCAGGGGCTGGAGGCTTCTTCATGGTACTCCACATCGCCTTGTCCCTGGCCTTCTTCCTCAACCTGCAGTACCTGCTCGGCGTCGCGGCGACCGGAGGAGTCCTCTTCATCTGGATCACGGGCATGATCCTCGTCGAAGAGCTCCGGTGGTCCACCTACCACTCGCTTCTCAGCCTGATCGGGGTAGTCCTCATAGTATTCCACACCTATACCGCGACCGTGGCCACCCCCGATATCTCGCCCGACATAGTCCTCGGGATGTTGGCGCTCGTCGCGATAACCGGGGTCGTCGGGGAGATAATCAACCTCCTAAGGTCCCGCCGTCGCTGAAAATCCGGTCGTTTTCGGTCGGAGGTCAGTGAATGAACTCGCAGTTGTTCATCATTATGATCTCGTTGCCGCCGGTCCTGACAGCGAACCCGGCCAGGAAGCACTTTGCCAGGATGGGCTGGCACAGGGCGTCCGCGCATGGGGTCACCTTGCTAGCCTCAGAGAAGTCCTTCCAATAGAACTGGATGAACCCGGCGAGCACAAAGTCGCTGTAGTACCGGCCAGAGTTCGGATCCTGCTGCAGCGAGAGAGGAACCCCTGTCACGTAGTACGTCTTGTTAGCAAACAAAGAGTCTGCCGTCGTCGGGTTGTCCATGTAGGCGCCGACGAGGCTGTCCACGGTCACCGGGTTTTTCGCTGTGTTCACGGGCGCGTATTGCAGGCTGTTGACGTAGAACGCTGCGAATAGGGCAGAGGAGATGCAGGCTGCCACGGCGACGAGCGCCAGGTTCCTCTTCCAATGCGCGTATTTTCCTGACCTGGCAAGGCCAGGAGATACGTACAACGATATTCCAGCTTAGCGGAGGTGGTACTCTGGCCTCAGTCTGAAGTAGATGTGGTTGGTGAAGAGGGCGAACGTGACCGCTCCCAGCGGGCCGTGAATGTGCCTGGCGAGGGTCTCGAACGAGTATGCGTTCGAACCTATCAGCGCCCATGGCCCGAGCGGAGAGATTGTGCCGAGCAAGAAGAGGCCGAGGGCGCCCTGCGCGATGACGGCAACCGCCAGCAGCCACCAGAAGAGCTTGATCTCGGGATATCTGGCCTTGACGAACCAGTCGCGGAAGTTCGACTTCTTCGTGCCGATCTTGCCCACCTCGAAGAGGATGATTAGCGCGCCTACCACTATGATTGTAGTCGCGAAGATTGAGTGCAGGTAGTTCGCATACCAGACCGTGTTCACCGCCCCCAGATACGCGGTCAGCTGGTTGAAGACCGGAGGTGTAGCGATTGCCGCCCCCGTCACGTAGGATCCGCCAATGGAGAGCATGAGCGCGAATCTTAGCACCATCCCGACCCCGTTCGACCTTCCTATCGAGCCAGTGCCGGCCATGGACGCGGGCGGCCTGACGAGCTTGTAGATGTATTCGGTAGCGAGGATTCCTAGGTTTATCGCGTAGATGGCGTCGATGATGTTGAAGTCGAACCTATAGTTCGCGTATGGGACCTCCTGGATGGCGACGGGGTAGACAATGACGAAATAGAGCCCTGCCAGACCCGCGAGCCACAGTCCCGAGACGACCGTCCTAGTCTTGTACCAAGCAGTCATCATCGTAGTCGCAACCGAGGGATTCATCTGTTGCACGGGTTCAGACATGGATTTTCAGTCTATAAGTATTTCGTTGTTTCATAATCCTTATAATGAAGATAGGCCTCTCAAGTAGGCGCCGCAATGTAGGCTGACAGGGTACGTGCGGGAGGGTGCAAACCTGATGTGGCGCGGTCTGAAACCGAAGTAAAAATAACAAACGAT